>Ga0180438_10006291_pt1 | contig 16098 bp, 7 predicted proteins | sample SS_ome_12_FD_132455 | JGI IMG/M metagenome (GOLD analysis project Ga0180438, IMG submission 132455) | Hypersaline lake sediment archaeal communities from the Salton Sea, California, USA - SS_3_D_2 metaG | ecosystem: Environmental > Aquatic > Non-marine Saline and Alkaline > Hypersaline >...
AACCCGTTCCCCGAAGAAGAAGACGAGATCCGCGAGCTGGCGCTGGGCAATCTGGACCGGCCGGTCCGCTTCTGGCAGACGATCCACCGCATGTATCACGACGGGGCGAGGTTGTTCCTGCAAGTCGGCGGCGGCACGATGGCCGCCAACATCAAGTCAATCCTGCCCAAGCCGGACGTCGTCGGCACGGCCGTGGACGTCGACCATCGCGACCCGGTAAGCCAGGTCCATCACATGTGCGCGGAACTCCTCGTGGCGGGAATCCGCTTCGATCTCTCCTACTTGCACCGGAATCGGCATTCGCAGAAGATCGAGTGGGACGCTCCGCCGCGCGAGGCGGGCACGATGACCGTGCCGCTCCGCATGGATTGGGTGCCCATAGCCCCGCCGGCGAAGCCCGAGCGACCCGAGCCGGCCGTCGCGTCCGAGCCGGCCGGAGCCCCGCCTGACACGGCCACGCAATTGCACGCGACCGAGGCCGTCGTCTCCCCCATCGAGCAAGAAGAAGCCGCGCAAGGGCCCCCGGCCGGCTTGCCGGAAACCGTGATGCCGCTGGTGGGCACCATCTCGCACCATGTCCCGCGGCAAGAGATCGTCTCCGAGCGGATCCTCGATCTTGACGAGGACCTGTTTCTCCACGACCACGTGCTGATCGATGCAGACTCGGGAAAGCCACTGGAGAGTCGCATTCCGATCCTGCCGCTGACGATGATCCTGGAGGCAGCGGCCGAGACGGCCGCCTTGTTGGCGCCTGGCTTGGGGCTGATCGGATTCGAGCGGATCACGGCGTTCCGCTGGATCGATTTCCACGACGCACGGACCCTCCGTTTGAACGTCCAGTGCCGCCTGGAGTCGGTCGATGCCCGGACCGGCGTATCACGTGTTCACGCGGTTGTTCTCAGCGACGGCCGGCGGAGTGCTTCGTTGACCGTGCTCTTCGCGCGCGCTTATCGCGACGACGTCGAGCTGCGATTCAGCGAGCTGACCGGTCGCCGGGCGTGGCCGCTTACGGCAGAGCAGATTTATGCCGAGCGTCACATGTTCCACGGCCCCTTGTTCCGCTGCGTCACGGGGATGCACGTCCTGGGCGACCAGGGGCTCGAGGGGGAGATCACCATCGCCGCCAAGGACGGCCTGTTTGCCTCCCTGCCTGGTCCCCACCTGCTCAGCGACCCGGTGGCTTTGGACGGCGTGGCCCAGTTGGTCGCGATGTGGGCCATCGTCAACGGCGCGTTTCTCATGCCCGCCAAGATCGCCAAGATCGAGCTGTACGGCCCCACGCCGCCGCCGGGGACCAAAGTCCCGGTCCGCGTCGAGATCCACCAGATGAGTAACCAGCAGCGGACGGTGACCGCGGACGCGGAAGTCCAGGACGGCAGCGGCGGCGTCTGGCTCCGCTTCCAGGGGATCAACGAATGGCTCTACGACTACATGCCGCGATTGCAGGACACGCACCGGCTGCCGACGCGGTTTCACCTCGCCGGCGTCGAACAACTGCCCGACGCGCCCGCCGGCAGCCTTACGACGCGCGTGGCGCGATCCGATTTGCGGCACGCCAACCTGGAGTGGCTGGCCCGGCTGTTCCTCCACCAGGCGGAGTGGGAGTGGTTCGGCAAGCTCACCGTTTTGCGGCGAAAGTGGCAGTGGCTGATGGGGCGGATCGCCGCAAAAGACGCGGTGCGACTCTTTCTTGGCGGCGCTGCCGAGGGCGAGCTGATTCATCCCGCACGGCTGCTGATTCTCGCCGATGAGGCCGGCAAGCCCCACGTGCAACCTTTGGAGGAATACCCCGCCATGCCGCAGATCAGCATCGCCCACTGCGAAGGCGTGTCGATCGCCATGGCCGCCCCGGTCTCTTGCGGGATCGACGCCGAGCCTCTTTCTCGCAACTGCGAAGACAGCCTCTCCATGTTTGCCGGTGCCGGCGAGATCGAGCTCATCCAGTCCGCCGCCAGGCTTCAGCCCCAGGAGCGGTGGGCCGCCCGGGTCTGGTGCGCCAAGGAAGCGGTCTCAAAGACCTTGGGCAGCGGGCTTGGCGGTCGCCCCCGGGACTTCGAAACGGCCGACATCGACGTTAACGGCGTGGGAAAAGTCCTGATCCGCCACTTGCCGACCGCTTGCACGTACTTGGTGAATACCGCTCGCCACGCGGAGATGATCGTTGCCTACACGTCAAGCGACCACATCGGCCCGGATGGAAAATCCGCGGGTCCCGGCTCGCCGTCGCGAGAGTCGTCGGAAAACAGCGTATGAGCAGCGACTCACCATCCACCGCGCCGCGCCGCCGGCTTGGAGTCCGTGCCTTCAATCGCGTCGCCGGGGCGCTGCGCAAGATAGGCATCCCGCCGGCCAGCCTGAGCGAGGAGTCCCTCCTGGACAGGGCCCGCCGGAAGACCGGCTTATCGGAATTCGGCGACGAGCGGTTCCGCGAGCCGCTCGGCGTCCTCCTGAAGGCGTACGAAGAAGAATCGGAACTGACTCCGCTGGGACGTATTCTCACCCGCGCCAGCACGGTGGGCTTGCTCTCGAACCGCTTGCAGGTCGAGGACGTGCTGAAACGGCATCCCGAGGTCCTCGAAACGTCCGTTCGCCGGCCGCTGTTCATCACCGGCTTTCCGCGGACCGGGACGACGCTGCTCTACAATCTGCTCGCGCAAGATCCGTTGAACCGGCCGCTGATGATGTGGGAAGCCGTGTCTCCGGTGCCCTCGGTGTGCCGCTCGAAAAGAAGCTCCGACCCGCGGATTCGTCGAGCCATCTGGATAGCCGCCGCGCTGCGACGCCTCGCCCCCGACCTACCCGCGATCCATCCCATTACTCCGACCGGGCCGGAAGAATGCAGCCGGCTCTTGTTGAACACGTTCGTCACCGTCTACGCCGTCATGGAAAACTGGGTGCCGAGTTATCGGTCGTGGCTGTTGAGCCGGCCGCCGGAGGTGTTCGAACACGCCTATCGGGACTACTATCGCCAACTCCAGGTGCTCCAGTGGCAGCGCCCGCCCAGAGGCCGATGGCTGCTGAAGTCGCCGGCGCATCTGTTCAGCCTTGGGGCTCTCCTGGCGGTGTTTCCCGATGCTTGCGTCGTCCAGTTGCACCGCGACCCCTGCCAAGTCATCCCCTCGTTGTGCAGCCTGTTCGCGGTCTATCAAGCCATAGGTTCAAATCGGGTGCGAAACGAGCAGATCGGCCAGGAGATCCTCACCTTGTCCGCCGAAGGCCTGCGGCGGAGCCGCCTGGCGCGCGATTCCGCGCGGCCGGGGCAAATCCTCGATCTGAATTATCGCGATCTCGTGGGGGACCCCATCGGCACGTTGCGCAAGATATCCGACCATTTCGGCGACGAGTTTCCCGACGACGTGCGACGCGCGGCAGAGCGATGGATCGACGGCAATCCAAAGAACAAACACGGCGCCCATCGCTACAGCCTGCAACGGTTCGGGCTGGATCGGGGGACGATCGAGCAAACGTTCCAGACGTATTGTCGGCAGTACGACGTCCCCCCCGAAGCATGATCGCACCCGGCCTCCGCCGTGCGGCGGGCGTCTCGCCCTCGCCGCAGCGCGATCAGGGGGCTTCAAACGGCTCTTTCGGCGTGGCCGCCTCGTCGGTTTCAAAACGTTGTGGGGCCACATTCGTGTTGGCAGAATCGTGGCACCACTCCTGCCAACCCGTCAGTTGCGGGTTGCCGGTGTCGACGCAAACCACTTTGCCGTCCTGGGTGGTGGCATAGATGCGGCCGGCGACGACCAGCGGCGGGTAGCGCAAGGGCGAACCGATCCTGTAACTTTCGACCTTCTTACCGGTTTGCGGGTCAAGTTGGAGGACCTCGCCGGCGAGCGTCGACAGGAATACTTGGCTTCCTGCAAGCACCGGAGGCGAAGCCAGATAGCCGCCTTCCCCTTCAAGATCGCCTTCCAGGGGGACTGACCACAGTAGCTCGCCCGACTCGGCCGCCACGCATACGACCAGGTCGCCCATGCAGGCCACGTTGCGATCACCGAGCGGGAGCACGCGCGAGCCGTGGTAGCTTTGCAGCATGGAGACGTTGCCTTGGCCGATGACGTCGGCGGCCACGCGCTCGGTGACGGCCAGCAGGTCCTGCGGCGGCTCGTCCATGACGAAGACTGCGGAGGCGCCGGGCCCGCCCTGCGGCTGCGAAACGACGTCCTGCGACTCGCCTCGCGGCAACTCTGCGGGCTGGTTGGGCTCGGCCTGGGCCGGCATTTCCGGCGGCACGCTGTAAAAGCCGCCGCCGAAGCCGCCGCCGATCGCGTTGACCTTCTCCATCTCGTGCGCCTGGAGCGTGGACCTAGCCTCGATCTGGACGCGCCAGTCCAGGTACGGAGCCGGGCGCGAGCAAGTCAGATAGTTTTCCAGACCGGAGGTCCGGTCGATCCGCACGATCGCCTCGGAGACCTTCCGGCCCTCCTTGCCCGGGTCGGTGCGACGCGTGCAGTAGAGATAACGTTCCGTGATGATTGGGGCCGACGTGGCGCGGAGCCGTCGCGCGGCCAGCAGCTTGCCGTCGTCGAGCTTGAACTTGTAGAGCGTCCCGGAGAGCGTGGTCAAGTAAAGGCAGTCGCCGTCGGCCACCGGCGCGGACATGCACTCGGTGTCGATCCATCGCCGCCAGAGGACCTTGCCGGTCTTGGCATCGAAGGCAATAAGGATGTGAGTGGGCACGACAGTCTTGCTGCCCTTCTCGGCCGGCCCCTCGCCCTTCTCGGGCACCGTCGTTTCGGCTTTCGGGCCTGTGGTATCGCTTGGGTCGGCGAATTCTCCGAATTCTCCGCTGGCAGCAGCGTCGCTGGCGGGGTAAGTCGTGAAAACGCGTCCGGCGGCGGCACAGGGAACGGACATCAGCGGGTCGCCCAGCCAGTGGGCCCAGCGGAGCTTGCCGTCAGCCGCGTCCAGGACAAAGATGGTGCACGACTCGGTGTTGAAGATGATCGAGTCGTCGTAGACCAACGGCGCGCTGGCCCCGTCGTCGTCCAACTCTTTGCCCCAGACGAACTTGCCGGTCTTGGCGTCGAAGCAGTAGAACTCCGTGCAACTGAACCCGCCGCTGACGTAAAGGCGTCCGTTCCGTATGGCCGGCGTGGCGACGGCCGTTCCGCTGGGCATCTGGATCGTGAAGCCGTTCTCGGTCTTCTGGATTGCCTTGCGGTCGAACTTCAGGTTCTGGACGTGCCCGACCTGGAAGTCCGGCTCCGGTAGGGGATGTTTGCTGGAGTTCATCTTCAGGGCTTCGGCCAAGAAGTCCTCGCCCGAGGGCTGATCCGCGCCGGCGACCGGTCCGGCCGGCTTGACCGGCCCGGTCTCCTTTTCAGCGGTCGCGGCTCCAGCGTCGTCCGCTTTCGATTGCGGGGGCTCCGCCGCAAGCGTGCCTGCCAGAAACGCGGCCACTGCCAGCGACGGCACCACACGAACGATTACGCTTCTCATCATCGCACCTCCTCCTTCCGAACGGGGAGGGTCAACTTGTCGCTTGATCGCCGTATACCGGCCAAGTCAATCCCACCACCAGGTCCCGAGAGAGAAGTTCTCTGGGGCGGCGGTGGCGCGGCGGCCGGCCACTTTGCCGTAGCGATCGATTTCCATCGCACCCCGCGCGACCAGGGGCGCGGCGTCGATACGGACGCCACCGCTCACGCCGGCCAGCGTGTGCACCTGATTGCCGTCGCGGATCACGCGGCAGTTGGCCACGGTATGGATTTGCCGGGGTGCCCTGCCCCGCAGCGGCGCGTACGACCCGGCAGGCCCGAAGCACGTCATGCCCCAGCCGATCCGCTCGGCCAGGCCCTCTTCGCGAACCAGCGCGCCGACGATCGCCAGATCGGCCAGGTTGCGAAGCTCCGCGTAGACGGGATACTTGTCACACAGGTCGCCGAAGTGTTCGGTGAAACTCTCGGCGAAGCGGCGGTTGAGCGCCTCGGACCGGCCGGTGTGGACCCGCTCGCCCTCTGCCGTGAGAAGCTCGTTCTCGCTGAGCACTTTCAAGCCCTGGCCGCGGAAGGCGAAGGCCAGATGGTCCGCGTCGGCGACGACGGCCTCGTAATCGAGCGTAAACCACCATCGCAGCACGCTCATCGGCGGCGGCGGAACCTCGACCATCTCCAGGTAGCTTTTCAACCCGGGGGTGCCATCTTCCAGGCCCATGCCGACCAGCTTCATGCGGTAATCGGCCTCGACCATCACGGCCGCCGCCCGCGTCGTCGGGTCGAGGCCATAGACTTCGATGTCCTGCACGCCGAGGCTACCTCGTAACTGCTCGAGCCACGTGTTCCTCTGCCCCCCTGAGCGGAGCGCCGGCGCCGGCCGGCTCAATACCTCCTGCACGCGCGCAAGACCCTCCTGGCGAGGCGTGATCAGGCAGCCGAAGCGGGCGTCGGCCGCACCCATGAGTTGCCGCAGCACGACGACCAGGTCATCCAGCCGCACCAACGGCCGCCCCGAGGCAGTCGCGACCACGCGTCCCTCGGGTCCCAAAGTCCAATCGCTGGCCGGTCCGGCGAGCACCAGCTCGCCGCACTCGGGATAGACGAAGACGTACTCGACCCGCTCCAGCCCGGCCAGCACCTGCATCGTCTCGGTCGGCTGACGGCCGAGGGCCTGCAGCAGCCGCACGTGCCTCTCAAGCCTGGGGAGCGAGACCTTTCGCAAGGGTGACGCGCGGCGGGCGTCCCCTCCGCGACCGCCTGGGGCACTGGCTTCGCGAAGGGTGGCCAGTCCGGCCGGCGGGGCTTGCGCGGTTCCTTCTTGGACCAGTCCGCGGGCGTCGATGTAGACGCCCGTGGGAAACGGCGCGATGGAGCCGGGCCCACCCACCGTGTCCCACGTGGTGGGCTCGATGGTCGTGGTGATCAGGTCGATGAGGGCGTCGAAATCGGCCATCGTGCCGCCGCCGCGCGGCCGGCCCATCACTCCGGCCAGCGCATCGACCCGGGCGCGGTCGTCGTAGATCTCGCCGGCGGTGAGCAGGGCCTCGTCGGAGCTGCCGGCGCGGGCTTGGGCCGCGGCGATTTGCCCCAGCCACGCGTCGTGCTGCCCTTGATTGGGAGCATTCCTGGCAATGGCTTTTGCGGATTGAAAATCGCCAGCGGCGAGGTGCGCGGCGATGCGGGCCTCGGGTTCTTGGGCCGGTGCACAAGTCGGTGCGAGAATGATAATCTGGGAAAACAGGGCAATAGAGATAAATTGCCCTCCCGCCAGCGAGAGCCCGAGTTGTCTTCGCCTGGACATGATTGCCTCCGTTCCGATTCGGAGTCTTGCCGCCACGCCGCCCGGCCCTACCCTCAACTATCGCAGAAACGTCCCAGGGGGCAATGCCCCCGGCCGGTCCGTTGGTGATCATTCCGACCCACCTACCCCGGGCGGACAACCTTGCACCGGCCGCCGAGTTCGTTGATTTTCTTTCGCCGGGGGTGCGACGTGGAGGCATCGGGGAGACGGACTTGAGCGGGTTTGAATTCCCGTTGCACAGGGTATTCGGGGCACTTACCCTGGGAATGGCCGGCGCCCCGCCGGATTCCACGTTTGCCGATGGAGAAAACCCTCGATGATCGGACGCATCAGCCAACTCATATTGGCCGTGATTGCTGCATGGAGCACCGGCGTGATGGCAAGCGACGCGGAGACCGGCCCCTACGACCGCCAGGTGGCCGAGAATCTCGCGCGGCTTGCGAGCGATTCGCCGCCAATGCGAGCTTCCGGGGTTGAAGCCTTGGGATTTCTTCGCGCCTATGAGGCGGAAGCGGACTTGATCGCCGCCCTCGCGGACCCGCAACCGGAAACACGCCGCCAGGCCGCGATGGCCCTGGCGTGGTGCGGCGGTCGCCCGGCGGTCGGGCCGCTCTTGGCGGCATTGGACGACGACGACTGGCTTGTTCGCCAGGCTGCCCATGTGGCGCTGACAAACTTGACCGGCATGGAATTCGCTTTCGACGCCGCCGCGGAGCCGAGCGATCGGGCCGACCAGATTCAACGATGGCGACTTTGGTGGCAGTCCGTGCCGGCCGATCGGCCGCCGGCCGAGGTGCTGGAATTGCTGAAAGGGGCACAGAATCTCCTTGGCGGTCAGCGAGTGACAGCGTCGACCACGTATAAGGGGCCCCCGGACGTGCTCGTCGACGGTCAGATCGGACCGGCCTACTGGCAGACGAAATTCGTCGAGCCACCCCAGTGGTGTTGCGTCGATCTGGGGCGGGAAGGAGAGATCGGGCGGGTCGTCGTTCACCAGTACGGCGAGAAGTTTGTGATGAAGGGCTACGAGTTGGCCGTCAGCCTCGACAATGAGCGCTTCGACGTGGTTGCCCGGAGCGACGCGGTGACGCCCGTGGAGTTGGTTGTCACTTTCCCGAAGCGCAAGGCCCGCTACGTGCGCATCATCAGTTTCGGCTCGGTCAACCCCACCTACCCGACGACTTTCTTCGAGATCGAGGTGGGCGACGCATCGCGGCGGCCCGATGGGCAGGCCGACTCCCTCGCCTGGCGACTGGAGCGGGGCGTTCGCGCGCTCGGAGCCTTGAAAGGCCGCGGTGCCACGGAAAGGATTCTGGAGCTGCTCGGTGACGCACCGACCTCGAGCCAGGCAATGCGACCCGTGGTCCGCAACGCCATCCGTTCGTTGGGTCGGCTGCGAGAAGAAGTCGGGCTCGCGAGATTGATCGCCCTGCTGGAAGATACGATGTGGGCCCGCTCTGCGGCCGAAGCCCTGGGGGACTACGGGGATTCGCGGGCAGTGCCTGCGCTGTTGGCCGCCTACGAGCGTTACTCGAAAGACCTCCAAGGCGCCAACCCGGCGGCAGTCCCACGGGACGACGTGATGACGTTCCCGAGCGAAGACCGCATGCTGGAAACTCCGTACGCCATTGCGTACGCGCTGTGCCGATTGCCGATCGGGGGGGAGGAAGACCTGACCGAGCTTCGCCGCCTGGCCCCGCGAATCATGGCCAACCTGCCGGGCGATCATGACACCTTCTTCCTTTACGAGCCCGAGGTCGGCCACCTGCTCACGCGCCACCTGGTCGAGCTGGCCGGGTTGCGCCAGGAAGCCTGCGAAATGGCCTTTGTGCAGCTCGGGCAGCCCCGGCGTGTGGCGGCGCCGGACGAGCCGATCGAATGGTCGACGTTTCCGCCCTACCGGATATCCAGTTGGCTGCCGGCCGTCTGCACGCAGCGAGAGGACGTGCCCCGGCTGCTCGCGCTGCTGGAGCACGAAGAAGGCTGGGTTCGGCTCAACGCGGCCAAGACGCTCTCCTGGCTCGGCGACCGCCGCGCCGTCGAACCGATCGCCCGGCTTCTCAGAGCGACTCCGCCGGAGGCGGCCTTCGGCTACAACGCCACCTTCAAAAACGAGGAGTACGACGATCCGGCGCCGCGATGGCGGGAAGGGCTGATCCGTGCCCTCGGGCTTCTCGGCGGCCATGAACACACCGGCCTGATCATCGAGATCCTCAGCGACGAGCGATCGGTGCCCGAGATCCGCCACGCGGCCGCCCGGGCGCTCGAGGACTTGGGTGGCGACGCGGCGATGGCCGCCCTGCGGACGGCGGCAGTCGGCCACAACGTATTCTGTATCCGGGCCGTTGCCTGCGACGCACTCCGCCGGCGCGGCCTGCCGGTTCCGGACGTTCGCCACCCGACCCACGATCCGAGATACGAGCAGCCGGATAAGGGGCCGAAGCCGTCGAGCCTCGACAACCTCGAAGCGATCGTGTTCATCAAGGGGGACAATAGCCTGCCCAACACGATCGGAACGGTCGAGCAAGCCGACCGCTGGCGTTCGACCTATGTGGTGACCGATTCGGGGCCGGCCTACCGCCCGGGGCGAAACCTGTTCATCCTTCGGCCGCCGACTCCCGCGGGCGAGGTCTCGCCTTTGACCCGGTTCGACGGCGGGTACGTCGCCGAGCCGGAACTCTCCTACGACGGCAGCCACGTCGTCTTCTGCCGTCGCGAGGAGGATGATCCCTGGTGGCAGATCTATCGCATCAATCTCGACGGGTCCGGGTTGACCCGGCTGACCGACGGGCCCTATCACCACGTGGGGCCGACCTACCTGCCCGACGGGCGGATCCTGATGGCCACCAGCCGCAGCGGCATTCGCGACGAATACCACGGCTATCCTTGCACGGTTCTTTGCGTGATGAACGCCGACGGGTCCGGGATGGAACCGATCGCAACGAACATCGGCCGCGACAACGAGCCGGCGGTGCTCGACGACGGGCGGATTGTCTTCAGCCGGCTCGAAGTGTTCTACTCGCGCAACAAGACGGAGCTGACCCTACACGCAATGCACCTTGATGGAACGCAAGACGTCGTGCTCTACGGCCCGGAGCGGCGGCAGCACTGGCGCAGCCTGGATCACGGCCCCAAATCCCCTGCCGACGGCCAGGAGGCGCCGCTGACCCACCGCGTATTGCGAATGACGCAGCCGCAGCCGATGCCCGACGGGCGGCACATCGTCGTTTCGACTCAGGGAGGGCTGGTGCTCGTCGGGTCGAAACGAACCACGGAGACAGTCATCACCGCGGATTTCCGAGAGTGGGCCTACACGACGCCGTTTCCCCTGCCCGACGGCAAGCTCCTTTGCGCCTCAACCCGGAAGGAATCGGATCGTGAAAAGATCGATCTGGGGCTCTATCTGCTCGACCCGCAAACCGGAGACCGCCGGCTCATTTACAACGATCCGCTGACTGCCGACTATGAGGCTCGCCCGGTGATGGCGCGACCGCGGCCACGCCTTCAACCGGGCGTGGGAAGCGGTGATTCGTATGAAGGTCGGTTCCTTTGTTCCTCGGCCTTTGCCACCCAGGAAGCGGAAGTCCTTGAGCGCGGGCGGCTGGTGCGGTTGATCGAGGGTGTTCCGGTGATCGCGCGGCACAGCACCCACACAAATCCCTGGGAAGTCTGGAAGAACCACGGGGGGACGTTTGCGCGGGTGCTCGGCACCGCGCCGTTGGCGGCAGACGGCTCGTTTTTCGTCAGGGTGCCCGCCGACCGGCTCTTGCACTTCCAGGTGCTCGACAGCGATCGCCGCGTGCTGGGAAACCAGTTGACGTGGATCTCTCCGCGACCTGGAGAAACGAAGTCGTGCGTGGGCTGCCATGAGAATCCCCACACGACTTCCCGAGGAAACGATCCGCTTGCGTCACACTTCGGCCCGATCGACTTCCTGCCCGACGGCGAGGAGTTTACCTATCGGGCGAAAGCATGGTTCAAGGGAAGTCTGCCGTCGGAGATTGAGGAACGAACCCGAACCGTCCGGGCCGTGAATCTGCTGGGACGCCGATAGGAACCGGCTCGCGCTCTGCGGATGGACCGATCTCAAAAGCGACTATGCGGCTGCGTGGGGGCCCGATACCACCGAAAGGACGTGAGTCGCCTTGTGGCAGCGTGCGAATCGAGGCGAGCGTTCACGGGCCGAAACCGTTATAGTATTTGTTCGGTTCGCAGACCCGGGGGGCAATGCCTGTCGAAGAGGAACCGCCACGGTGAACTTCCAAGAACGATTCGCTCTGGCGTGCCTGCTCGCGTTGACCGTTGCATGCACGAGCTCGCCGTGTCTGCCGGCAGACTACCCCATCGTCGACACCGGTCAGGAGCGTTGCTACAACAACACGGACGAGATCGCATACCCCCAGCCGGGCGACGCGTTCTTTGGCCAAGATGCGCAATACCAAGGCAGGCAACCGGCGTATCGAGACAACGGCGACGGCACCGTCAGCGATCTGAACACCGGCTTGATGTGGCAGAAGGATCCCGGCCCCAAGCAGACCCTCCGGGAAGCCGCCGAGGGCGCTTCGGCGTGCCGGCTCGCCGGTCACGACGACTGGCGGTTGCCGTCGATCAAGGAACTCTACTCGTTGATCCTCTTCAGCGGAACCGACCCGAACCCGCAAAGCACGGATTCCTCCGCAGAGCGGCCGTTCATCGATTCCGACTATTTCGTGTTTCAGTACGGTGACGTGGCGGGCGGGGAACGAATCATCGATTCGCAATACGCGACGTGCACGAAGTACGTCAGTACGACGATGCGCGGCGACGAGACGATGTTCGGCGTCAACTTCGCGGACGGACGCATCAAAGGATACCCCGTCAGACGCCCGGGCGGTCGAGGCGAGACGAGGTTCTACGCCCTCTACGTGCGCGGAAATCCAGACTACGGGAAGAACCAGTTTGACGACAGCGGGGACGGCACCATCACGGATCGCGCAACCGGCCTGACGTGGATGAAACAAGACAGCGGGCATCTCAAGGCGGGCAAGAACCGCGACGGAAAACTGAACTGGCAGGAGGCGCTTGCCTGGGCCGAGGGCCTGGAATATGCCGGACACTCGGATTGGCGCCTGCCGAGCATCAAAGAGCTCCAAAGCATCGTCGATTACACCCGCTCACCCGACACGAGCAGCTCGGCTGCCATCGATCCGATCTTCGACGTCTCTTCGATCACCGACGAAGACGGAGTGCAAGACTACCCGTTCTATTGGAGCAACACCACGCACAAGCGGCTGCACGACGGCGGCGCGGGGGCCTACATCGCCTTTGGCGAGTCGCCGGGCTGGATGCGAGACTTCGGCGGTCAATACCGATTCCTGGACGTCCATGGCGCCGGCTCCCAACGCAGTGACCCGAAGGCCGGGGATCCGTCGCGATTCCCGCGAGGATTCGGCCCGCAAGGCGACGTAATCCGCATCTACAACCACGCCCGCGCGGTTCGCGGCGGCGAAGCGTCGCCGAAAACAATCGGCCCGAAGGTCGAAACGACGACGGCGAAACCCGGCCCACGGGGCCGTAGCGCAAGCCCAGGGCTGGCCATTCGACCAGGACCGAAAATGCGACCGGGCCAGGCGCCCGGTCAGAGATCAGGTCCGCCGAATCCCGCACGTTTCATCCTGCGGCTCGATCACGACGGCGATGGAAAAGTCTCGAGGAATGAGTTCGACGGCCCGCCGAACCGTTTCCGGTTCCTGGACCGCAACAAGGATGGCTACCTGTCCGAGAACGAGTTGCTGGAGGCCAGCGGCGCCGGCACGCCGGAGGAGCGTCCCCAACAGCTTCGCGGCCAAGGTGCCTCGGCAAACCCATCCCCCGGCGGGCGGCCGTCGGAGGCTGACGCCGCCCCCAGCGAGCCGCCGTGGGCGGAGATCGGTGGAGAGAACGTTCGCGCAGATGCTGCCTGGCATAATCTCCCACCGAGCTTCGTTTTCATTCTCGTCGACGACATGGGCTGGACCGGGCTTTCCGTTCCGGCTGACGACGGAGTGCCGGAATCGATGAGTGACTTCTACCAGACACCCCGCATCGCCGAGTTGGCCCTTCAAGGCATGCGATTTACGGACGCGTACGCGCCAAGCCCCATGTGCACTCCCAGCCGCGCCAGCCTGCTGACAGGCAAGAGCCCGGCGCAGTTGCGGATGACGACCCCCGGTCCCTCGGACGGCCAGCCTGCGGACCGCAAAATGATTCCTCCGCGGCACGTCGACGCACTGCCCGCCGAAGAGACCACCGTGGCCGAGGTTCTGCAGCGTTACGGCTACGCGACCGCTCACTTGGGCAAGTGGCACTTGTACGGCGGCGGTCCCGGATGCCACGGATTTGACCGGCACGACGGCGAAACCGGAAATGACGGCCCCGGTGAGTACGACGATCCGAATCCCAAAGACATCTTCGGCATCACCCGTCGCGCGATTTCGTTCATGGAACGGCAGGTTCTGGCGTGCAAGCCCTTCTATCTTCAGTTGTCGCATTACGCGGTTCACGAGCCGACGAAGGCGCTCGTTGCCTCGAAAGCCGCGTGTGCTGAGATGCCCGGGGGCGCCCGTCACCACAGGGTCGACTATGCGGCCATGAGCAGGGACCTGGACACCGGGGTCGGCATGGTGCTCGACAGGATCGACAGCCTGGGGATCGCGGCAAACACTTACGTGGTCTTCATGTCCGACAACGGCGCGGCGAGCAGGCCCGGATATGCCGAAAACCATCCCCTCTCGGGCGGCAAGGCAACTCTGTGGGAAGGAGGCATCCGTGTGCCGCTGATGATTCGCGGCCCGGGCGTCAAGCCCGGCGGATTCTGCCGCCAGAGAGTCGTCGGTCACGATTTGTTTCCCACTTTTTGCCAACTGGCGCATGTGTCGTCCGCTCTGCCCGAGACGGTCGAAGGGATGAGCCTCGTTCCCCTTTTGCTGGAAGAGGCAGGCCAAACTGCTTTCCGGCGCGATCAGCAAGAGATCGTGTTCCACTTCCCGCATTACGCCAAGGGGCCGCGTCAGACGCCGCAGTCGGCCATCCTGTCGGGAAACTTCAAGCTGATTCGCTTCTATGAGACGGGCGAAGAACGGCTTTTCGACCTCGCCCAAGACATCGGCGAACAACACGACCTCGGGCCCCAAATGCCGGAGAGGGCGGCGGCCCTGGCCGCGAGGCTGGATGCGCACCTCGTGCGAATCGCCGCGCAGATGCCGACGCCCAATCCCGATTATGATCCAACGGACGTCACGCCGGCAGCCGGCCGGCGGAGGGAAGCAGCGCTCGATCGGCCGCAGGCCGGATCCCGACAATAACGAGGTGTACGTCATGTGTGAATCCTGCAATAGCGGTTTGGACCGGAGGAGCTTTCTCATTTCCAGCGGCGCGCTGGGGACGGCTTCGCTCCTGTCGGGCGGTGTTTTGGCGCAGGCGACGGCCGAGGCGGCGGTGCCGCCCCGCAAGAAACTTCCGGCCAGAGTGGCCGTCGTCTTTCTCTACCCGCCCGCCGACGTCGTATACGCGGGAGAAAACGAAGACAATTGGCGCGTCCACAAGTGGTTCACCTGGCCGGGCAACCAGTTCCAGCCGGAACAACAGCAGGCGAAGTTCACCAAGATAATCGGCGAGATCGCCAAACGATTGGGTATCGAGGCGATCTTCCATCCCCAGGGAATCTACCAGGAAGCCAAGGTCAAGGAGTTTATTGCTTCGACAAAAGCCGCCAAGGCCGACGCCGTGCTGGTCGTCAACTTCTGGAATACGTTTGCCGACCGCTCCTACGAGATCGCCGCCCAGGCCGCGCCGACGGCCATCGTATACCAGCCGGTCGGCTCGAACCACCAACTGCCGCTCGAGTTGCTGCGCAAGAGCGAGGGCATGCTCTACATCCACTCGATCGAGAATTGGGCCGAGATCGAACGCGGCCTCCGCGCCGTTCGCGCCGCGAAGATGATGGCCCAAAGCCGACTGCTGCGCATCTCCGGCCGCGTGGAGAAAATGGTCGAGGCCGGCGAGCCCGACCTGGGAACGCACGTCGTCGGCGTGCCCGCCGGCGAATACAACGCGCTTTTCGATTCGATCAAGCCCGACGCCGAAATTGACGCGCTGGCGCGGCGGATCAAGAGCCAGGCCGCCCGCATCATGGACGTGACGGACGAGTACATCATCGACGCGATCCGCGCTCATCGCACGGTGGCCGGAATGATGGAGCGATACGGCGCCGACGCGATCACCATCGAGTGCCTTTTCCTGAAGGACCGCAAGCCCTGCGTCAGCTTCGCCCTCAACAACGGCGAGCTCGTACCCTGCGGATGCGAAAACCATCTGGACGGCACGCTCACGCAGATGATCGGCCGCTGGCTTTGGGACCGCGCCGGTTTCATGCACAACCCCGAATTCGACACGAGCGAGAACCGATATTTCGGCTCGCATTGCACGTGCGCCTGGAAACTCCACGGTCCGGACGGCGCCTCGCAGCCGTACGTTGTTCGCCCTTTCTTCCATCAGGCGCCGAAGACGGCGGCCCTGGACGTGCAGTGGACGCCCGGGGAACCGGTCTTTCTGGCCAAGTATTACAGCGGCCAGAAGAAGCTGTGCTGTTGGACGGGGCGAGTCGTCGAGTCGCCCGCCTGCCCACCGGCCGGCGGCTGTGCTACGCGGGTGCTGGTCGACGTCGACCGGGTGGACGACGTGTGCGACATCTACCCCGGCACGCACCCGATCCTCTTCTGCGGCGACCGCGGCGACGCCAGAACCCTCAAGGTCTTCGCCCGCATGTACCACCTGGAATGTGTGGGCAACGTGTGAGGGAGCGGCGCCGGCGAACGTGGCCCAGTGCCGTCAGGCCGT
>Ga0180438_10006293_pt1 | contig 16094 bp, 12 predicted proteins | sample SS_ome_12_FD_132455 | JGI IMG/M metagenome (GOLD analysis project Ga0180438, IMG submission 132455) | Hypersaline lake sediment archaeal communities from the Salton Sea, California, USA - SS_3_D_2 metaG | ecosystem: Environmental > Aquatic > Non-marine Saline and Alkaline > Hypersaline >...
CAACAGGGCAAGAAGCAGCAGAAACGGCGCCGCTGGCTTGAGCCCATCCAGCTCATAGCGCAGCGGAATGCGGGCTAATGCAAGGCAGGTCGTCACGCTGGCGAGAAGCACGCCCAACCCCAAGACGCTGCTGCTGCTCACCACCCCAATAGTGAGCACCGCCGCTGCCAGAAGCTTGACACGAGGGTCCAGTTGATGCAGCGCGGAGCCCGTCGGCAAGTACTGGCCAATTGTAACGCGACCAAGCAATTCGAACTCGGATGCACTAGACATCGAATAGTGCCTCGATCTGCTGTAACGCCTCGTCTGGCGTGAGCACATCAGTGCGCACAGGGAAGCCGCGCTGGCGCAGCTGCTGCATCACCTGCACAGCGACGGGCTCTGCGAGCGCATTTTCCAGAAGGACATCCGCATTCTGGAAAACTTCACGAGGTGGCCCGTGGAGAACGATCCTGCCGCGAACCATCACGTACAAGTAGGTGGCCAGCCGTGCGATGTCCTCCATGTTGTGGGTCGCCAGCACTATTGCACGGCTGCCTTGGGCTGCCCATGAGGCCAAGCGGTGGAGTAGGTTATGACGGCCCTGCGGATCTAGCCCCGCCGTTGGCTCGTCCAGTACCAGCACCTGAGGCTGCAGGGCCAGTACACCTGCCAGTGCAAGCCTCCGCCTTTCGCCCTGGCTCAGCTCAGCGGTGAGGCGGTCCTTGTATTCAAACGGCAGACCGACGGCCTCCATTGCCCATCTGACTCTTGCGCGAACCTCATCCTGGCTGAGGCCCAGCGCTCTTGGCCCGAAGGCCGCGTCGTCGCCAGCAAATTGCTCAAAAAGCTGATCCTCTGGGTTCTGGAAGACGAGCCCAACACGTCGGCGTATCTCTCGGAGGTTAACCGCAGGGTCGGACAGCGATGCGCCGAGTACGTGTACCTCGCCTTTCTGGGGTCGAAACAGACCGTTCAGGTGTTGCAGCAGTGTAGACTTCCCCGATCCCGTGGGGCCGACGATCCCCACAGTCGAGCCAGCAGACACGTCGAGGCTTACGCCATGCAGCGATTTCACTTCAAGAGGCGTGCCCAGGAGGTACGTGTGTTCCAGATCTCGGACTCTGATCAGCGTGCTTGCCTTGGTCATGGCACTAGCTCACAGTCCGGCATTGCGGCAAACGTCTGTCCGACGGCAACGCGGAGGCCACAGCCTGTACTAGTTCTGACACCGTCAGGGGCAGTCCCGAGAAGGCCGGCACGCGCCGCGCTAATGCATGTGCCATGTGAGTGGGTGCTGGAACCTCGAGGCCCAGTTCCAGCAGCAGCGCCTCTTGGGAGAACACTGAGTGTGGATCCCCCTGCAGGGCAATCTGGCCCTCGTGCAGCACGATCACGCGCTGAGCCAGCGCTGCTTCAAGCATGTCGTGCGTCACCGTGACCACCGCAAGGCCCTGGCGCGAAAGTGTCTGCATAGTACTGAGCACTTGGGACCGTCCGAGCGGGTCCAGCAGCGCTGTCGCCTCATCGAGAAGGATGCAGCGGGGCCGCATGGCCAGCGCGGCCGCGATAGCCAGGCGTTGCTTCTGTCCGGCGGACAGCAAGTGCGAGGCACGCTGCTCAAGTCCGCCCAAGCCAACGCAGTCGAGTGCTTCTTGCACCCTTGAGCGCAGCTCAGAGCACGGGACGCCGAGGTTCTCTGGACCGAATGCAACATCCTCTTCGACGGTGCTGGCCACGATCTGGGCGTCAGGCACCTGAAAGACCATGCCCACGGTGCTGCGGATGCTACGCAGGTGAGCCGCATCCCGGGTGTTCCAGTAGTAGACCCAGACCTGCCCGGACGTAGGCAGCAACAGAGCATTCAAATGTCGCAGGAGGGTAGACTTGCCTGAGCCGTTTGCGCCGACGATAGCCACGTATTCTCCTGGCAAGAGGCAAAGGTCGATGCCACGCAAAGCTGCTACAGGCTCCCGGGTCCCGCCCACATAGGTGTAGTACAGGCCCTCGGCGCGAATGAGGGGCTGTGCCGCCTCGGTCACAGTGCTCTCCTAGCAGGAAGGATGGGGACCCGGCGGCCAGACGGGTTCGGGCACTCTCCATCCATCCGAGATGTCTCGGTCGCGAAGCGATCCAAGCATGCCTGAGTATAGCACCAATCGGCTCGTCCGTCTAGTTTGTGTGGTGAGCCTCGACACAGCTGGGCCAGAGACAGTACTGCGCTGACCAGACACGAACCCACGGATGAACCTGCATCTGATTCGGGGTGTACCGGGCTATTGCAGTACTGCGATGCTAAGCGGCTCGCTGTTCCAGGTCTGACCTGAGGGCATCACCGCATGGCCATACAGCGTATGCTCACCAGCCTCAAGTTGCCACATCAAAGCATAGGGCGGCTTATCGAACACACCGATCCTCTGGCCGTCGAAGTATATGCTGACCTGGGCGGAGACAGGTATGCCAACCGCCAAGACCTCAATCTGGATGCGCTGTGAGTCAACTGGAAGATGTGGGGCAATGCGGTAGACGCTGTTGGGCTGTGGGCTCGTGAATCGCAGACCTGGCTGCTCTACCACCCACGGCGAGCTGCTCGCCATCTGATCTACAATGGCCAGGTGAGCGCCGTGAGGTGGGGCATGCTCGCGCAGCCACTGGCTCGCTTCCGGTGGCAGGAGCATCTGCGCCTGTTCGACAACGTATTCGGAGGGCGTCTCAGATGTAGCCAACTGACCGCTGCGCTTATCAATTTGCAGACGCCGGTGCATGTCACAGACGAGGTGGGGTGCCCGAGCTGGCAGAAACCATTCTAGAAGACGATGCGGGCAATCCGGGCCAGGCAACATGCCTGATTCAGCACATACTTCGATCTTGACCATCTCCGGTGGGGGTAGAAACGGCTCGACAGGCTGGCTCTTGAGCGCTTCCTCCATGAACTGGTTCCAGATGGGCGCCGCCCCGCTGATACCCGAAACGTTGACCATGGGCGAATTGTTGGCGTTGCCTACCCACACACCTACTACAAGCTGTGGTGTGTATCCAACTGTCCAATTGTCTCGCCAGTCGGTGGTTGTTCCGGTCTTTACTGCAGCTACCCGCGTGAGATTGAGGGCGCTGTCCTCGCCAAAGGCAGGGATGCGCGCGCTACCGTCTGCCAGCACGTCAGTGACCCAGAAAGCTACATAATCTGGTATCACCTGCTCAGCAGGCGGCAAGCCGGGCTTCCACAGCTGGCCATTTCCCCGTTCGACACGCAGCAGCGCGGTGGGTGCTACCTTCAGTCCGCGCATGGCCAAGGTGCCATAGGCTGCGGTGAGTTCGAGCAAGCGCACCTCGCCGCCACCAAGAGTCAATGCCAGACCATGGGTCTCTGGATCTTGTAGCGTTGACATGCCCATGTTGTTGCAGAGCGACACCAGCTGGTCGACGCCGATGTGCTGGAGAACCCGCACGGCAACAACATTCAGGGAAGAGCCGAGCGCCTCGCGCAGGAGCACAGGGCCATGGTAGGCGTGATCGTAGTTGACTGGAACGTACGAGTCCCCCTGCCGGGTAGTGAAGGCGGTCGGTATGTCCAGCAACATCGTTGCTGGCGTGTAGTCAAGGGCAAAGGCCGCCGCGTATGTAAGTGGTTTGATTGCCGATCCGGGCTGACGAGGCATCAGCGAGACATTCACCGCTCCGTCGATCGAAGCGTCGAAGTAGTCTGGACTGCCAAGCATGGCCAGGATCTCACCCGTTCGAGGGTCTATCGCAACCAAGGCCGCGTCGCTGACGTTGTGCGCTGGCTGCCCGTATCCCGGCGTCGAGAGCTGTGCCAGGTGATGGCGCGCAATGTCCGTGGCACGGCTCTGCAGGTCTAGGTCGAGCGTGGTGTATACTCTCAGCCCACCTCGAGAAAGCTCCTCTTCACCAAACTGATGGCGTAGCATCTCCCACACGTACATCACAAAGTGAGGGGCACGGATGGGAAAGGGGCTTGCTGCAAAGGCGAGCGGCTCGTCCGCCGCAGCCTGTGCCTGTGCTGGAGTGATGTATCCCGCTTTGACCATGAGCTGCAGCACTGTGGACTGCCTTTGGCTGGCTAGTTGCGGATTGACAAGCGGGTCGTAGACAGCTGGCGCCTGCGGCAGACCGGCCAAAAAAGCGCACTCTGCCAGATCCAATTCGCCGACGGACTTGCCAAAGTAGGTTTGGGAGGCAGCTTCAACACCGTAGGACAGATTGCCGTAGTAGACGGTGTTCAAGTAGAGGCGCAAGATCTCATCCTTGGACAACGAACGCGACATCCGGTAGGCCAAGATGGACTCGCGTAATTTTCGGCTCAATGTACGCTGCGACCTCTGTTCGGCCGACAGCAGCAGATTGCGTGCCACCTGCTGGGTGATGGTACTCCCACCCGAGAGGACTTCGCCGCCACGAACGTTGATCCAGATGGCGCGAAGAATGGCGAGCAAGTCCACGCCGGGGTTGCTGTAGAAGGTGGCATCCTCAGTGGCGATGGTCGCTTGCTGCAGACGGATCGGAATCTCCGGCAACGGCAGTGGCCGGTGCTTGCCGCTATGCGGGTCCATGATCTCGTACAGAAGGCGGCCTTTTCGATCATAGATGAGGGTGCTTGGAGCAATGGGACCACTCGTTGGAGGGTCCATGCCCGCCAGATCCACGATGAACAGCGTGCCAATGACCAGAGTGACGACAGCTACAGCAGCAGCCGTTGTAAGCAGGGCCTGCCTCACGGCGAACAAGGCCTGCTTCCGCCTGCAACTGGAACCCGGGTCTGCAACGATCACCCGCGTCTCCGGACTTGGCTTGTCAACTCGCGTCTCCAACGTGAGATTCCCGCCTTTGCTGCCTGCATACCTGCTGGGCTAGACGATTGCCCGACGCGCACAGCTACCACGGGGACGCCGACGCGCGGGCCGAGGTTCCCTCATGATGTGGACAGAGCCTGCGAGAGGTACATGAGTACGAAGGCCAATCCATTGATGAAGCCATGCATGATTACCGCTGGCCACACGGAACCTGTCTGCTCGTACAGCAGGGCGAATAGCACTCCGAGAACGAAAATCGGGGGCCACGATGTAGGCGTGATGTGCGCAACGGCGAAGAGGCCGGCGCTGAGCACGAGTGCTGGAACGAGGCGCATGGTGCGCCGCAAACCCGAGAACACAAAGCCGCGAAAGAAAGCCTCCTCGGCCACCGGGGCCACAATTGCGGCGCCCAGCAGCGCTACCGATAGGCCACCGAGGCTGTCTCCAACGAGAGGCGACAGGTCAGGCTGCACACTCTGGTCGAAGGCTGCCATGAGCAACCCCCAGAACGTATTGAAGCCGAGTGCAAAGAGTAGAAACAGACAACCCAGGCCGAAGGACTGGCCAAACTCGAATCCTCTGAAGCCGAGTGAGCTCCATGGGACACGGTACTTGCGGATGCCCAGTGCCCAGACCGGCAGCAGCAGCCCCAGCTCTGCTACCAGTACGAGGCTGCCAAGGATGCCTGGTGACGACTTGGTTCCCGTTGCGAGTGAGACGATCTCTATGATGACTATCAGCAGGAGCAGCAGCCCAACCATGACAAAAGCTCCTAGCAGTATCGCCCAGAAAATGTCGCGTTTGGTCCACGGCACCGAGGATGCATGCCACTCTCGCGGAGCGCTGCTCGGATCGGTCCTCTCGGTTGATGCGGACATCTCATCTCCCCACTAGCCCGGCAATGTGCGCTGTGTTGGGCGACATTGTGCAACGAGTGCGTAGGTTTAGGAGCAGTAGCTTGGAAGGAGCTCTTTCAGTCCCCAGGTCAGCGCTTCGATATCTGCGCGGGTGTTATAGCCCTGGACTGACACACGGACAAGGGGCGTGTCACGCCAGCGAACAATCGGCACTTCAATGCGAAGGCGCTCGTACAGAGCTCTCTGCAGGCCCCGTTCATTGCAGGAAGGCAGAGGGATGCTGACCATCTGGGCAAACCAGTCGGCCGAATTTGGCTGCAGCGGTGCCAGTCCTGTCAGAGACATGATTTGGCGTCTCGCTAGAGAAGCCAGCTCATGGCAGTATTGGCGCACGCCTTGCCAGTGATGCTGCTCGAGAAACGAAATGGCGCTCGGAACCGACAAATATGCAGCGACGTCGCGAGTGCCCTGCCACTCTTGCTCATCGACAAATGGGGAGGCGCCAGGACGATCACTGTGCCATCCCCAGCTGACGACCAGTGGTTTGAGCAGCTGCTGAGCCCTGGGGCGCGCGTACAGAAAAGCGGATCCCTTTGGCGCACACATCCACTTGTGGCAGTTGCCGGCGTAGAAGTCAGCACCCAGACTCTGCAGAGCGAGGGACAGCTGACCAGGGGCGTGAGCACCGTTCACCACGGTAATGATACCCCGATCTCGAGCCCGCTTGACAAGGATCCCAATGGGGAGGATCAATGCGGTGGGTGAGGTGATGTGGCTCAGGGAGAGGACTCGGGTGCGGTTGGTAACGCCTGACCAGATGGCCTCGACCACGTCCTGTACTGACGTGACCGGCAGTGGGATTGGCTTTTCGACATAGCGCGCACCCCGCACCTGGCAAACAAAGCGCCAGGTGCGGCAAATGGCGCCGTACTCCTGATCGGTGCTCAGCACCTCGTCTCCGGGCTCCAGCGGAAGGCTGCGCGCTACGGTATTCAAGGCAGTCGTCGCATTCGGGGCGAGCACGATATCGTCACGACGACAGCCAACATATGCGGCCAACTGCTGCCGGGCTTTGGACATCAGGCCGACAAATCGGCGTCCAAGAAACTCGACCGGCTGATTCTCGAGCTCCTCCTGCCATGCCTGATAGGCTTCGAAGACGGGTCTCGGACAGGCACCGAACGAGCCGTGATTGAGAAAGATCACGTCCGGCTTGAGGAGGAACAGCCGGCGCAGAGCGAGAGCCTGGTCCTCAACCATTCCCACTTCCCCGGACCGGCCTTGAGGGGGGACCGAGGCTGTCGTTTGGCATAGCCTCTCCACTAGTCCTGAATCAGAGCTCCTAGAATTCGGTCACGCCGGTGAAGGCAAAACCATCGATCAGCAGTGATGGGACCCGAACGCCACCGAAGAAGGTGCGGCCAAGCCTGCTGTCGCGGCTGATCATCCGCACCCTGCCCAGTGCCTCCAACACGTTCTGCGTGAATCTAAGGTTCTTGACCCCGCTCGTGATTTCTCCGTTCTGGATGAGAAACGTCCCATCGCGCGTCATACCTGTCAACACTGTCTTCAGTGGATGCAACGGATTAACATAATGGAAACGCGTCACCCACAGCCCGCGCTCGACCGCTGCAAGCATCTCAGATGTGGTGTGCTCTCCGGTCTGCATGAAAAGGTTACCAGGCAGCGGTCCATAGGTGTTCGGCGCCGGCAGGGCATGTCCTGTTGATTGCTTGCCCTGCCGGTTGGCCGTGTAGCTGTCATACACAACCGATCTGGCGACGCCATTCTTGATAAGGTCCACGCGCTCTTTCGGCATTCCCTCAAAGTCGAAGGGAACCGGCAGGCCGGAAGAGTCAAGCCCATCGTCCCAGATGGAGATGTTGTCACCCGCTATCTTCTTGCCGAGGTGACCCGCCATGAAGCTTCGCTTCTCCTGCAGAGCGAGCGCGCCAAAGCCGAGATAACTGAGATATGTCAGCAGAGTGGCCACCGCATAGTCTTCGAGGATGACGGTGTATTTGCCCGCCTCCAAGGGCTTTGGATGGCCACTGCTGAGAGCTTTGTTGATTGCTTCGATCGCCAACTTTTCGGCATCTATGGTGGTCACGTCCAACGCGGTGGTTGAAGCGTATCCTGAGCTGTCTTCGGACATTACAACGGTTGTCAGGTCGCCGACCGTCGTGGGTGCGTGGGCGAACACGCCGAGCGAATTCGCAACCGCTATCTGAAGTGTTGACGCTGTGAAGGCGCCCGAGGCTACGAGATGCTGCTCAGCAGCAAGCCTGCAGATTGTGCTGACCGCTTCCGCTCGCAGCTGCGGTGTGCACTCAGCGGTTGCCTCGGCGAACGAACCAGCCTGTGGAGGAGGCTTGGGCTCGGGGAGTGACACAAAATCAGGATTGTCTGGCTGGAGCAGTGCCACCCTCAGAGCTCTGTCGGTGACCTCGTCGATAGCGCTATCGCTCAGGTCGTTGGTGGATGTGACACCTACCTTCTTGCCAGACACGGCGCGAACGCGGATCTGCGTGTTCCGCTCGGCCACGTTCTGATGTATGCGTGAGTTCGCAAAACGAGTCAGGCCAGTCTCCTCAGAGAGGAGCACGACCTCTGTCTGGTCGGCAGCTGACCGCGAAAGGACCTTTTGCGTAATGCGTCGAAGCTCTTCCTGGTCCAGCATGTGGGTTATCTCCTTGCTCATAGCCTAGTCCAGTTGCACTGGGTGACTAGGCAACTCCAATACGCACGTTTCGGAACCGCGCCGGGGCAGCACCGTGTGCGACGTGGGCCGACTGGATTGGCTCTCCCTTGCCACAGTTGGGCAATCCCCAGATCTCCCAGTGGTGTCGGTTGCATATGGCATCACAGGACTGCCAGAACTGTGGAGTGATACCAGTATAGGATGCGTTCTTCAGCATTCGACCCAATCTGCCATTCTTGATCTCATAGGCCAGTTGGGTCCCAAACTGGAAATTGAGTCTCTTGTCATCGATACTCCAGCTCTTGTTGACTGCCATGTAGATACCATCGTCGGTGTCAGCGATGAGGTCGTCCAGATCCCAGTCGCCGGGTTCCAGGTTGATATTGGTCATGCGGATGAGTGGGATACGATTCCAACCATCGGCGCGCATTGTGCCGTTGCTTCGCTGTCCAAGAGACGCCGCAGTCTCGCGTGACATGAGGTAGCCGACGAAGATACCATCTTCGACGATCGCACTGCGCTGGGCGGGCACGCCCTCATCATCAAAGCCGAACGTTCCCAAGGCACCGGGAATCGTAGCGTCGGCATAGATGTTCACTTTCGGCGAACCATAGCGAAAGGTGCCCAGTTTGTCCGGTGTCAGGAAACTCGTGCCAGCAAAACTGGCCTCATCGCCCAGCACGCGGTCCAACTCGGTCGGGTGACCGCACGACTCGTGCACCTGTAGAGCTAGCTGCGTTGAGTCCAGTATCACTGTTGCCACGGTGGGGGGGCACTGAGGCGCTCGCAACAGTGCTACGGCTTCCTCAGCAATCCGCTGGGCGTTACTCGGCAGTTCTCGAGAGGCAATGAACTCGTAGCCAGCTTTGGCTTGCTGGCGCCCAAAGCTGTTGGGAAAAGAGCGCGTTTGGACCTCGCCTTCGTCGACAGCCGTGGCTTCGATACCCGCCCCGCTCTCCACCAGGTGTTGTTCGATATAACTGCCTTCTGTGCTGGCAAATACCTTCTTTTCTCTGACAAACTCCATGTTGCTCTCTGTGACAGCAATGCCTGAGACGCGGTGCATCTCCGCATCCGCTGCCAGAAGCAGGCTCATCTTCTCCTCCAACGGCACCGTGAAGGGGTCGATGTCGAGAGGGGTCTCATAGCGGGCGATGTGCACTTCCGCTGGTCCGAGTTGCGCTCCTTTGGCTCCGACCAGGCTGCTGGCACGCGCGATTTGCGTGGCCTGCTCTCCGACTGCGACTGCTTCCTCTAGACTGAGCGTGGAACTGCTGGCAAAACCCCAGGCGCCGTCGAGCAGCACACGAACACCCAGACCGTGGCTAGAGTCCTCAGCCAGTGCCTCTACATGGCCATTCTTTACCACGATTGACTGCGTCTTCAGGTTGACCACCCGGATGTCCGCGTAGCCTGCGCCGTGCAGCTGAGCGGCGTTCAGGGCGCGATGTGCGATATCCTTCATCCCTGGCCTCCTTGACCCATCGAGTATCATTGAGTAGAATCTCATTATACCCGTAGATGGATGTGAGGTGAAAAGGTGCCTCTGTACGAATACGTTTGCAGTTCGTGTGGATGCAGGTTTGAGCTTCTGCGCAAGTTCCATGAGGCCGACGACCAGGCAAGATGCCCGTCATGCGGTGAACTCGAGCCCCGCAGGGTGCTTTCCACTTTCGCAGCTCTCAGCGCACAGGCAGACGGCTCGAGTAGCAGCGTGGCTGGCGGAAGTTCGTGCGGTTCCTGTGCTGCGACCTCCTGTGCAGGCTGTAGGCACTAGCTGGCGACTGTGATTTGACAGGAATGATCGGCAGCAGTACACTTGGGCAAGCAATGAGCGAACGTGGTGGCCAAACGTACTGGCGGCACGAGATGCGTGAGATGAATAGTCGACGAGCCCGAAAGGAGACTGCCTACCTGTCTGGGTAGATCGTTTCGGGCTGAAGACGAGTTTGACGGACATGCAGAGCCAGCTCCCAGAAGGGGGCTGGCTCTTCTGTTGTCCGGTGGGCGATGGCGCCCACCACGCGGCGCTATTGCGATGTGCGAGTGCTCCAGGAGAGCACAACCATGCGGAGAAAGGGGACGAAGATGAAGCGCAATTTCAACAAGGCAGTGGTCGCGTACTCTGGCGGGCTGGACACCTCAGTGATTGTACCCTGGCTGAGAGAGGAGTATGGCTGCCAAGTCATCACGTACACTGCCGACCTCGGGCAAGGTGATGAGGAGCTGGTAGGGCTTGAGGACAAGGCCATGGCGAGTGGCGCGAGCAAGGCGTATGTCGATGACTTGCGTGAGGAATTCCTGACCCAATACGCCTTCCCGACGATGCAGGCAGGGGCCATATATGAGCGATTGTACCTTCTCGGCACGTCTTTCGCGCGTCCGGTGATTGCCAAGCACCTGGTGAGAGTAGCCGAAAAGGAAGGTGCTGAAGCGGTGGCGCACGGGTGTACGGGCAAGGGGAATGACCAGGTACGCTTTGAGCTCAGCGTCAAGGCGCTGAATCCCTATCTTGAGGTTGTCGCCCCGTGGAGGGAGTGGGACATTCGCTCCCGTGAGGACGCCCTGGCCTACGCGCGTGCGCACGATGTTCCGGTCACAGCCACCGAGAGGTCAATTTACAGCCGTGATCGCAACATCTGGCATCTGAGCCATGAGGGCGGGGTGCTTGAGAACCCGTGGCTTGAACCGCCAGAGGACATGTATTGTCTCACGGTGGCACCCGAGAACGCACCAAGTGACCCGCTTTATACTGAGATTGCCTTTGAGAAGGGAGTGCCAGTGGCGATAGATGGTGAACCCATGGGCCCGGTGAGCCTGCTGGAGCGGCTGAACCAGGTCGGCGGACAGCACGGCGTGGGCCGGGTTGATCTGGTAGAGAATCGCCTGGTGGGCATGAAGTCGCGTGGTGTCTACGAGACGCCAGGCGGGTCCATCCTCTATGCGGCGCACCAGGGTCTTGAGAGCATCTGTCTGGATCGCGAGACACTGCATTACAAGCTGCTTGTTGGGCAGCGTTATGCTGAGCTGGTCTACTACGGGTGGTGGTTCAGTCCGCTTCGGGAAGCCCTCGATGCCTTTGTTAGCAAGACACAGGAACGTGTGAGTGGCACCGTACGCATCAAGCTGCACAAGGGCACGTGCCAGGTTGTTGGCCGCAAGTCGCCGTATAGCTTGTATCGCGAAGATTTCGCTACCTTCGGCCGGGACAGCGTCTACCACCAGAGGGATGCAGAGGGCTTTATCAATCTCTTTGGGCTACCTCTCAAGGTGAGGGCACTGCTTGACCACGGTAACGGAGAGGCTGCTGTCCACACTGCGGATTTCCGTGTGATCCAGCGCGACTAACCGAGCCACAGTACGTGAGCTGCAAGGGAGAGTGACCATGAAGCTATGGGGCGGCCGTTACAAGGGCAGCAGCAACCCACGAATGCGATCCTTCTGTGACTCGATCGCATTTGACCAGCGCCTGAAGACTGCAGATGTCAAGGGCAGCATTGCGTATGCCAATGCGTTGCAGCGGGCAGGGTGCATATCAGTTGGGGAGCGAGACCTGTTGGTGAGCGGCCTACAGCGCATCCTGCGGGAGTTCGAGGAAGACGAGTTTTCGTTCTTCGAGCAGGAAGAGGATATCCACACGGCGGTTGAGCGCCGCCTGACGGAGCTTGTGGGAGAGGTAGCTGGAAAACTGCACACTGGGCGTTCGAGGAATGACCAGGTCTCGACGGATCTGCGTTTGTATCTGCTGAGTGAAATCACAGCGCTGGACAGCGCAGTGGCGGAACTTCAGACCGCGATCGTAGCCAAGGCTCAGCAGCACCTGGACGTGATCATGCCTGGCTACACACACATGCAGCAGGCACAGCCAGTGCTCTTCAGCCATTGGTTGATGTCGTTTTTCTGGAAGCTGCAGCGTGATCGCGCGCGTTTGACCGAGACGAGGAAGCGAATTGCCATCATGCCGCTCGGCTCCGGTGCCATCGCAGGGCATCCGTTCGGCGTGAACCGTGAGGAACTGGCAGCTGAACTCGGGTTTGAGGCCGTAACAGAGAACAGCATTGACGCGGTCAGCGATAGAGACTTTGTTGTAGAGTTTTTGGCCTGGGCCGCGTTGCTGCAGGTGCATCTCAGTGGCTTGGCGGAGGATCTCATAGTGTGGTCTAGCCGCGAGTTTGGATTCCTGACTGTGGACGAGACCTTCACCACAGGTTCAAGTCTCATGCCGCATAAGCGCAATCCCGATGCGCTGGAGCTCATGCGAGCCAAGACTGGGCGGATGGCGGGCCACCTAGTCGGGATGCTCACAGTACTGAAAGGCATGCCATCTGGTTATGGCAAGGACTTACAGGAGGACAAAGAAGCTCTGTTCGACGCTGTGGACACGCTCGCCCAAGAACTGCCGTTGGCAGCGGAGATTGTCCTGACGTTGCAGATAAACAAGGATCGCATAGTCGCGGCACTGGATGAGGCCATGCTGTCCACTGACCTTGCGGATTACCTGGTACGCAAAGGCGTCCCATTCCGCGAAAGCCATCGCCTGGTGGGTGTGGCGGTGAAGCGTGCAGAGGAACTGGGCATTGCACTGAGCGAGTTGGAATGGCCCGAGTATGTGGCTGTTGACGCGCGCTTTGGAGAGGATCTCTACGAAGTGTTTGATTTTGAGACGTCAATCAACAAGCGCATGACAGTGGGCGGAACAGCGCTTGGCGCCGTCGAGGCGCAGATAGCGCGAGCCCAGGCGCTTCTGGACGCGGGGCTCGCACAAGGAGAATAGAATGCCACACGTAGGCCGACATTTCCAAGCCGGGAACTGAAGTCGCGGCCAAGCGCGGTTGCCTCTACTCCTTGGTCTCAACCCAGAGCTGCTCGTCTCTGATACGTGTGGCGTACACCGTGAGATCAGCGGGCTTGCGGACCGTTTTGGCGACTCCGCGGACCAGAGAGGGTAGCTCCGGAATCCACTCCACGTTCTGGCCATCGCGGATGTCGAAGCGAGAGCCATGTCTGGGACAGACAACAATGCTACCCTCGAGTGTGCCACGGCCCAGATGGCCTCCCATGTGCGGACAGCGCGCCTGCACTGCGTAGTACTGTCCTTCCACTCGGGCGACAAGCATGACGATGCCGTCGACTGTGATTTCTTTCATCTGACCGTCTTTGAGCATTGTATGCTCTGCTACTCGATGCCACTCGCTCATTCTGTACCTCCTTCTGTGTGTACGCCCTCAGTCTCGCGGCATACGTGCATTCTACTCGTATCGCGGTACTCTGTGCAGACAGGGCGGCAAACGCGCCAACAATGGGGAGACTCTCGGCCAGGTGCGTAGGCAGGCCTTGGGTGCCTATACGTGGTCCGCAGCCACAGTGCAAGAATCTACCGTCTGCCAAATCATTCGCTAGTCGACGGAGTCAGTACGCCAGAAGCGCACGAAGACTTGATTTCCTAGCAGGCGACCCTTCGACGTGAGGGTTATGCCTTCACTACCCACGGCAAGGAGGCCAGCCTGTTGCATCTCCTGCATCTGGGCTGCGTATGCCACGCGCAGGTCGCAAGCATGCCGTGTCTGGAACTCCGCAAAGCTAACGCCTCTGGAGAGACGTAGCCCCAAGATCATCGTCTCAGCCATGCTCTCAACCGGACCAACGATTTCGCAATGCTCAGTTGGACCGGCACTCCGCTCCACAGCTTCGCAGTAGGCCTGGGGATCCGATAGGCTCCACCAGCGCTGATTGTCGTAGAACGAGTGGGCCCCGGCACCAAAACCGAGGTAGGGCTGCCTCTGCCAGTACTTCATGTTGTGTCGGCAGAGACGCGCGGCACGTCGTGGCCCCCGGTCTGAGGCCGCAATTGCCCAATTCGACAGCTCATAGTGCTCGTAGCCCGCCTGATCCAGTCGCTCTTCTGCCAGAGTGTACATCTTGGCAGCCGAATCTTCATCCAAGGGCGGCAGCAGGCCAAGCGAGATGCGCTGAGCCAGCGGCGTGTCGTCCTCAAGGGAAAGTGAATACAGCGAGAAATGCTCGGGAGCGAGGCCGGCAGCCCGTGTGAGAGTTCTTGACCAATCGCCGACCTGCTGACCGGGTAGCCCGTATATCAGGTCGATGTTGATGTTGCTAAAGCCTGCTTGCCGTGCGAGCCCAAACGCTGCTAGCGCATCACCAGCGGAGTGTCTTCGGCCAAGAAGCTGCAGCTCGTGGTCCAGTAGGCTCTGCACGCCCAGGCTTATGCGGTTGACTCCCAGTTCGAGCATCAGACTGAGCTTCTCGAGACCGGCTGTTCCCGGATTGACCTCCACCGTAATCTCGGCGTCGTGGATCACATCGAAAGCGGAGCGGCAGGTGTCAAGCAGAAGCTGGATCAGCGGTGGCTCAAGCACGGTGGGCGTCCCGCCCCCAAGGTAGACTGTGTCGACCGTCAGCGGCTCCGAGTCCTCAACGAAGCGTCGTATGTCCTGGCACAGTGCTCGCACGTAGCGGACGTGCAGACGCTCCAGACCGGGGAAGGAATTGAAGGTACAGTATGCGCATTTGGATGCGCAAAACGGAATGTGAACGTAGATCCCTAAGCTACGATTCGCTTCTTGGGCCACTTCGCGATGCTGCCTGTATAGCCGCGACAATCTTGGTGTAGCCTGTGCAGCGGCATAGGTTACCGGATATCGCAGCGCGGATCTCTGGCTCGGTTGGATGGGGATTATCTCTTAGGAGGGCAGCCGCCGTCAACAAAAGCCCCGGGGTACAGTAACCGCACTGGACGGCACCCTGTTCCAGGAACGCACGTTGCAGGCGGTGCAGTTTGCCGTCTTGACTCAACCCCTCAACCGTCTGAACGTGCCGGCCGGCAGCCTTCAGCGCCGCATAGATGCAGGAATTGACAGGCGTTCCGTCCACCAGGACGGTGCACGCACCGCACATCCCCTCACCACATCCGATCTTGGTGCCTGTCAGGCCAAGCCGCTCTCGCAGTACTTCGGCGAGTGTATCAGCCGGTTCGATGTCGACCCTGACATCCTCGCCATTGAGGTTCATGTGCAGCTCAACGGTCTTGGACATGTTCGTCACCCCTCGCTGTCTCAATGGCTCTGATCAGTGCGCGGCGACTCAGCACTCGGATCAACTCGAGACGATACTCCTTGCCCGCACGCAGTAGACTGCTGCGCGGCTTGCATTCGCGAATGGCCATTTCTGCTGCCTCCTCGATTGTCTCCCGCTCTGCCGGCTGACCTGCCAGAAAGTCTTCCGCCTGCCGCGTTCGAAACGGAGTCGGCGCCACCGGACCAATTGCAAGCCGCGCCTCTCTGATGCGGCTGCCATCGGCGTCCAAGAGCACGCGCGCCGCAACGTTTATCAGCGGGAGCGCCAGCGCCTTTCGCCGCGCCAGCCTCTCGAAGGCTGATGCTTCACGCGGAGCCTGTGCGCGGACACGAAACGCGATGACGAGTTCTGCACTGGCATCGACTCGGGAGACACCCGGGCTTACGAAGAGACTGGATACGGGGACCCACTGTCGGCCTGTCAGATTGGCTATCTCGGCTTCGGCATCGAGCGCAAGAAGAGCAATGGACCCATCTGCTGCGGGCTGGGCGTTGACAACGTTCCCTGCCAGGGTGCCCACATTCCGAATCTGGGGGGAGCCGATTCTGGAACATGCGTCGGCCAGAGCTGGAGCGCGCTCGCGAACGAGGCGAGACCATTCAATTCTTGCGTGCGTAGCCATGGCCCCGATGACCACATGTGAATCCTGCA
>Ga0180438_10006294_pt1 | contig 16088 bp, 16 predicted proteins | sample SS_ome_12_FD_132455 | JGI IMG/M metagenome (GOLD analysis project Ga0180438, IMG submission 132455) | Hypersaline lake sediment archaeal communities from the Salton Sea, California, USA - SS_3_D_2 metaG | ecosystem: Environmental > Aquatic > Non-marine Saline and Alkaline > Hypersaline >...
GAGCGAAGGATCCCATTTACCAAAGCGATAGTCAGCTCAAGTCACGAAGTGCCAAAAGCGCAAAAACGAAGTTTTTTGCGCCTAAATGCCACTACCTAAGAGGGGATTTTTTCAACAACACCTGTTTAGGCTCAAAGTAAATCGCGTTCAGGTTCGATATCAGACAAACCAATATCTTTTTGGTCGATGTTGAATGGCTCAGTTTGGTTTTTCATAAACTGAATAACTGTGTGGTAGGCCACAAGATACCCATTATTAAAGCCATCGTATCCTTCTTTTGGATGATCGGCCTCTTCTTTTGCCTCTAACACTTTTTTTTATAATAGATACCAGATATAAAATATAGTTTTTATAATTTTTAATTTTTCAACTTTCAATTTCGAATATTACTACTTGTTAATTTTTTTTTTAAAATCAAACATCTTGAGAACAGATTTAGATATAACCCTAATTTCTTGCCATTCTGGGAGTTCTAGGAGTTCTTCTGTAGACTTATCATCAGAATATACTCCAAATGTGTCTGTAAAATTCCTTAATCTAACATGCAATTTTATTAATAATTTATACTGAAGTTCTGTAATTCCGAAATCTCTATATCTCTCTAAAATCGGGTTTCCATCATCAAAGAAATCACAAACGGTGTCATCAATTTCATTACATTCAGGCCCTTCTCCTCTTAACCAGACTCTCTCTTGATATTTTTCGTCAGAAAGTCGATAAATAGTTTTTAGAAATTCTTCTATGATTTTTTTTCGATCGATATAGCTACTCATTTTAATTCTCTAAATATGAATTCATTTATTGGTATGTGGGCTTCAATTGAATCATTTGCTACCGTGTTTCCAAATTTATCCACAGATTGACCATTAACTCTATGATTAACATAAGGGTTTCTTTGATGAGAATATTTACTATGAGGCTTTCCTGGCATTACCCTTACATACGTGTGATTATTTTCAGGATGAACATACTTCATGCCTGCACCTTTATCCGAAAGCTGCACTCTATAGTTTTTGGGGATACCAGTAGGACGCGGAAAAGTAGGAAAACCCTGTTTCATGAATGAGTTCTCTAACTCTTTCTTCAGGCATAAATCCTTTATGAGTCTGCAAGAATTTCCTAGCATTATTATGCTTTAGTAAGGACTCCTGCATAGGAAGACTTAATTGTTCGTATGTCTCTGTTACTGTCGATTCTAACTTCCCTGCCTGCTTTAATTGCCCCATCTCTTTTCCGGTAAAGCCAAGCTCTTCACCAAGACGCGCTGTTCTCTGTCCCGCTTCAACAACCTCAGCAATCTTAACTCCGGTTCCTATTTCAGCTGCAGTTTCAAGGACAAGAGTCTCACTAGCAAGTTTGAGGTTTTTGCAGACAGCAGCTAGTTCTTTAGCGCTTTGAACACTTTGCTTGGCTACCTTTGCTAGAGCTCCTGGAGCAAGAATGTCCGTTCCATATTTGCCAAGCGCAAAGCCTGCAAGCTCGCCTCTTTCATCGGAAGGGATTGTATCCCACTGTGTAACCAATTTGTGGATTTCTGGAGCAAGAGATTGTCCGATTAACTCCCACTCATCGGTGCAAGCAAGCTTTGCTAATGTTGAAAGAGCATCATACATCTGTCCTGCAGTTTGGATCGGGTGGGTAGCTAGATCAGCAAGGAAAAGGAGGATTCCCTCTCCAGACTCATAGGCTCCTTTGGGAATTCCCTTTGCAAATCCGATGCTAAACTCCGAAAGCGACAGAGGATAAGTCATTGGATCTTGGGAAGAGTAAGCAGAAAATGACTGGAAGTCATCCATCGATTGTTCATAGTCTCCCATATGGAAATAAGAAGCACTTCTTGCGAGATAGCCATTTGGGTCTTGAGGGCTTAGCTCAATCACTTTCCCAAAATCGATGACTGCTTGCTGGTAGTAGCCGTTTTGGAAGGCAGCCTCCCCCAGGCCATGATAGGAGAGTGTGGCAAAATCAGCTCCCTGATTACAGGGAAAGAATTGAGGAGCGCGATCTTGCATGAACATTTCATTTGCGTTCGCTGAGTTAAAGTTGACGACCTCGCCATCAGTGCCGGTAAACGCAAACTGGCTTATATGTGACAATTGATCGATCTCCTCTACAAGGCGAGGAGAATGGTTTCCTTGCGACTGGATGTTAGCAATGCCTTCATTCACAAACAAGTGGCCCAAAGTTCTACCTGTCTCCTCCATTGATAGCCGACCATATTGATTGGAGTCTGCAGCAGAAAAGAAAGATTCGTTTGCAAGGACCTCTTTAAATGAGTCAATTTGCTCAGTGACAGTTTCCTGTAAAAGAGGAGCTCCTTTTGGTTCTTCCTTAGGACTAGAGGAGCCAGCTTCATTTTCTTTGCGTGGGCTTGTAGATGCGGCAGCTCCTGCAGCTGTAGCAGCTGTAGCTGCTCCTGCTGAGACGCAGACCGCAACAGCTACAATCGTCGCCACTGCAACCACAATCACAGCACCAATGATGATCTCCTTCTTATACTTTTTCAGAAACTTTTTTGTTTTTTCCCATGGCTTTGAAAAGAGCCCTACTTGCTGAAAGCAGTCTCTGTCTACCTCGAAGATCGATGGAGCAAGCGCAAATTCGCAAGAATCTTCTCCCAGAAGAGAATCAATATCATACTGCAGAGCAACTTGATTGGGTGCATTCGGCAGAACACCTTCTTTAGCTAAATGAACAAGAAACTCGTTTACGCGGTGAATATCTTTCTCTCGATATTTAGCAATCTCTTCCGTTTCAATCTCTTTAAGAACAAAGAGAATCTCGTCGTAGGTGACAAGATGGTATCTCTCTTTTTTCTTGATGCTTCGGGGCAAATGTTTCCCTGTATGATTCGAGCACTCTTGAATGGGAATTCCTTGAGCGAGGAGTGTAGGTGTTGTAAGGAGTAGAAGGGAGCAGATAAAGACTTGAAGCTTTTTCATACTGTTGCCTCTATGGATTAAAGCCAACAGAATACGCTATCAAAATCTATTGTCAATTCTTTTTACCCGAAAGCTTAAGTTGAGTGCTATTAAGCTAGTAGTGTAGAATTTTTTCTATGTTTGCCCCTCCTCTTCTCATTTGGGCCATCTCTTTCTTCATCGGCGTAAGTTGGCTCCATTGCTTTCACTTCATCTCGCTTCTGTCGCTTGGCGCTTTCCTCTTTTTTTTCGATCACAAACGCGCGATCCTTTGGTTTGCTCTTTTCGGCTATCTCATAGGCTGGGTGCATCAACCGAAAGCCGAGTATCCCACATCGCCTGTGGAGGGAACAGCAATTTTTGACCTCAAGTCAATTCAAAAATCTCAAACACCCTTCCACACCTCTTATCTACTTAAAGGAGTGTGCAAAGTGTTTACAACCGAAGATAACGTCTATACAAACCTACCCATTTCTCTGTTTGTCAATAGGGTCCCCAAAACTGGATCTCGATGGGAGATTGAAGGAAAGCTCGATGAAAAAGGGCATTTCAAACCCCATACAAAGAAAAAATTCCGTGAGCGCGATGCTCCTTTTTCAATCACTCGGTGGCGCTATAGTCAGAAACAAAGAGTAAAAAAGTTGATCCATGCAAAGTTTAGAGATAGGAAAGTGGCTCACTTTTTCACATCGATGACCACAGGAGAAAAGCCCGATTGGCTGATGACGATGGAGTTTCGAAAAGTAGGCTTAAGTCATATCCTCGCCATTTCGGGATTTCACTTTGCCCTCATTGCTCTGCTCATTGGATCACTACTCAAACCCTTCCTCTCCCCAAAATTGCATTCCATCGCTCTACTTTTTTTTCTCAGCGTGCTTCTGATCTTTCTTGGCCTTTCCCCATCAATCCTTCGCGCGTATGTGATGATCTGTCTCTATCTGCTCGGCAAACTCGCTCATAGAAGAGTGGACGGCCTTAACCTGCTTGGAGCCGCTCTGCTCATTGAGCTCATTTTCAACCCAAGCTCCATCACCCACCTTGGCTTTCAGCTCAGCTACCTCGCCACCTTTGGGATCCTCACCTTCTATCCCCTCTTTCAATCCCTGCTCAATCGAGCCTTCCCAAAAAGACCCTTATTCATCCTGCGCTCGATGCCCTTACTTGACCAGCACGGCTATCTCTTTGTCCGCTTTCTCATCGGAGCCATCTCTCTGAATTTTTCTGTACAACTAGCCACTCTCCCCTTGCTCTTTCACTGCTTTGGGGATTTCCCTCTTCTATCTATCCCCTATAACCTCATCCTCCCTCCCCTTTTAGGAGCTGCCCTTCTCCTCTTCCCCTTTGCCCTCCTATTGCCCCCTTTGCGCCTTCTCTTAAGCTGGTTTACCTCGTATCTCCTCCGCATCATAGCCAATCCACCGGCAGCTTGGGAGATCCACCTATCCATTTCTCCCCCCTCACTCACCTTCCTCCTGTTACTTCTTACCCTGATTGCAATTTGGGGATTGAAAAAAAGGGGCCACTTTCGCGAAAATAGGACCTTGTAGCCTAAAGGCTTTATAAAATTTTTAGACTATACCCCATGGCGGTCGTAGCTCAGTTGGTTAGAGCGTCGGATTGTGATTCCGAAGGTCGCGGGTTCGAGACCCGTCGATCGCCCACTTTTTTCTCTGATTTTTAAATCTTTTTATATTAAGCTGTTACGAAAAGAATCCCCCCTTGTAGCCCTATGTGCTAGAATAGATTTGACTTTGTACATATTCTTATGTATACTCAAAAGAGTAAAGAATGAAGAAAAAAGAGCTCGAGAAGCGACTTCAAAAGCTAAAGTGGTGGCTCGATCGTCACGGAGCTAACCACGATGTTTGGACAAATGGAGAGATATCCGAAATGGTCCCTAGGCATAGAGAAGTGAACGAGATTTTAGCAAAAAAAATCCTAAAAAAAGCGGGGAATAATCCTCCAAAAGAGTAAGCAATGGAATTAGAAGGAAAGGTTTGGAAAGACAAAAATTTTTGGCTCATTGAAGTTCCTTCTCTGGGACTCATGACTCAAGGAAAAACAAGGAAAGAAGCAATCGAAATGCTTCAGGATGCAATTAAGGAAACTATCCGCTCATATTTCACATCGCTCCCACGAGGGTTTAAAACCAAGGTTAACGACTACGGAAATAAGGGAGTTGGCATAAAGACATCTGATCCAAAACTGCTTCTAGCTCTATCACTAATCAGACAGCGTGAGGAAAGCGGATCAACTGTACGAGAAGCTGCAATGCGCCTAGGTTCAAAGTCCCCAAATTCATATGCTCAATACGAACGCGGGAAAACGATGATGTCTTTAGAAAAATACGATCAGTTGCTTCAAGCAGCTAATCCCGTTCGTCATAGCGTTCTCCGAATTATCTAAAGAGCTTTTTTCATGAAATGAAAAATGCAACTTCTCTTTCGGTATAAGCTCTAGTTTGGTATATGTGACGGTGTAAACCCCTGTCGCTAATCATGAGCTATCTGCACGCCATCTTCTTAGGCCTTATCCAAGGAATCACCGAGTTTTTACCGGTCAGCTCTTCGGCACACTTGCAGCTGAGCAAAATGGCGCTTGGCCTTTCCGAAGTGCCTCTCATCTTTGATCTTGCCTGCCATTTGGGAACTCTTCTTGCTCTTATACTCTTTTTGCGAGAAGACATTCGAGACCTCTTTTTCAACGACCATGCGAAGCTCGGCTATCTTTGTATCGCCCTGATTCCTCTCGTGCCATGCCTGCTTTTCTTAGCTCCCCTTCGAAAATGCGCGCAAAACCCTCAATTTTTGGGTCTCTTCTTAATGGGCACTGGACTCATCCTCTTTCTTGGACAAAAACTTCGCATCAAAACTAAGAATCATTTCCTGCGCGATGTTCTACTCATTGGCACTGCGCAGTCGGCCGCTCTCTTCCCTGGAATCTCCCGAAGTGGCGCCACCATCTCATGCGCTCAATGCCTTGGGTGGAATGTTAAAGAGGCTGTCCGTTTTTCGTTCCTTTTGGCTATCCCTACAATCCTTGGGGGAAACCTCATTGAAGCCCGCCATCTTTGGAAAACCAAAGAGCTCTCCCTCTTCTTAAGCCCCCTTTGCCTAATCGGATTTACCGTCTCATTCATTGTGGGACTCTTTGTGATACGACGCGCAATGGACCTTTTGGAAAACGGCAAGCTTGCCCGCTTTGCTTGGTACTGTCTCATGCTTGGACTTTTTGCTAACCTGATACTATTTTGGCCCAGATGAAAAAAAAGAAATCTTTCCTTAAAAACCACCCCGAAGCAAAAGGACTCCTCCTTCTTGCTCTCTCTTTGATGATGGTCCTCTCTCTTGTCAGCTTTCATCCAGAATCTGCAAAAGAAAACTGGCTAGGCCTGATTGGCTACGGCCTTGGCTATAGCCTGATCTATCTGTTTGGCCTCGGGAGCTTCCTGCTCGTCTTCTACATTGGTTACCTTGGGATCAAGTGCTTAAGCCGCACACCGTTTGAGCACCTTAAAACCAAAAACATCTACTTTGCCACTTGCCTGCTCTCTACCTGTATCCTCCTCAACCTAGTCGCAGAAAGTCGATCTTTCTTTCCTCCGCTTTTCACTGAAAAAGTTCTCACCGAAACAATCGTCTTCAATCTACCTTATCCTCAAATTGTGGCTCGCCACAACCTTGGAGGCGTTCCCCTCTACTACCTTTACTGCGATCTTCCTACGGTCAACTTAAAGCACCTACTGAGTAATGTAGGAATTGGAATCACCTTTTCGATCACCGCCTTTGTCTCGGCTCTCCTCTTTTTAGAACTGCGCTTTGTAGCTCTACTCTCAGGGATTAAACAAGGGTTTATTTGGGCTGGAAGACAACTTGGTGAAGGCAAAGCCAAGATGCAAGAAACGGCTCAGCGCCGCTCGATGCGGCCACTGCGTCAGAAGCCTCCAGCTCCCCTTCTCCCTCAAGAAGAGGTCGATAGTGATGTTCCCCCACCTATCTTCCCTCCCCAAAGATCCCGGCTTAAAAACGAGAGGAAAAAAATAACAAAAGAGCCTCCAGCCCCTTCTCCAAATAAACGGAAAGAAGCGTTGCGCGCTGCGCGCGTTGCAAATGGCGACTTTGGCCTTTTCCGGCTTCCCCCCGACTCGCTTCTACGCACTCCACGCCGCGTTGACCAGTCGAGTCTCAAGAAAGATTTGCGCAAACAGGCAGAGATTTTAGAGGAAACGCTCCTTAGCTTTGGCATCGAGGCAAAAGTAGGAGAGATCAACTCTGGTCCCACCATTACCTCATTCGAAGTGCACCCCTCTGTCGGTGTAAAAGTGCAAAAAATCAAGGCGCTTGAAAAAGACATCGCCCTCAATTTGCAGGCGGAGTCCATCCGGATCATCGCCCCTATTCCCGGAAAAGCGGCTGTTGGCGTAGAAGTCCCTTCGCTTGTCCCCCAAGAGGTGAGCTTCAAAGAGCTCCTCACAAATTACCAACGAGGTCGCAAAAAGGTAGATATCCCTATTCTGCTTGGGAAGACGGTAAGTGGTGAAATTGTGATGAGCGATTTGGCCAAGATGCCCCACTGCATCATTGCAGGAGCTACCGGTTCAGGAAAGTCGGTCTGTATCAACACCATTGTGATGTCGATCGTAATGAATGCGCGTCCTGATGAGATCAAGCTGCTCATGGTCGACCCTAAAAAAGTAGAACTCACAGGCTACACCAAGCTCCCCCACATGATCGCGCCCGTGATCACCGAAGCGCATGGCGCCTACGCAGCTCTCAACTGGCTCGTGAAGGAGATGCAACTGCGCTATGAGATCCTCAAGCAGCTCAAGCTGCGCAACATCGCTGCTTTTAACGCTCGCAAACCCAATCGGCAACTTGAAGAATCGCTCGAGATCCCCGTCCCCGAAAAAATGCCCAAAATGGTTGCGATCATTGACGAGTTTGCCGACCTAATGATGGCATCGAGCTCCGATCTAGAAACACCCATTGCCCGTATTGCGCAGATGGCGCGGGCAGTAGGAATCCACCTGATCCTCGCCACCCAGCGTCCCTCTCGCGAGGTGATCACGGGGCTGATCAAGGCCAACTTCCCCACACGAATCTCCTTTAAAGTGGCCTCACGGATCAACTCCCAAATCATCCTCGATGAGACGGGAGCAGAAACACTTCTTGGCAATGGAGACATGCTCTTCCTTCCCCCTGGCTCCTCCCACCTGATCCGGGCGCAGGGCACCTATATCAGCGATGAGGAGATCAACAGCATCATCTCGTTTCTCTGCGAGCAGGCCCCTCCCCAATATTTAATCCCCTCATTTGATACGATGCCAAGAGAGGACCTAAGTGAGCTTGCAGGGATACCCGACGATTCGAAAGACAGCCTCTACGATGAGGCGCTTTCCACCGTTGTGGATACGGGAAATGCCTCGACTACATTCCTGCAACGAAAGCTCAAAATTGGATATGCACGAGCAGCCTCTTTAATGGATCAGCTCGAGCAGAATCAAGTAATTGGTCCACAAGAAGGCGCAAAGCCTAGAAGAGTACTCGTCAAATCGGGCGAGGCAAAACAAAAATGAGGGAAACCTAAATGAGGGAAACTAGGTGCATAAAATCCTCTTAGCCGATCCTGATCAAGAGCTGATCGGACAGATTCTAGGCGCACCAGGCCATGAAGCCTATCTGTTTGAGAAAGCTCTTAATGGCGAAGAGGTTTTTGATAAGCTCGAGCAGTTTCAACCCGACCTACTCTACATCGACCTCCTCTTGCCAAAGATGCATGGGATCGAGGTCATCAAAAAGATCCGCGCCCACCCAAAGTCAAAAGATCTTGGCATCATCTTGGCCTCTAAAAGCTCAATGATCCAAAATTTCCATGCTGCCATGGAAGAAGGGATCGACTTCTTTCTGAAAAAACCATTCGAAATCGCCTACTTTTACTCACTCATCCATCGCTTTTTTGAATCGGGTCTGACCCCTGCACCCTTCCACCCCGAGACAGAACCTCCTTCAAATGAAATCCAAACTTACGATCCTCATAAAGAGAAGGGAGAAGCGTATCTCAAGTTTTGGGGAACACGTGGCTCCAACCCCGTAGCAGGTCCTGAATACATCCGTTTTGGAGGAAACACCGTCTGTTTAGAAGCGCGCCACGGAGACGATTTGGTGATCATCGATGCAGGAACAGGAATTCGCCCGCTAGGAGACACTCTCCTTTCTCAAAAAGAAAAGACCCTTCACATCTTTTTGAGTCATACCCACTGGGACCACGTCACTGGCTTCCCCTTCTTCGCCCCCCTTTACGATCCCGATGCCCACCTGGTGATTTGGTCTCCTGTCGGCTTTGAAAAGTCGACGAAAGAGCTGTTCACGGAAATGCTGGCCTACTCCTACTTCCCCGTTCGCCTCGAAGATATGAAAGCCAAACTCTCGTTCAAAGACCTGCGCGACGGCCACCCCGTTTCGATTGGAAATATCACCGTTGACACCCATTATGCCTTCCATCCAGGGGCTACTCTCTGCTTCAAAATCCACATCAATGGAAAAACAGTTGGCTATGCGACAGACAATGAGATGTTCCTCGGCTATCATGGAAACCCAAATAGCGTGAGCCAAGAAAGCTCAATGGTCAAAGACCACCAAAGCATCATTGAATTTTTCTCTGGCTGCGACACTCTCATTCACGAAGCGCAGTACACACCCCTCGAATACCAAAGACGTGTTGGCTGGGGGCATTCATCGATTTCGAATGCGACGCTACTGTGTAAGTTTGCAAAGATCAAAGATTGGATCGTCACTCATCACGATCCAAAGCATACGGACGAAGATCTTTTGGAACATCTGCAGCTGCATAAAGAGATCCTTCACGACTGCAACATCAGCTGCCAGGTAGATCTGGCGTTCGATCAGCTTAAACTATTCATCTGATTTCATCCGAGAAGATAGCCACGTAAAATAGGAGCGAGACTCAGGCCTCGATAAAAAACGGATTTGACCGAATTCAATTTTACAACTTTTGGGAAGTTCTCTAAATCCAGTTCATATTTCGTAATCTTATCCTTCAGAGATGTGAGTTTGCTGCCAAGAATGGAACCAAAAAATTCCTCAATGAGTGATGCACATTCTTTGACCCGTTGTACCTCTTTTCCATAGGTAACAAGACGATCCATTAGACTTAAACATGGGATCACCTGGTGAAGTCTAGCAGTTAAATAGTCTCTCCAGACCTCTTTGGAACCGTTGACTGCTTCGTTTCCAAAGCCCATAACCTCTTCGACTTTTTCAATCGCTTCTAAAAACCCCACTCCCCTTTCAAAAAGAGCCTCTAAGAAAAGCGTTCCCTTTTCTCTGACTATTGCAAAAAGATCAAACTGTGCGCTAAGTCCAAAAAGCGCTGGATTATTTTTGTAGACTCCTTTTTCAAACAGACTTTGGATAAGATCAACTCCAGCCGCACGAAGACGTGAATTTTCCATACCTTCTTTTGAAGCGCTCTGGTTTGCCCACTCAATTGCATTTGTTTGCAGTGCAATCAATCTTGCATCATCTAAAGAAGGAGCTCTCCTGATATGATCACTTAAAGTTGCCAAAGCTAAAAAGGTTGGAGTTGCGATCTTCAGATCTTCGATCTCCTTATCAGTCAATCCTTCCGGCTCTGTGTCAGTATTCATTAATGGCAAAGATTTAAGGGTTGCTACAAACATTGCATGTCTCCTAGTATGTATTCAAAAAATTGATACTTGTGAAAAGACACTAATCAAAATGTCTATTTTAAACAACCTAAGTTGCCATTAGTTTTCCCTCTAGTCTTTAGGTTGCTCTAAAAAATACAAGATTTAGGATCAGGGCCATCGTTTACATATGGGTGAAGAGCAAAGGGAAGTAGATCAACAGCGCAGGTAGCCTAGAGAGAAAATCACTGGCAAATTGGGTTTAACACTCGACTGTTTGATCAAAGACCACTTTTTTACTTACCTTGTCTTGGTGAGCAATAGACACCTCAACAGTCGCTTGTTCTTGCGCAACCACTTTCTCAACGATTGCTTTGGCTAAATCAGGAGCATTGCACTCAGAAGAGAGGTGGGCCAAATGAACGTGCTTGAGCTTGGGATTTAAGACAGTGCGCAAAAGCTCACCACACTGGGTATTCGATAGATGACCAAGACGCCCTAGCACTCTTTGCTTGTAAACTACAGGTCGTGAGCACGCATGCACCATCTCTTCTTGATGATTTGCCTCGAGATAGAGATAGTCACATCCTTTGAGCTGATTTGCAACCAGCGGAGTGGCAAAGCCTAAATCTGCAGCAATCCCAATCTTTATCTCTCCCATTTGAAGAGTGAAGCCGACAGGATCAATGGCATCATGTTGAATGGTGAACGGAGAAAACTCGATGTCACCAAACGCAAAAGTCTCTCCTGTTGAGAAGATCTTAAACTTGATCCCCTCTCCAAAAGCGTCGTAGATCGCGCGCGCGGTGTCACTATTAGCAAAGACAGGGATCCCTTTTTTTGCAGCAAGAACACCAAGCCCGCGGATGTGATCGGTGTGCTCATGTGTGATGACAATTGCATCGATCTGCCCAAGGTCTACATCAATCTCAGCAAGTCGAGCCTTTAGCATTTTTGCCGAAATACCCGCATCAATCAACACATTTGTAAGCCCACTTCCAACAAAAATAGAATTTCCTTTTGAGCCAGAAGCAAGTGGACAAAAACTATTCATAGATACGTTAAAGCAAGAAAAAAGCCATTTGTAACATTAGCTAGAATAGACAGCAAGAGATTTTTTATTTGACAAAGTTGACGTTTTTGTTTTACAAACTGGAAATTGTAAAGCCGAGTAATTATGGACGATTCTCACAAAGAAATTGTACACGACATCGAATCAACTCTTGATGAATTGATTGAACTTGGAAGTGCATTAAAAACTGCCAAAACAAGTGCTAGTTTTAATCATGAAGTAGAGGCTTTAGAAAAATTGCAAGAGAGTCTTCTTGCACGTCTCATCGATCGCGAGTCTGTCTTCGATCGAGATCCTAAAAAGAAAATGCTCGAGTCCATCCGCCGTGATACGCTTTATCAGAAAATTGCAGAGTATGGAAAAAAAGGCGCGAGAAAAAAGCCTCAGAAACGGGCCAACTTTCGAAGTGCCTCTTCCAAATCCAAGGGCTGAGGAAGCACCTCATCCTCTAGAATTTTGCTATAGGGAACTGGACAGTCTTCCCCAGTGACTCGCATGATCGGCGCATCGAGATAAGCAAACATCTTCTCTGAAATCCGAGCTGCAATCTCTGAGCCAAGTCCACAATTTCCTGCAGCCTCATGCGCAATGAGTAGCTTCCCTGTTTTTTGCACCGATCTATTGATCGCCTCTTCATCAAAAGGATGCACAGTGCGAAGGTCGATGATCTCGACAAAAAGACCCTCCTTCTCAAGCTTTGCAGCCACATCCACCGCCATAAAGATCGTCATTCCCCATCCCACAAAGGTGATATCAGTCCCCTCTTTCACAATATTAGCTTTGCCAAGAGGAAGGACTTCGTCTTTCTCGGGAAGCTTTCGCGCAGAAAAGACCCTTTGGCGATAGAGCGCTTTATGCTCTAAAAAGATGACCGGGTTGGGATCGCGAATCGCTCCCTTAAGGAGTCTCTTTGCATCCGCTGCATTACTTGGGATCACAACCTTTAGACCAGGCGCATGGGCAAGGAATGCTTCCGGACACTGAGAATGATAGGGTCCCCCCTGAATATAGCCACCATAAGGCATCCGGATAACGACGGGACAGTTCCACTCTCCATTCGATCGGTAGTAGAATGAAGCGAGCTCGTTGAAGAGCTGATTCACTCCGGTCCACATGTAGTCAGAAAACTGAATTTCAGCAACGGGTTTAAGTGGCTCCACAAGGCTCAGCCCAATGGATAGACCAACGATCGTCGACTCGGCAAGAGGCGTGTTGAAACAGCGGCTTTCCCCAAAAAGGTTCGTAAGCTCACGGGTTACACCAAAGACGCCCCCTTTGCCTCGCGCTACATCTTGGCCAAAGACCACAACGCCTTTGTCCCGCTCCATCTCTTCTTTTAGGCCTTCGTTGAGGGCATCGACCATCACGTGGGCATCGGTGGTATCCATCGTCTCACTTTCAATTGTCGGATGGGATTTTGCTTCTTTATATACCTTAGTGGCATGAGATTCTTTTGGAGGAAACGGAATTTCCTCCGCTTCATCGCTCGCTTTTTCTACTTTATCAAAACAAGCGCGCCGAATGGTTTCTAAATCGCTTTCAGAGACAAGCCCCATTTCTTGAAGCCACCCTTCAAAGCGAGGGATCGGATCTTTCTCTTTCTCCTCTTTCAAAGTGGCATCTTCTTTGTACTTGTTTGGATCATCGCTACTGCTATGAGGTCCAAGGCGAGGGATCTTTGCAACAATCAAACTAGGACCACGCTTTTCTCGCCCCTTTCGGACCGAAGCTGAAATTGCTTTTGACACCTCTTCAAAATCGCAACCATCGATCTGATGCACATCCAGCCCTTCGTAACCCCGAGAAATCGGAGCAATCGAGCCGCCGCTTGTCTGCTCTGAGACGGGAACAGAGATGGCCCAGCCATTATCTTGGATCACAAAAATCAGAGGAAGCTTGTGGATAGTGGCAAAGTTGAGCGCCTCGTGAAAGTCTCCCTGTGAGGTAGAGCCATCGCCTCCGGAGACATAGACCACCTGATCTTTATCTAAGTGTTGGACTGCCTTAGCAACTCCCACTGCTTGCAAAAACTGAGAGCCAACCACGCTTGATTGGCATGGGATGTGCATCCCTTTGTGGGAAAAGTGCTCGGGCATCATGCGTCCGCCAGAATGGTGAGGAATATCGCGCGTTAAAAAGGCCGCAATCATCTCCTTCAGCTGTACCCCAAACCCAACGGCGAAGGGGCGGTCTCGATAATACGGCAGCCCCCAATCTCGGCCTGATTCCAGGGAGAGACCACACATCGTCCCAATCATCTCGTGGCCCATACTCGAGAGGTGAAATGTGCCTCCTTTGTTTTGCCTAGATAGCTTGGTCATCTTCTCGTCTAAAAAGCGGGTCAAATACATCGCTTCCAAGGTTTCAAGACACTTTTGCCGAGCTGATTGAGAAAGTGTTTGGGTGGTCATTCCTTTTTTCCTCTCTTCTTTTTGATGGGAGTGACTGTTTTCATTGGGCGAGCTTCTTTCTGAGCTGGAGCTTCTCCCTTTTCTTTCTTCTTGGGGAGGAACCCTTTCACAACGCCAAGAATTCCCTTCTTGCCATCTTCTTCCAAGACCTCACCCTCGACCTCATCTTGAGAGACCGCTGCTTGAATGAGTTTCTCCTCTCCTTCTGGCCCCATCTCTTTGAGATCGGCCAGACGTGATGAAATATGGCGGAGAGACTCAAGCCGCTCAGATAGTGCAAGAAGTTTTTCGTCCACTTTGACCCTAGAGCTTCCTCGCAAGCTAGCAAGCAGTTCCGCCTCGGTGTCATAACGAGATGAGAAAGTAACATCGGTAGCGCTGGTAATTTCAGGCTGATAGAGGAAGTGACGTACTTCCGATGGAACCGTCGTGTAGAGATCCGCAGTCATTTGAGGTTCAATTTCAACTTTTGGCACCTGTTTAGGAGGACGTCCTCGCTTTGGCCGCGGGTTGAGCGCCTCATTTGAGTAGTAAACCTTTAGCTTTGTCTCAAGAACCTCTCGACTCGCAGCAACATCCTTTGGTACTCTTTTATCAAAAAGGTGCTCTTTGAGCTTTTCAATCTGATTTTTGGTCAGATCAAGATCTTCTTCGAATACAAAACGGAGCTTATGATTTCTAAGCCACTCGATAATGCGAATCCGAGAGCGCTCGACATAAAACTGTTGCCATTTTTCAAGCTCAGTCAAGTTGTCGTAAATGAACTCGAGAAAATGCTCTCGAGCTTCTTTAGCGCTAATGATATCGAGAAGCTTCTCCTTCGTATCGATATCGTACACCTTCTCGTTAACAAATGCCTCCATGAACTTCTTTGATTCATAGAAAGTCATTTTAGGGACGAGAAGGTAACGCTCTGCGTGCTTTTCAAACTCCTTCTCAAGCGCGTCTAGCTCTTCTTGACTCTTATCGAGATCGACAAGGAGCAAGAACCCCTCTACGCGATCGAGATAAAAATCTCGCTCATCATCCGATTTGGAAAAGGCATCCATCAGTCGATGAAAGCGCAAAATTAAAGGGTTTTTTGGTTCTGGGTAGTCCGATTTAGCCATTTTTTGGGTCTCCGTAAGATCCCCAAATGTACCATATACCGCAGGCCCATTCAAGGACAAAGTAGATCTACTATCAAGCAAAGAATAGAAACTATCGTTTTGGATTAAATTTACTCAGAAATCATGATATTTTTTGAATTTCTTAAACTCAACATACAGGTTATGAGTTAGTTAGAGCAAGCTCTAAGAGGGTGTTTGGAAATTGCTTTGAAGCGCGGAATTTTATGATTTTTTCCCTTAATATTTGGCGGGGAATGGAGCTGAATAGATACGTTCAGCGCAATTTGAGCCAGATATTAGGGAGAAAAAGGGAAAATTCCACGCCCAAATGATTTTTCAAACACCCTCTAACACATAGATCCGGCTGCCGAAGATGAAGCTGGATGAAGGTACATAAGCCCACCCAGGAGTCCTCCAGCCAGACCCAAAATCGCAGCACCAGCAACCATCGCTCCCCCAATCTTGATATGGAATAGAGCGTCTGTCCTTTCATCTTCGGTTTCGGCTAATCTGTAATAGTTCGCACTATTTGCCACAAAAATGACAAGTGCTACTGCAGCGATCCCAAGGATTACCGGCCAAGCTACAACAGAAACCCCTGCTAGTGATAGACCTAGGAGAACACCCGCCGCCCCACCTAAAACAACAGCCACCATATTCCACCTTAGGTAGTCAGCAGTAGCACTTTTATGAGCAATAGCTCGTTGTTCCTGCTTCGACAGACCAACCTTTACAAAACAGGCATAGCCACCTGTACTTACGCCCTTAGTTGCGACCACAATAACCGGCTTTGTTGCATAAATAGCTGCGAATGAGGTACGCCTTGCCTAAAAGGCCAACGAGTCTATAAAATTTTTGGTTCACAAAACTAAAAACCAGTAGGCTCCAAATGGCGATTAAGCAAGACAC
>Ga0180438_10006296_pt1 | contig 16085 bp, 19 predicted proteins | sample SS_ome_12_FD_132455 | JGI IMG/M metagenome (GOLD analysis project Ga0180438, IMG submission 132455) | Hypersaline lake sediment archaeal communities from the Salton Sea, California, USA - SS_3_D_2 metaG | ecosystem: Environmental > Aquatic > Non-marine Saline and Alkaline > Hypersaline >...
AATCCCCTATATTTACAGAGACATTTATATTACTATATATAATTTCTTTTTCTGCCCATCTAACTAAATGTTGAGGCAACATAACTTTTATATAATAAGAAAATTGAGAAACGCTTGAATCATATTTTTTTAATAATGTAAAAAATAATGTATAAGTTTCTTGCAAAACATCCGAATAATCTACAATTCCTTTTAAATTTTGATATACCTTCGCTGACCACTTTTTAATGAAAGGTTGAAATAATTTTGCTAAAAAATCTACAGCTTTTTTATTAATTACTCCTTTCGAGGTATCTTGAGCTAGCGACACAGCAATTTTTATAATTTCATAAAGTTGTTCAGTATCTCGGCTGCTTCGCCCCTCAAAATTTCTACTAAGAGATATTCCTCTAGAAAATAGAGCAATATAATCCATTTATTAATCATCACTTGTCCTCTTTTCCCTCAAATACTGAGGTTTATAGTACTTACGCATTATATTGTAATATCGAACTCTCATAGAACTTTTGTCTCTTATTAGCCATATATAATAACGAATATTTAATTCCAGTTTCATCACGAAAATATACTAAATTATCACATATATCAATAACCAATGGAAGAGGTTTGTTTGAAAAAACTCTTCGTATTCTCCCTAATTGTTGTTCCAATTTTTTTGTATTAGTTGACGGGCATGTTATTACTAAAGCAGACAGTCGAGGTAAATCAAGCCCTTCTGATGCTATTTTATCACTAGCAACAATACATTGTATACTTGTATCTTTCTGGATATCCTCCCATTTATATTTTTTTCTTGTTTTTCCAATTAATAATATAGTTTTAATACCTAAATCTGTTAATTTTTCATATAACAATTCATTATGTTTTACTCTAGAACTTAATACTAAGGGAAAATATCCTTGATTGATACAATCAATTATTTCTGAAATAATTATATTATTTCTATCACTATCTTCAACTAACATAGTTAAAGACTTTGTTATGTCCAAAACATTTTCTTTCTTATTACCAGTCCATCTTTTTATCTGTTCTAGCTCCATATTAATATTTGTATTTACCATTTTATATGTAAAATTAGTAATTCTATGTTTAAGTTCAGGAGCTTTTAATCTAATTAATATTTTTCCTATAACATCATACGTCAAAAGCTCTTTACCATCCCTCCTTCCAACAGTTCCTGATATACCAATTCTATATTTTGCTGGTATATTATTTATAACAGATAAGAACATATTACTAGGTAAGTGCTGGCATTCGTCTACTATAATAGTGCCAAATTTATTAAAATAATATTTGTCTTCTTGAAATCTATTATAAGCACTATTTATAACTCCAACAACAATATCTCCTTCTTCTTTCAAACCACCATCATACTTTCCCAAAGTATAATTTCCTGTTAATCTTTTCTTAATTTCAAAAATCCATTGATCACTTAATCTAAGTTCATGAACTAATATAAGAGTGGGTTGTTTCACAACAGAAATAAAACCAAGCATAGCTACCGTTTTTCCTGCTCCAGGAGAAGCTTCAATTAGACCACCTTCATGCTTAACAAGAATATTGATTATTTTATTTTGCTGTTCTTGAATAGTTGTATTAGAAAGAATTACGTTAATCGTTGGGTGCTCAACTCTTTGATCCAAAATACGATAAGGGATAGAATGCTCCTTATAAAAATTGAGCACTTTACTTAATCCACCACGAGGTATATGAAGAGTTTTTCTATCAGTAGAGTTATCTAAATAATAATGATACAAATAGGGTTTTATTTTAGCTGTTGATAATTTTAATCTTTTTTTATGAAAAATTTCGGGATTTTTGTATGTAAATAATTCACATAAAGCACTTACCCTATAACCCAATTCTTTTATATTTATGTATATTTTGTCTCTTAATATCATGCTTATTTTTCATGTCTCCCGACAATTCTGTTTCTAATAAAATTAAAGCTTTTAATACAACATCTCCTTTAGTCAAAGAAGTTCCATATTTTGCATACCACAAAGATTGAATAGATCTATAAATTTTATTAAAAAATTGTATATCTTTTATATAAATTTGAAATTTAGCCATTATAAATCAAAGTCATCATTTATACTAATCTCATCCATATCTGTAAAGTCCACAGAATCAAGCTTGTTCTTTTTTATCTCATGCCTAATAGAATCTCTTTTTAAATTATTTATCTTCGAACGAAGTACCTTTGGTAATTTTAATCCTGCAGTAATAATAGTTACTCTTATACTTTTACTCAAAATCGGATCAATAAACATACCTATCCTTGCTAAAGCGCTTCCAAATGATCCTTTTGTTATTTTAAATACTCTTGAAGCAAATTCAGTATAACCACCTTTATCTGGTACATCGATACTAATTAAATAAAATAAAGTATCTTTATAATTATATCCATTAATAAGAGATGGCTCAAATAATTTTTCTTTTAATTCTTCATCACTTATGCTTAATTCATCAGGCAATGTAAAATATATATCTCTTATATCAAGTAATCCTTTACCATATTGTAATATACGAGAAAGCTCTCCCATATCAATAGATCCTATACCTTTTTGACTAGTCTTATTATCTCTTAGTATATCAAAAGCAGCAATAACTTTAGTAAGTATATAATAATTTATTCTTTGCCACCATTCTGTACTCAAACCCACTTTTTCAATAAGATATTCATTATCTGCAAGAATAAACATATTCATATCAACTGTACGTAATTTTTTAAGAACTCGCATTGCATTATCCATATCTAACATACCAGATAACTTAGGCGGTAGTGTAGCAAGAACACCTACCTTTATATCTTTTTCTTGAGCATATTCAAGCACAGGTATAATCATACCTCCACCAGTACCTCCACCCATTCCTATTACAAAAAGATTCAATGCATCCCTTTGTAAATGAATATCCATAAAATCAGAAAATATAGTAAAATTACTTTTTAAAATAGCAGCTCCTTTCACAGGACTTCTACCACTACCAGAAGTACCCAACATTAATAATTTATCTTTGGGAACAATAAAATCACGCATATCAACAGAATCTGAATTTATATAACAGGTATTAAAACCAATCTTATTAAATTCTTTTGCTATTCTGCACCCACATTGGCCTATACCTATAACATTAAAAAGATTAATCACTCCATCTACCTCCAAAAATTTTATCTCATAAAAATTCTTTTAAAAAAATAGTTTTTAAATAATGTGTAGTTAATTGATTACATAATTCTTTATAATCACATGTAGTACATTTTAATAATTTATTGACATAGTCTGTACTTAGCCTCTCTTTAAAAGCCTCAATTTTATTTTTTCCATTTATATCCAACACAAGATCTTTAATATAGTCTGATTTAAGTATATGAGTATCTTCTATTAAAAATGAAATATTATTCATAACAATATTCTCTGGAGGTATTATGTCTCCTTCACAAAAAAGAGACATATCCTCTATATCAAGCATATTACTTATAAGCGGAGGACTCATGTTACCAAGACATGTCGGTAGATTTAATTTCTTTAATTTTTCTTTTATAAGAAAATCTACACTCTCTCCAATAGCATCTAAATTAATTGTTATTTTCATTCGGAAGTATTAATATTTTTAATATGATCATCAACTACTCTTCTTATATACTCTGATACTGAAATTTCAGCATTAGTAGCTAATTTTTTTAATTCTCTTATTTCTGTTTGTGTTAAATAAATTTGTTTTCGTACCATTGTACTTGTTTTATTGTTCAACATTTATTTTTACCTCCTTATAGGGATATTTTCCCTTAATATTAGAAGCAAAAAATTTTCCAATCGATTTAGCATTTAATAAAGACTCATATAATTCAGAACTTATATTTTCATATTGGTATAAAACTCCAGTTTTAAACTCAACTAATAATATATTCATACTATTATCATACCCAATACTATCAATATTACTCGAAATTATCTTTTTTAATAATATATTACTTTGCATCAATATTTCCTATTTATTATTAAATTAATGGTATACATTATACATTAGTCAAATGTACGAGTCAAGAATTTTTTATAAATTATATTGAATCAAAATAATGTCTAACCACATAATCTTTCCATCGCTCTATAAAATATGTAGCTTTGACTATTTCTTCTAAAGTACATTCTGCAGCATCTTTTTTATTAGAAGGTAAAGGGCACACATATAATTCGGTACTATATATCAAACTAGCAGAACTCCTAACTAACTCGTATCCCATTTTATCATTATCTGGTACTATGATAACACGTTTGTATTTTTTCAATATCTCCAATTGAGCAGGTAATAATTTATTTGATAAAGAAGCAACTGCTTGATAGTTAGCATGCCTTATTGCTATAGCATCAAAGATACCTTCTACGACATAAATAGGTTTAGAATAATCCGTAGCAAAATCTATCCCTGGTAAAAGGTCATGACGAGGATATTTACCAAATATTTTACCTCCGCCTAGAGTACTCCTTAAAAAATAATTTCTTAGTATACCATTTTGATAAATAGGTATAAGTATCCAACCCATATATTTACCATCTGTTACAATAGCCATTTTCCACTCAAGTATGTCTTCTTTAGTCACATTTCTTTTTTTTAAATAAAAATCATAATCTATTGTTCTATGCATCGGTAATTCAATATTTTCATATTTTAAAACATTTTCTCTTTCTTTTGATTTTCCTCTTCTCGAAACAAAATCCTCAAGGTTTTTCTTTAAAGCCTCTTCTGTTTGATTACTACTTGTATAATTAAGTAAATACTTATAAGCATTAATACCAGAAATTCCACAATATTCCAATAATTTAAATATTGAACCACTTTCATGACAACCAAAGCAATTTATCATACCTATTTCCTTATGTACTAACATAGATGGTGCTTTATCATCATGATTAGGATTTAAACAAACAATTTTTACATTATTTGGTCCTGCATTTTTATATTCAATATGTAAGTCAGTTAATAATCGTTCTATATCTATCATATGACGTATTCCAATAGGTCAGCCTTTGTTGCTAATGCAATATCTATTAATCTAATACAATAAGTATCATAATATTTAGTATGACAATATTTAGTATAATTATGTATCTCATGTTTACATAAATCATTTATTTCACATAATTCTATTAATCCAATTATTCCAAATATCCTTGAACAAAAAAGTAATTTTGAATAAAAGAGTAATTTATTTTCATTTATTAAATAAAACTTAAAATAATCACCAACATCTAAATAATTCGATAAATTTTTTATCTGTTTATAAATACTTTCATCTATTTCGTTTATAAGCATTAAGGTGAATGTTACTTCTATAGACATATCAGTCATATGAGAATAAAATGTAATACATGATATAATATTTTCATCAGAATCAAAAGACTCACTAATACTTTTAACAAAAAAAGGGTTAGATTTATTTAAAACAGCAGATAACATCCTCATAGTAAAGCTTCTGTAATCAATTGTTTATATTTATCTTTATCTCTTAATTGAACTATAATCCCATCTTTTACACAATAAAAATCTCTTCCCTCTACAAACCCACAGCTATTTATTAAATATTCTTCACAAATTTCTAATTTAGTTTGTATCATTGGAAATTTAATACCAGTAATAATATTTCCAACAAGAATTAAATCTCCTGAAACTACTAAATTACCCTCTACTACCACAATATTATCATCAGTTATTGAAATAATTCTATCCAACCCCTTAGAAATTTCTTCCTCTACTACAAAACCAGTACTTGTTGCTATAATTAAAGACATCTACATCTCCTTTATTATTTTGTATACCCTTAATATATTCCCAATAAATTATTTGATATTAATAATTCTAGTTGTTCTTTAGTTTTTATTTTATCAATATTATTTTTAAGCATCCAAATTTCTATATTCATTGCACGTTGTGGCGTAACAAAATATTTATTTTTAGTTACACCTATTGGCACTCTTTCAGTATCAAATATATCAAAAACAATATCTATACATTTAAAACTACATAAATAAGGCATTAGATTAAACTTCCTAAAATATTTAATTGAGTAATTGAGCGTACTAGTATATTCTTACAATTATCAAAAGTTGGATTAAGACTTTTTATGTCAACATTTGATGTACATATAAAATACTTACCATTAGCTAAAGCAGTATCTAACCAATTATACAAATGTATTTTAGTATAATTTTTAGGATCAATACATTTTGTATTATCAAACGCATCATCCAATAAATAAATATCAACTTTACTTAAATCATCTAATTTATCTTTTTTTTCATCAAAATTAGTAAATATATTAAGCAAGTCATTCATTCTTATATACTTAACTTTATAATTTAATTCTAATAATTTTTTAACAAATATAACAGCTAATACTGTATGACCTGCATTACTATCATTACCAAATATCCACAATACTTTAGAATTATTAAGAAATATTTTTGGGTCATTTAAGTACATTTCATATTGTTTTAAAAATACATTATTCTTTTGACGAATAATATAATCTAAACTTTTTGATAATTCCAAATATCCTTCATAAATAAAATTCCAATAAGTTACAGGAATAGCTGCATTAATTAATTTATTCTTTAAAGTAATTTCCTTATCTTTCTCTAAACGACATGCGCAAGGATAGGCTATTTCTACACCAGTAGGATCATCTCTACCTATTTCCTCTTCTGTTTCCGGATTAACATATTTAATTACAAATGTTGCTCCATTACAAATAGCACATTTCATATTTTTTCTCCCTGTACAATACTATCTTTTATTTCCAAAAAATATTTCCAAGTTATTATAATATAAAAAGCATTGTTAGAAAATGAAATAATAAGAAATATACCTCCATTAAACTGTATATAATAAGAATTTAAATCATCCGATTTAAGCAATATGCTTTTGTTATTAGTATTTATTTTATAGTAAATAGTATCATTTAATATACAATCTTGTCTCCTAAGAATAACAATTTCAAAGTTAGTATTTAAATAGCCTATTTTAAATACAGGAAGTTTACCAGAAAGTAATGCTTCTCGTTCTATTTTTTTCAAATCAGATAGTGTTATTCTATAGTCTAAATTATTTGTAAACTTATCTTCATATTGAAAATCTGAATCACTCGCATCACTTTTTTTATACCATAAACTACCACTACCCATATGTCTTTTACCACCTGTATCTATAGCTATGGTTAATTCCCTTTTTATAGATTTTCGCTTTATTTGCCTCTTACTATTATTATGTTTATTTATAGTTACTATGTCTTTATTTAATAAAGCCTGCCACCTTTTTTCTTTAAGTGATTTAATCTTGGCCTTCTTTCTTCGTTGCCTCTTTACTTTAACCCAGTAATCAGGAATATTAGTATCCATTATAGTTTACTCATAATATTAGAATATAATTCACTGACAACTTGAGGATTACTTCTTAAGTATTCATCTCTTTGCTTTCTACCCTGAAATTTATCTTCTCCTATTATATAATATGTTCCAGCACGACCAACAACATTAGTTTTTACTCCTAACTCTGCAATCTCCTCAATAGAATCTATACCTACCGGATAAGACTCACCTTCTCTAAAAAAGTAACTATATTCAAACATATCGCCCGGAGCACTAAACTTATTTTTATCTGCCCGCAACCGCACTTTTTGTCCATAGAAGTTATCTTTAAAGGTAGCATCAGAACCATCCTCTTTTAAAAATTTCTCTCTTTTAACTTCTAAAGCAATAGATATATGATGCTGTATTGCATTACCACCTGAATACGTATCAGGAGCTGCTATAAAGCCACCTAAAGTTGATCTTACCTGCGAAGTTATAATAAGTGCAGGTTTATATGCCATCATTTCATCTATCACATCACCTGCAGCAAAAGCGCTACACACATGCTTCATAAGTAAACCATTCTGTTTTGCCTCAACACCCATAGTTGCCTGATCAGCATCTCTATCCCTTACATATCTTGGAATAGCAGCCTGCAGACTATCCCAAACGATCAAATCTATTTCTCGTGCACTAACCATTTCTCTAACAATTTCTATACCTTCTTCAGTATCTTCAGGATCAGCTACAAGTAATTGATTAGTCTGTATACCACACTTTCTTAAATAAGCAGTAGTACCTATTTGACGCACTACTGCTTCTTCTATCTTTATATTTTTAAGAAACTTCTCAGTTTCTTTTATCTTATCTTTTTGTTCTTGCGTTATTTCTTCTGTCGTCTGACTCATCTGTTCTAAAAGACTAACAGCGTCATTATAATCTAACTCATCAATAATTTCTCCAGTTTTAGCATTAGTCATTTTATGCACTTTAACGTCTCTTGGCTCTTCAATAGCTAATGCTCTTTCATAATCAAGAAATAATACTTTCTTAGCTTCAGGTTTATCGCATGTGCATATCCCTACCCCTAATATATTTAAAAGAATGAATGACCAATGATCTTTTGCTTTATACCCTTCAACATAATTCTGCAAAACACCATGACAATTTCTGCACATCCTTTGCAAATAAGCAGTAGTTTGATTAACTAATGCATTCTTACCTGAATTATGTACTACAATATTATTAGCTATATAATTATTATAAGGATGTGCACATTGAATATCATATGTTTCTCGCATACCAACAGGTTCTATATTTATTATAGTTGTTTCTCTAACTAATATTCTCAGATTATTCAATCTACTACTCATATGTAATCTTCCATGTTCGGAAGGATCTACTAATTCTAAATTACTTATGTCATTATTTAAAAAATTCTCATCCTTATGATGTACATGTATATTTGTTGATAAAAATCTTAAACCATCTATTTCTTTTTTAGATTTAGTATCTAAAAAAGATACATATTCCTCATATGTCATATTATTTAAAAATGCTTCATATGATATTCTAGATTGTTGCCCCCGATAATATAAATAATCTGTTTCTTTTCCTTTATATTTATCTTTAATAATTTTAGTAGGTAAATTAGGATGATATTTTACATATACATCAGGTCTGCTTATAGTAGCCTTTCTTCCTTTTACTCGATCATTTGTATTAACATAAACTTTATCACCAATTTTCAAATTACCAAGCGCTTTATAACCTTCCGGTGTTATATATTTATGCTTTGCTGTAGAAATTAAATAATGACCTGATTCAGTAGTAACTCGATAACATTCCTTTTTTCCTGTTTTTACTACATCTAATATTTCATTTCGAATTACATGCCCCTCAGTATCAATAGATTTTACATAATAAATTGCATCTTTATTTTGTAAATGTCTTCCATACTTAGATCCTTCTGATATATCTCCTGTAAATCTCTCATAAAGCCTACGAATAGACCCACCTTTACTATTAATACACTTTCCTTCATGATATACATCAAATGATATAAAAGAATCTTCATCAATACAACTCTTAGCTCCAAATAAGAGTTGTATTCTTCTATATGCAAAGCCACCTCCTGTAATATAGTCTGCTGCAAATGATCCACTAAACATTCTCTTAAGTCTAAAAGCTTTAGCATCATCTAATGTAGCTATCTTTGTAAGCATTTGCTTAGTCTTCTCATCTTTATACTTTAAATTATATTTATTAATTGAATCTGGTATAGTAAACATAATATTCCTCCATAATTTTTTAAAATGGTAACGTACCTTCTATATACACAGCATCACCATTTTTTATAACGTATTCTTTTAATGATTTAGAAAATGTTATTATTATTTCTTTTTCTTTTATATGGGAAATTAATATAATTAATCTCGCTAAATTAATAAAAATATATATCTCTTGAATGATACCATCAGTCTCTATTTGAATTGTTTCTTCACCCATTTTATTTTCAGATGCTGCTGTTATAATAAGCCTATCTGTATAAAAACAAAATTTTCCAGAATTATTTCTAATAGGATTTGTAAAAGATACTAACTTTTTACAAGCAATTCTCAAATCATTAACTTTTATTACTGCTTTATACGGATGATTATCTATTCTAGAAACTATCGGTTTATAGTTAGGAAATGAATCAGTCATACATTTCAGTAAATATGTATTCTTTCCTGACTCTGCTATAAAATTATCTTTATAGTTACATAGCATTACTTCTGAATTTTGTTCTTGAAGTACATTTGAAAGTATTTGAAAACTTTCTAAAGATATAAATATTGAATTAGATATCATATCCGTATATGGATAAATAGCTAACCCAACTATATTAGTCACAACAAACATTCCATCAAAATAAATACCATTAAGATGTTTAAAATTTTCTTGTTTAGGAAGACTTTGTTTTAAAAAAGATAAAGCTTTATTAAAACTCTCATGCTTTAATGTAGTAATGTAGACTTTCTCAGAATCAATATTTGTAAACATATATGAGTAATCAATCAAAGTCATATATTGCATTTTATATCTACTCTTACCATCTTTTAAAAAAATACTATTTTCTTGAATATCTAATAATAAAATATCTTCCTTAGCTAAATACACTAATTTACTTATTAAATCATATTCTACAACAAAAGAAAAATCCTCCATCTCCGTTGAACCATAATATGCTCTACAAAAATGATTACCATCACAAGTATATAAAAAAAGATTGTTGTTTTTAAAAACAAACTGAATTCCTTTATATGCAGCGTCTACTGCATTTTTACTTACATTCACTGTTCTAGCTACATATTGAAATGCAGTAGATAAATCATTCTTTGATATACTAACCTTCATTTTTATTTTATTTACTCGCAATCAATAATAATTATTTTTCCACAATTAGGACAATCTATTATATCTTTTAACCTATACTTATTATCATTAAGATTAATTTTTTGCCCACAAGAACAAACATACGTTTCTAACTTTATATTATTTTTTTCTTCCTTAATTTCCTTATACCAAATAGCTAATGTTATTAATTCATTAGTCATACTTAATAATGTCTTATCTACTGTTTTATCATTACACCATTCATTATATTGCTGTTCCACAGCAGTTGCATTATCACAAAATATTTTAATCTTCATTTCCAAACATCTCCACTACTTTTTTACATTGGTCTATATTCATCTTTGCTATATGGGCTTCTTTCTTTCTCATATTCATCGCAATCATTAATTTAGTATATGCTGCCTTCCTTGTCATTTTACCAGATTTCCACAAGCCATCAAACACTGCATGAGCATTCTTTCTCCATTTTCGTAATTCTGCGTTAGCCATAGTACCTAATGGATCCTCTGTGCCTTTATGAACACCTACATACGCATCACATTCTGGATACTTGCTACAAATATATACTAATCCATAACTCTCTCCATAAATAATAGAACTATCTCTTAACTCTACTTCTGAATTACAATAAGGGCATTTTTCTATTTTCATTAAGTTATAATTACCTCCATAAAATTTATTTAATCCACTTATCTAGAATATCAACATCAGCCTTTAATTCTATTGTTACTCTTGGTATATTTTTAGTCATTAAATCAGGAATTATCTTTGATAAAGTATCTATTTCATCTTCTGGAGCATCAAACAAAATGGAATCGTGCACAGTACCAATAATTTTAGTTTTTAAATTATTTTTATCTATGTATTCTTGTAATCTAATTATACCAAAATAAGATATATCTCCAGCAGTTCCTTGTACCGGAGTATTGACTGCTTGTCTTTCAGCACCTTCTTTTTTAAATAGATCTGTACTATTTATGTTAGGCAGATATCTTCTTCTACCATAAAGATTTTCAACATAACCATTTTTTCTTGCAAATTGTTTAATATCTTTAATCCATTGAGCTACATTAGGATATGATCTAAAAAATTTATTCATAAAATCATTTGCTTTTTCTAAACTTATATTCAAATTATTTGCAAGAGTTTCAGCTCTCATTTGATAAACAATTCCAAAATTGATAGTTTTTGCTGAAGAACGTTTCTCATTATGATCTTTATCTTCTTTATTAAATCGTTCTATAGAAATACCAAACATTACACAAGCAGTATATGTATGAAAATCATGACCAGATTCAAATGCATTTATCATGGCAGAATCATTAGCCAGCATAGCTAGTACTCTTAATTCTACCTGACTTAAATCAGCAACTATAAGTTTACAGCCTTCATTAGGAATTATTATATTTCTTATTCTATTATCACGAGGTAAGTTTTGAAGATTTGGATTAATACAACTCAATCTTCCCGTTGCAGTTCCTATTTGCAAATATTGAGGATATACTCTATCATTTTCATCTAATATTTTTCTATACCCTTCAAGATAAGTAGATGTTTCTTTATTTATTTTTCTATATTCTAATATTTTTTTCAAAACTGGATTTTGTTTACTAAAATGTATAATTGCATCCTCACCTGTAGATGGTTTCTTACCTTTTTTTGTTACATATTTACCATCTGGTTTAATTTTTAATTTTTCATACATAAGTTCACTTAGCTGTGGAGGAGAATTCAAATTAAGCTCATAACCAATTTCCTTAAAAAAGTCACTTTTTATCTTTTCAGCTTTTTCATTATTTCCCTCAATTAACTTTTCAACATATTTTTTATTAACTCTAACACCATTTTCATGTATTCTAATTAAACACATACATAAAGGTATAATTATAGTATAATATACATAAGCATATTCTTTATCTATTCTATATTTTAAATATTTATATATTCTATATGTTACATCAGCATCCATTGCAGAATAAAATTCCCCTGGTTCCAAATTAAACTGTTCTACTTTTTTAGCTCTCATATCCGTTATATATGTTGCACATTCCAACAATCTACGCTCTAAGCCAATATCTATCTTTTCAATCTCAGCAATTGTTTCCTCATCAAATAATGCATGCTGCTCCGGAACATCCTGAATTTCATCTATATCTGGGGCATTAGTTACTTTTTGTAAATGAGTAATCATTTTTTGTAAGCCAACAATTCCACCAAAAGGAGCAAGTATTCCTTCATAACCACCTTCTTGTGTCATCAACCAAGTCATAATTTTCAATCCATATAAAGCTGCTGATTGTCCCCCCTCAAAACTCATAGTTATTGTATGGTAGGCAAGCATTGTATCAAATACTGGAAGTTTTACCCCAAAACCATTTGCCCTAAAAAATGCAATATCAAACACGGCGTTATGATAAATCTTTACTATTTTATCTGAAAGCAATATCTCACTAAATAATTCTCTAAATTCTAAAAAATCTTTCCATGTAATATGAATACCTTTACCTACATCAATACATAAAGAAATATCCGTAATCATACCTTTCCTTGGATCAGTGTCAGATGTCTCCAAGTCAATCGAAATTTCAGATCTTGTTAATGCCTCTTCAAGAAATTTTTTAATCTTTAATGGATCTTTATATGAAGTAGGAGTTGAGAATATTTTTCTACTAGCGGGTTTTTTTAAAATATCTCTAGCTAAAGTTAAATCAGAAGTAAATTCATTTTTATATTTTTGCTCATTAGGATTTCTAAGAATATATGCAGGATGGTATGTAGGAATTATATGCGTTTCTAGTTCTGGATGATAAAAAACTTTCCCTCTAGCTACCTCAACACCCAGACTATTTTTTATAAGCTGTTTCATAGCTATACTACCAACAGCTACTATAACTTTAGGTTTAATTGTTCTTATTAAGTCTATAGTAAATGCTCTACAACATTCTATCTCTGTTGGTTTAGGAGTTCTATTATTTCCTTTTTCATCAGTTGGCCTACAATTTACTGCATTTCCGATGTAATACGAAACATTTATATAATTTAAATAATGCTGTAAAAATTGACCTGATTTTCCAACAAAAGGCTTACCTTCTATATCCTCCATTTTTCCAAGGGCTTCTCCTAAAAATAATAAATCAGCATTAGGATCACCCCTACCCATTACACATGGATTTTTAACATTCTTATATAATTTACATTTTCTACAAAACGAATTATTTGGATTATATTCCATATTCTATCAACTTTAAATTATTTTTTTAACAATATGTTCTATATGTACCTTATGTATCTTATCTAATACTTGCTGTTGATATTTCTTTAGCTCTATATTTTCCTGAAGATTAAATAAAAAATAATATGCTCTAGATATCTGAGCTAAAACATATGCATCAGCAATATCTTCATCTCGTATTTCCTCTCCAAAGTTTTTAAATACATCAAGAAGTATAACTGATTTTCCTTTATTTCTACCAACACCCGATACATATTTCTTTAATTGAAGTGGTGCTACCTGTATAAAAGATATTCCTCTTTTATACAAATTTAATTTTAGAATTCCAGACCATTCACCAAGATCAAAAATCCTACCATCCTCTCTATATGCACCACCTTCAATACATACCAATCTTATATCTTTATAGGAATCTAAAAATTCTAATAATTTATTTTCTAAATGAAATAACCTTTCTACTCCCATTGCAGGAGTAGAAATTTTTAAGGTTATGTTAATTGTAGCATCAGTATTTATTAGAACTAATCCTGTACCTAATAAACTTGGATCTATTCCCATAAACATAGATTAATTATAATATTATTTATACTGAGTATTACAATACGGACATATGTTTGCAAAAGCAGAAAAATTATTATGACAAACATCACACTCAGTCATTAATATACCATTACATTTTGGACAATTTACTAATCCAGCTGGAATTTCAGAATTACAATATCCACAAGTTGTCATAGCTGTATTTGCAGGAACTCTATTCATAGGTTGTTGATCTGGAGAAATCTGATTTTGCTGATTAGGTATATTAATAGTAGTTTCTTGCACAGACACCCGCTGAGAAGCTTGATGCTGTGATTGAATGGCTTGATTTGGAATTGGAGCTTGATTTGGAATCTGGTTTGGAATTGGAGCTTGATTTTGACTAAAAGGTATTGCAGAATCATTAAATGGATTACCTGCTGGCGGAACAACAGTATTAGGCACATTAGTATGATTATTCTGATTAGCTACAGCTTGTCTTTTTTCATATTCTTCCTGTTCTATTTTCGCTTGCTCATCTAATTCAAGAATAAAAGATGTACCCATTACTGCATCAATACGTTCAATAGTATTACGAAGATTTTTTAAAACATAATATGCTGTTGGTAATCTAACTATATCATCCAAATCATATCTTTCATATTTTTTTTCAGCTTCTGTTAAAGGACCAACTTTATGATGTATTGTATTTTTACCAGCTTTTAACATAGTAGTTGTTGTTTCCGAACCAGTACCTTTTTTAGTAAAAATAATATCATAATCCCAAAATTCACCATCATTTTCATAAACAACTGCTAAACTTTTAAAAGCCTTCGCCCCTAAACGCATTACTTTGGTATGCCTATTAACATCACACCAAATCAACATTTGATTATCTATTAATTCTGGATCTCTATGAAGAGCATTATAAATATATTCTCTTTTTGGTCGAGCAGTACCAGTACCATCATATGCTGGATTCCAATATTCTGTTACTCTTTTAAATAATTCGGGATCTTTTGCTTGATGTATAGATACTTTTCCAAATTGACCTTTTTTTGATTCTAAGTAACCTCCTCTGTAATAATTATTCTGATCCCCAAATATTCTAGCAAGTACTCCTTTACCTTCAGAATCATTTTCAACAATAAAAGGTTTAATACTATCATCATCACATAATATCCAGGAAATAAAATATTTTCGATAAGATTCAGAACCATCTAAGATTCTAAATGTATTTGAAGAACCTGATTTTGTTTTAATCTCTACTGCATATTCTTGAGTAGCACCTTCATCTATAGTATTAGCCTCAGCTAACATTTTATTATTACTCATAAATAACTCCTTTTTAATTTTAAATTTTAATTCATTAAGAATTTTTATCTATGCTTATATAAAGCTTTTTATATCTAACCCACATAGGGATATTAATATACTAATATTTAGGAGTTTTGCTCAATCGCTAAATTGTAATCCTTTAAATCATGTAATTTATAACCAAATTTTTCTAAACTTGAAATTACTCTTTGTAATAAAGAAAGTTTGAATTTCTCAGCAGATATAGTTTTACTAAAAGAACTATACTC
>Ga0180438_10006297_pt1 | contig 16082 bp, 15 predicted proteins | sample SS_ome_12_FD_132455 | JGI IMG/M metagenome (GOLD analysis project Ga0180438, IMG submission 132455) | Hypersaline lake sediment archaeal communities from the Salton Sea, California, USA - SS_3_D_2 metaG | ecosystem: Environmental > Aquatic > Non-marine Saline and Alkaline > Hypersaline >...
ACGTGACGCCGCTTACGCCACTCCAGGAGCGCATCCTGGTATTGCTGGGCCTGTCCACCGATATCTATCGCGGCTTGGCACAGAATTCACCATAGTGGTCGCGGATTACGCGAATGGTGAGCTATTGGTGAGGTCGACTCTAAACCTGCATTCGACACTTCTATGCGAAGTGTATGCTTGACATAGCTGGATAGCGCCTCCCCTTGCCCTGCCGCAGGGGAAGCGGCACGCTGTACTTTACCAATCAACTGAGTGCGGGTATGATATCTCCACCACAATATCACCGCTAGGTGAGGGAGGAGAGACATCATGACCGAACGGACGATGGCCGAAGCCTTTGACGAGGCACTCGTTAGCCAAACGACCCGCCAGATCGGGGCGCTGCCTGTGATCTATCCGATTCTGGAGACCCTGGGATTGCGTGAGATCGTCAACGGGCTGCGCTACACGCGGGCAGACATCGACCTGGGACACATCGCAGAACTGTTGACGCTGAACCGGCTGTTGGCTCCCCAGCCGCTGTGCTGGGTAAAGCGATGGGCCAGCGACAGCGTGTTGCCAGAAGTACTGGACGCACCGGTGGGCAAGCTGTACGACAACCGGTTGGGTCGTGCACTGGATGCCTTGCACCCGTTCCTGGGTGAAATCTGGGCCAGCATCGCTGCCCGGGCAGTGACCGTCTACCAGGTTGATCTGAGTATCGTGCATTGGGACATCACCTCCTTCTTCTTTGAAGGGGAATACACGACCAGCGAGTTGCTGCGACGCGGATACAGCCGTGACAAACGGCCTGATGCCAAGCAAGTCAACCTGGGGATGGATGTCAGCCACGCGGACGCGATTCCCTTCCTGTACTGGCTGTGGCCGGGCAACAAGACGGATGACAAAACGGCAGTGCCCCACGTGAAGGCACTGAAAGCCTTCCTGGCCCGACCGGAGCTAGCCGATCTGAGGGTGCGACCGATCATCGTCAGTGACTGCAAGATGATCACCCCGGAAGCGGTACTGGCCTGTCACGACAATCAACTCTTCTACCTGGGCATGGTGGAGTTGGATGATAGGGTGACGGCGCTGATCAGCAGCGTGAACGAGGAGGAACTTTGCGCTCATGAGTTGAACTACCGACCGCAGTGCCAACGGCGTCGGGATGAGCCGTTCGTTCCTTACCAGGGAGTGCTGCGGACGATCCCTTTCAAGCTTGGCGACCGGGCCGTGACCGACAGAGCGTTGGTCGTCTGGAGTGAGGGCAAAGCGCGGTTGGACAGCCAGAAAAACAAGACCTACCTGAAACGGCTGTTGAATGGTCTAGCGCGTATTCAAGGCTGGATGGGCAAACGGCGCTACACCAATCGCGACTACATCGTGCGCTGTATAGACGGCGTGCAGCGAGGCAATCCTGCTCGTCCTTGGGTGGATGTGGAGATCACCACTGCCGAGGATGGCCATTTGGGCCTCAAGTTCCGGGTCAATCAGGAACGACTGGCGGAAGCGCGGGCTCTGGAAGGCAAATACGTGGTGGCAACCAATGCTCCGCATCTATCTGCCGATGACATCCTGCGCATTTACAAGGGGCAGGATAAGGTCGAGAAGGCGAACCGGACGGTCAAAGGCCCCTTGCGGGTGCGTCCAGTCTTCCTGCGGACTGACGAGCGCATTGAAGGGCTGGTGTTGTTCACCATGCTGGCCCTGCTGGTGCGTTCCATCCTGGCCCTACAGTGTCACCGGGCCGGTTTGTCCCTCACGGCGGATCAGATCCTGGCTGAGTTTGCCACCTTGAGAGCTATCGACCTGAGTTTCAGCGACGGCAGTTGCCGTCGTGTGGCTAGCGATTTATCCACCGCACAGGAGCAGATCCTGATGGCCTTGAACCTGCCACCGGTCACGCGCTATGTGACCCTACCCTCTCGACGGCACTGACACGACCTCAGTCCCAACACCAACTTGGTCGCCATCCGGCGCGGTGGGGAGACCGCACGGTGTGCAGTCATAGCAAGCAAAGCGGCGTACGGTTGGTGGTCATGTCCCCGGTGAAGGGACTCCCGGTTACAGTCGTCCCGATGGCGTCGCTGGCGAATAACAGAGGCAGTGCCTCTGCGTCAGGTCGGACACCTCACCGGACGGGCTGGTGTTAGCCGACGACATAGTGTTCGCTCGCGGGACACGCGGTGCTACTCAGTTGGTAAGGTGCCGCGCAGCCGCCTGGTGGCTGCGTAGTTATGTCAAGTCTACCGTGTGTCACCGAGGCCGTTACGCGCCTGGTGACGGGTGGCACTGTCGAATGCAGGCTTAGAGGTTCGGCTCTGACAACCAATACCCCTGCCTTATCAACCAGCACAGGGGGCCTCGACTGGACGCGTAAACGCACACTGTCCTGATCTCCATCTTCGACGACTAGATTCATCCCTGGCGACAGGCCCAGGCGACTTCGTAGCGCCGCGGGTATCAGGATACGACCCTTATCATCTAGAGAGATCTTGATTACTTGGCTCATTGTCCATCCTATAGAAGTGTGTTTCGATTCTACTATAGAAGCACAATTTCGACAAACGACTCGAGTTAACGTTATGCACCTGTCGGAAGAGAGACGCCTCTCTTCCTCCGACGCCCACCGTTGATCTCTAATGCAGCGCCTCTTACAGATTGCCTGTGAAATCCCAAATGTGAAAGATGGTACGGAAGATGATGCAATTCGTCTTCCTGTGTAAACCGCTGCATAGCGGCCGGCCAGCGGAGACGCCGTCCCACGCGATCGAGGTACTGGACGCGGGCTGGTTCCCCGAGGATGATCTGCCCGACGACATCGACCCCGGTCACGTCCGGCGTATCCCTGAGGCGTTTCGCGTCTGGCGGGGCGACGCCCTTCCACACTTTGACCGGTAACACCTCAGACAAGAGTCAACCTGCCCTCAGCGGACCGGTCTGCTGCTAGGCGCTATGCATCAAGACCAGCAGCTCGTCGTGAACCAGGCCGTTCGTCGCGACGCAACCCGAGGAATCCACCTGGTACGGCTCTCCCTCCAACGTCGTGCACCGTCCGCCCGCCTCGGCGATGAGGAGCACCCCGGCGGCGGCATCCCAGGGCTTCAGCCCCGGGTGGAAATAGGCATCCAGCCAGCCCGCCGCGACGTAGGCCAGCGCCAACGCCGCCGACCCCAACCCGCGCACCGTGCCGCAGCGCGGGGCAATCCCTGCCAAGCAGGCCAGTATCCGCTGGCGCCCGGCGTTGCTGTGCGTCCAGTCGAAACCCACCAGCGTATGGCCAAAGTCACTGACACGGCTGACGTGTACCGGCGCGCCGTTGAGCCTGCCCCCCCCACCCCGCTCCGCGACAAAGGTCTGACCGCGCAGGGGGTCGTGGATGACGCCGACGAGCGGCTCGCCTTCCTCCAACACGCCGATGGAGACACAGAAAACGGGGACCCGGTGTGCGTAGTTGGTCGTCCCGTCCAGCGGGTCCACGACCCACGTGTAGCCACTAGCGACGTCGTTGCTCCCTGCCTCCTCGGAGAGAATGGCGTGATCAGGGAAACGGTCGCGGATCATCTCCAGCACCACAGCCTCGGCAGCGGTGTCGGCCTCGGTAACGATGTCACGGTAGCCCTTGATGGTGACGTCGTGCTCCTTCGAGTAACGCTCGGCGATCACTCGACCGGCCTGCTGGGCCGCCTCGATAGCGGTCTGTAGCATCAATGTCCTCCACACAGCGCTCTACGTCGCTGTCAGTTCCAGCGGTACCTGGCTGGCTAGCACGATGTGCCGCCGGCTCACCTCACACGCCCAGGCATACACACCCACGCCAGCGCGGGCCGCCTCCCGCAGCGCCGCGCCAAAGACCGGGTCCGCCTGGTCGTGCGGGGCAAAGCATAGGGGATCGGACCGCTGGATCACAAAGACGACCGCCGCCCTCTCCCCCCTGCACACCGCCGTGGTCAACTCCCCCAAATGCCGCGTACCGCGAGTGGTAGGCGCATCGGGGAACCGGGCCACGCCATCCTCCACCAGCGTCACAGACTTGGTCTCGATCCAACACACGCGCTCGGCACCGCTGAGGCGGAAATCCAGCCGACTCTCGCCCAACCGCACCTCCCGATCGAAGGAATCATACCCCTGGAACGGCCCCATCTGGCCCGCGGCCAAGGCCTCGGCAACGAGAGGGTTGGGCAGCCGCGCGTCCACGGAGACCAGCGTGTCCGCATAATCGACCAGCGCGAGGTCAAAGCGGGTCTTTCGCCGAGGGCCGTTGCGCTCGACCAGCCAGCAGGGCCGCCCACGGGTCAGCAACTCGGTCAGCCGCCCGGAGTTGGGCAGGTGGGCAGCGACCGGCTCACCCGCAACCTGGACAGTGACACGGAAGCGGTTATCGCGCCGCACAAAGCGGCCTGGTACCAACGGCGGCAGTCTCACACCACCGATTATACGACGCGCTCCAGGGCTGGCAAGTGCGTTCCGCCCTCGTACTTCCCGCGGCAGTCCACCGCACACCCAAACCGCCAGCGGCCCCCCACGCACAAGACGACCTGTGGTGAGGAGACACTGGCGGTTTGATGAACCGTTTTGTGAGCACCGTGCCTGGCGACCACGCGGAGAGACGGTAGCGGTCACCAGTGTCCATGTGCGGGGAAACCTCCCCTCGCACGTTCCTCCAACCGCTGGCGGACACCCGGTGAGAGATCGGCAGGTAAGCCAGTCAGGGGAAAGAACTCTGCCCGCTCCACCTCCCAACTGGAGGCATTTTCCTGAGAGACGCGGCCAGCCTGGAACAATACCACGTAGTCGCGCTTCCCCTCGTGGAAATTGTTGTACACGCCCAACAACGCGAGCGGTCCCAACCTGACCCCTGTCTCTTCCTGCACCTCCCGCCAGGCAGCCCGCTCCAGAGTCTCGCCTCGCTTCACCAGGCCGCCGGGCAGGGTCCAATAGTTCAGGTAAACGGGCTTCACCAGGAGGAGCTCGTCCCCCTCAATGACCATCACGCGTACGCCGATGGTCAGCGGGCGCATCAGCCTCCACCCAACACTGTAAGCCCAGTACAGCAACCGTATTAGCTGCCGGGGGACCCTCACCGGCCCACCTATCGCGTCCCCGTATCGGTGATATCCAGCACCTCGTCGAGGATGCGCAGGCCGTCGTGCAGCTCGGTCTCGTTGATGCTCAACGGGGGAATGGCAAAGATCCAGTTCCACTTGGAGAAGGTGTACATCCCCCGCTCTCGAAGTGCGCTCGGCACCTGGGCCATGACGCCCATTTCGTGCGCTTTGGCGTTCCAGGGGGCCAGCGGCTCCTTTGTCTCCTTGTCCTTCACCAGCTCGATGACGGAGAACAGACCAATGCAACGCACATCACCCACGCTGGAATGCCTCGCCTTTAGCTCCTCCAGCCCCTCCTTGAACACGCCCCCCATCGCCCTGGCGTTCTCGATCAGTCTCTGCTCCTGGTAGACCCCGATGGTTGCGATACCCGCCGCCATGCTCACCGGATGACCGGAGTAGGTGAGGCCCATGGGCAGCGGCCTATCCTCAAAGTAATCAGCGATGTCCTTGGAGACGACCACGGCACCCAGTGGTATGTAGCCAGAGGTGAGGCCCTTGGCCATCGTCATAATGTCCGGCGCTACACCCCAGTGGTCCACGGCAAACCACTCGCCGGTGCGCCCAAAGCCGCTCATCACCTCGTCGTCGATGAGCAGGATGCCGTACCTGTCGCATATCTCGCGCATTCGGGGCCAGTAGTCATCGGGCGGGATGATCAGACCGCTGGTACCGGTGACACCCTCCAGGATCAGGGCCGCCACGTTATCGGGGCCCTCAAACCGGATGACCTGCTCGACGTGAGCGATGCACTCCCGGTGACAGGTCTCCAGCGTCCAGCCAAAAGGACAGCGATAGCAATAGGGGTCCATCACGTGTATCACCCCTGGTATCAACGGCTCCACCGGCAGGCGGCGCGGATCGCCGGAGAGGGCCATAGCACCGGCGGTGGCGCCATGGTACGCGCGGTAGCGGGCAATGATCTTGTGCCGCCCGGTGTAGAGGCGCGCGAACTTGATGGCGTTCTCATTGGCCTCGGCCCCACCCAGCGTGAAGAGCGTCTTGCACAAGTCACCGGGCGTGATCTCGGCCAACATCTGGCCCAAGCGACCCTTCGGCTCAGTGGCGATACCGGGATAGACGAAAGCCATCTCCTGCACCTGCTGCTGGATCGCTTTGATGACCTTCTGATTGCCATGCCCGATGTTCACATTCATAAGCTGCGACGAAAAATCCAGGTATCGCTTTCCATCAGCATCCCAGAAGTACACCCCATCGGTGCGCACGGCAGAGAGGGGATTGACCGCGCTCTGAGTAGACCACGAAAAGAACACGTACTCGCGATTCAGATTGACGATATCTTTGCTTGTCACGTTTTGACTCCTTCGATAGATCTGTGATTCGTATGTTCGTGATTCGTGGACTGGTGATTCGTGAACTCGCAAACCCCGTCCGCTAACTGACTCTCACGGCGTAACTGCCCTCGATGGCCCGAATGATCGTCACGATGAGCTCGTTGACCGGCGTAGCCACGCCCAGCCGTTTGCCCTCTCGAGCGATGGCCTCGTTGATGACGCCAATCTCGGTGGGGACGCCGCGCAGCACGTCCTGCAGCATAGATGCTCGATTGGTAGCCGTGGCGCGTGCCACTGCCTGTACGCGGTCCAACGGGTCATCATAGGGCAGGATGATGCCCTTGGCCTGGCAGACGGCCACAGCCTCCGCCACGACTTGCGCCATCAACTCGCTGGCGGCGGGAATCTCAACCAACTGGCCATTGGGCACGCGCAGGATACCCGTGAGGGCGTTGATGCCGACGTTGATGATCAGCTTGCCCCACACCAGGCTGTCCAGGTTATCCGACAAATGAACCTCGAAACCAGCCTGTTCAAGGACAGTGGCTATGGTTGACAGCCTTTCGGCGACCTCGGGGCGCGTGGCGACGTGAGTAGGGCCAGTACCGGCGTGGCGCACATGTCCTGGTCCCAGCAGCGTAGCCCCGTGCGAGGTAACGCCGGCCACGACTCGATCCGCTCCCAGCACTTCCGCCATCGTCTCGGCGTTGCCGACGCCGTTCTGGAGCGTCAGCGCCAGTCCATCGGGGGCGAGGAAACCACGCGCCCACTGGCTGGCCTGTCGGGTGGCGTGCGCCTTGACAAAGATGATGACCAGGTCAGCTTCCGGCACGGCACCAGGGTCGGTGGTGGCGGTCACGGGGATCGTGGTCTCGCCGCCATCGAGCTCAATGATGCGCAAGCCGCCCTGTTGCATAGCGGCCACGTGCTCTGCCCACGGATCGAGCAGCGTTACATCCGCCACCGGCGATAGCCTGCCCCCGAAGAGGCTCCCCATCGCGCCCACACCCACAACGGCTATTCGTATTCTCATTGCCTACCCCTTTCCCTCTGGGCTATTCACCCAGCTCCTGCAACAGGGCCTGCAATGCTTCCTCGCTCATGCCATAGCCATGTTCGGGGCCAGGAAAAGTACCCGCGATAACCTCGTCCCGGTAACTCTGCAAGGCCTCGACGACGGCCGGGAAGATGTTGGCGTACCGCTTGACAAACTTGGGCACAAAGCGGTCGAACAGACCGATCATGTCGTGGATGACCAGCACCTGCCCATCGCAGTCCGGCCCAGCACCGATGCCGATGGTGGGGATGCTCACGCGCTTGGTGATCAGCCCCGCCACCGGTCCCGGAATCGCCTCCAGGATAAGGCTGAACGCGCCGGCCTCCTCCAGCGCTAGGGCATCGTCAATGAGAGCGTTAGCGGCGGCGACATCCTTGCCCTGCACCCGGTAACCCCCCAGCTTGGAGATCGTCTGCGGCGTCAGGCCGATGTGTCCCATCACAGGAATCCCGGCATCCACGATGGCCCTGACGGTCGGGGCCATATCGCGCCCTCCCTCCAACTTGATCACATCCATACCACCCTCTTTGAGGAAGCGCCCCGCGTTGCGAATGGCCTCCTTCACGTCCACCTGGTAAGACATAAAGGGCATATCGCCCACCAGCAGGGGATTCCTGGCTCCGCACGCCACGGCCCGGCAGTGGTGCAACATCTCGTCCATGGTCACAGCCACGGTGTTCTCGTGGCCAAGCACTACCATAGCTAGTGAATCGCCCACGAGAATGATGTCTATGCCCGCCTGGTCCACCAACAACCCGGTCGGATAATCGTAGGCGGTGAGCATGGTAATCGGCTCGCCCTTTTCCTTCTTGTCCTTCAAATCCAGGATCGTAACTTTGTTGCGGCTCATGGGTTCCTCCTTGAAAGAATGATTGTGCAAGCTAGGGAAGGCAGGTCAGAAGCTGAGGTTGACGGCTAGGCCGGTTGATGGTATGATGTGCGCATTCAAAACCTCTCGATCGAATCATAACATCACGAGCCCGGTTTGTCAACGCATCGTGCGAACGCGCCACGCAGCGCGAGCAGCATGGGCTTGAAAACCTGGGAGATAGGATATTGTCCATGACATCGCCTGCATCATCTACGTCGTGGGACCCAATCATCAAGATCGAAGGTCTTCACTTCCACTACAACCCCCAGTCGGAGCACCCCATTCACGCCATAACAGGAATAGATCTGGAAATATACCCCGGAGACTATCTGGTTATCGTCGGCCACAATGGCTCTGGCAAATCGACGCTGGCCAAGAATATCAACGTCCTATTAAAGCCGACGGAGGGCAACGTATGGGTCAAGGGGTTGAACACGCGAGACTCGGCAAACACGTTGGCTATCCGTAGCGCCGTGGGTATGGTCTTCCAGATCCCCGACAACCAGATTGTCGCCACCATTGTCGAGCAGGACGTGGCTTTTGGCCCCGAGAACCTGGGCGTGCCCAGAAGCGAGCTCCACGAGCGCGTCGAGTGGGCGTTGGGGGTGGTCGATATGCTGGAGCATCGCCATCGTCCGCCGCACCGGCTCTCGGCCGGGCAGAAGCAGCGGGTGGCTATCGCCGGCGTCATGGCTATGAAGCCAGAGATCTTGGTGCTGGACGAGGCCACGTCCATGCTGGACCCGGAAGGACGGGAGGACGTGCTGGCAGCCGTGCGCCAGTTGAACGAAGAAGGAGTGACGGTCATCGCCATCACCCACTTTATGCACGAGGCCGCCGAGGGAAATCGGGTCATCGTTATGGAAGCGGGCAAGGTCGTCATGGAAGGCACACCGCGAGAGGTGTTTTCTCACGTCGAAGAGTTGCGGGCTCTCCAACTGGACGTGCCACAGACGACAGAGATGGCCTATCGGTTGAACCAGCGGGATCCCACCTTCCCGCCGGATCTCTTGCTGGTGGACGAAGTAGCCGACGAGATCCAACGTCGTACCAATGGGAGCGGTGGCGCATGAGCGAGCAGCCCTTCATCCAGATCAACGACCTGCACCACAACTACCTGCGCGATACGCCGTTGGAAGTGACGGCCCTGCGCGGCGTCACCATGGAGATCTACAAGGGCGAGTCGGTGGGCATCATCGGCCGCACCGGCGCGGGCAAGTCCACGGTGGTGCAGCACTTTAACGGCCTCATCCGTCCGGTGCAGCCGGGCAAGGTTGTTGTGGACGGCCAGGACATGAGCGATCCCAAAGTGGACGTCCGTCGGGTTCGTCAGAAGATCGGCCTGGTGTTTCAGTACCCGGAGCAGCAGTTGTTCGAGCGCCTGGTGGGCGATGACATCGCGTTTGGCCCCAAGAAGCTAGGTATGGAGCAAGCCGATCGCCGTGAGCGGGTCAAGTGGGCCATGGAGATGGTGGGGCTGGACTTTGACGCGTTCAAAGACCGCTTCACCTTCTCCCTGAGCGGCGGCGAGATGCGCAAGGCCGCCCTCGCAGGCGTGCTGGCCCTCCGGCCGGAGATGCTCATTCTGGACGAGTCCACCTCTGGCGTGGACCCTCGCAGTCGTAGCGAGCTTCTGGAACGACTGCTGACGCTGCATAATGAGCACGGTCTGACCCTGGCTTTTGTCTCACCCAACATGGAGGATATGGCCGGGCTGGTGGACCGCATCTACGTCATGGACGAGGGGCGAGTGGTGATGAGTGGTACCACGCGCGAGATATTCTCTCAGCCGGACAAGCTGCGCGCACATGGGCTGGGCGTACCGCAGGTGACAGAGGTGGCCCACGGGCTGATCGCTCGGGGCGTGAGGGTGAGGCGGATTCCAGTGACAGTGGAGGAGGGAGTGGAAGAGGCATGGAAGATTTTGAACTCCTGAGACACATTACCATCGGTCAGTATCTGCCCGGCGACTCGATCATCCACCGGCTGGACCCCCGGACAAAGATCTCGATCTTTCTGTTCATCACGGCAGCCGTCACGTTCAGCGTCTCTTACACGGGCAACATCATCCTGGTGCTAGTGACTCTGTCGCTGGTGCTCCTCTCCGGGGTCTCTATGCGCTACGTCTTCTCCGGCATCAAACCGGCCATCCCCATCATCATCGTTCTGGCCATCTTGCAGCTCCTTCTGTATGGTGAGGGATTTGTGCCGTATGGCATGCAGAGCAAGACATATTTCCATTGGGGTATCATTCACATCACCAACGGCAGCGTGCAATTGGTTATCGTCTCTGCAATGCGATTTGTCGAATTGCTGTTCTTGACCAGCCTGCTGACCAACACGACGACGTTGGCCGACATCACTCACGGCATGGAGAACATGCTCCGCCCCTTCTCCAGAATCGGGGTCCCCTCGCACGAGCTGTCGCTGGTAGCGACTATCGCCCTCCGCTTTGTGCCGCTCCTGGCCGAGCAGTTGGAGATCATTATGAAAGCACAGGCCTCCCGGGGGGCTGATATCGCCCACAAAGGGAAACTCCAATTCGTGACGACGGCGCGACAGGTAGCTGCGCTCATCGTGCCGCTCTTTATCGATGCCTTCCGGCGTGCCGAAGACCTGATCCTGGCCATGCAGGCTCGTTGCTACGTCGGTAGTCGCGGTCGCAGTAGCTATATCCGTCTAAAGTTCACCGGGATGGACTATGTGGCCTACACACTCAGTCTGGTTTTCTCTGTGGCCATGCTTGTCTTCCGGAACTACTTTCCGGTCTAATGAATCGCAGATGCGGCTCTTGTCACTCGCCTACTGTGACAGTGAAATGGCCTACAAAACGGCTGAAGTCGTTACTACAAGGACCAGGACACACTGTGTATGATCACCGATCTTGAAAGCAAGGTCTTATCCCTGATTGACGAGGAAGAAATCATCCGTTGGACGCAGGAGTTGGTGCGCATTCCCAGCGTCTACCGTCCAGAGGAAGGAGAGGCCGAGGAACCAGCCGCCCGCTGGGTAGAGGCCCGATTCAAGGAGATTGGCCTGGAGACGTCCTTCGAGGTCGTCGAGCCAGGACGGCCCAACGTGATCGGAATCCAGCATGGCGCCGAGGGCGGCAAAACGCTCATGTTCGAGGGTCACACCGACGTGGTCACCGAAGGGGACGCGACCCAGTGGACGTATCCACCTTTCGGGGCCGAAATCGCCGACGGCAAGATGTACGGTCGCGGTGCGAACGATATGAAGGGAGGCCTGGTAGCCGCCATCTGCGCGACCAAGGCCATCGTCAACAGCGGCATACGGCTGGGTGGTGACATCCTCATCGGGGCGGTGTGTGACGAAGAAGGCCACATGATCGGCATCAAGCACTTTGTGGCGCAGGGTTGGGCCGATGACATAGATGCCGCCATCATCTGCGAGCCGGAGGAGAACCACCTCTGCATCAGTCAGAAAGGCGTCATGTGGGTGCGAGTCACGGCCACAGGCAAGATGGCCCATGGCGCGATGCCCCTCACCGGCGCTAACTCGGCCTACCCGATGGCAGAGTTCCTGGTAGCGATGCGGCATCTGGAAGCGAAACAGATCGCCGAACACGGCAGGCACGAATTCCTGGGCCAACCGAGCATCACCCCCACTATCCTGCGCTCCCCGGTGCGTGGCGAGCCACAGAACAACGTCATGCCGGCGCAGACGCAGGCCGTGCTGGACATCCGGCTCATCCCGGGCCAATCACCACAGGAGATCGAGGCCAAGATCAGGGCCGCCTGCGGCGCCGCTCGCACCAAACATGAACGGGCGGTCTTTGAGATAGAGGTGCTGGAGACACGCGCGCCCACCACCACTGACCGGGACGAACCGGTTGTCCAGGTACTGGATCATGCTTACCGCGACCTGACCGGCAAAGAACCCATCTACGGCGGCGTGCCCGGTTCCACCGACGGCACGATTCTTCATAGCCAGGCCGGTATCCCTATCGTGACCTGCGGTCCCGGTGACATCCACATCCCCCACCATGTAGACGAATGGCTGGAGCTGGGCGAGTTGATCGAGGCGACCAAGCTCTACGTTCTAGCGGCGATGCGCTTCTTGGGCATAGCGGAGGAATAGCAACTTTCGCCTGGGACAAGGGTTTACACCTGTGTGAGGAACAGAATGCACAACGCGATCACCGACGTGGAAGGCATCAAAGTAGGGCACTATAGCGATAGAGAAGGCATCACCGGCTGCACGGTGGTGCTCTGCGAAGGTGGGGCCGTGGGCGGTGTGGACGTGCGCGGCTCCGCGCCTGGCACCCGCGAGACCGACTTGATGCGCCCGGTGAACCTGGTACAAGAGGTCCACGCCGCGCTGCTCACCGGCGGCAGCGCGTACGGCCTGGACGCGGCAGGCGGCGTCATGCGTTGGTTGGAGGAGCGCGAGATTGGCTTCAACGTCGGTGTGGGGGTGGTGCCTATCGTACCAGCGGCGGTACTGTTCGACCTGACGATCGGCGACCCAAAGGCCCGTCCTGACGCCGAGGCTGGCTACCAGGCCTGCCAGTTGGCAGCCGACGGCCCGGTGATCGAGGGGAGCGTCGGCGCGGGGACCGGGGCCACGGTGGGCAAGCTGTTGGGCCCCAAGTTTGCCACCAAGAGCGGCCTGGGCACGGCCAGCATCAAGATCGGCAAGGGCATCGTCGTGGGGGCTATCGTCGCCGTCAACGCCTTCGGTGACGTAGTAGATCCTGAAAATGGCACGATCCTCGCCGGCACCCGCAAGCCTGTGGTCGGCGGATTCGTGAACACCGCGAAACAGATGCAGGGCGACCTGGGCCAGACCGTCCTTGGCTTTGCCAGCACGACGCTGGCCGTCGTCGCCACCAACGCTTACCTGACGAAAGAGGCAGCCAACAAGATAGCCCAGATGGCCCACGACGGCCTGGCGCGGAGCATCCGGCCTGTGCACACGATGTTCGACGGCGATACGGTCTTTGCTCTGGCGACAGGGAAGCCACCAAAGAAAGGAGGCGGAGCTGATCCCAGCGTGGTGGGCGCTGCAGCGGCCGATGTGCTGGCGCAGGCCGTGGTGCGGGCGGTGCAGCAGGCGGAGTCGCTGGGTGGCGTTCCGGCGGTCCGCGACCTGAAATCGTGAAACGTGATGCGTGAGGTTCTGTTGCATTGCGCGTTTCACGTTTGAGCGCGTGCCTTGGGAAGGAGGTGTGAATGGAGTAAACCCGGTCACAACTGCACGCAACGTTCAGCATTCGTCTGTTCGTCTCATCCACCTGGGTCGGGAACAGATTCTCCGGCCCGCTGATCAATCAAGTGATTCCAAGGAGGGATAATATCATGGAGGAAAAGGGGTTCTCGGTACGCAAGATCGTCATCTCTGGTGTGTTGGCGGCCATCGCCATTCTACTAGGCGTGACCCGTCTGGGCTTCATCCCAGTGCCCAATCTGTCCGGCAACGCCACCATCATGCACGTGCCGGCCATCATCGGCGGTGTCATGGAGGGATGGCTCGTCGGCGGCATCGTCGGCACCATATTCGGCCTGTTCAGCTTCCTCCAGGCGACGACGCCACTCTTCAAGGATCCGCTCGTGGCGATCTTTCCGCGCATTTTCATCGGCATCACCTCTTACTTCACCTACGCAGGCTTAAAGAGAGTCAACGAGTACCTGGCCCTCATCGTCGCCGCAGTGGTGGGCACACTGACCAACACCGTACTCGTCTTGGGCATGGCCGTCATTCGCGGTTACCTGCCGATGGCCGCCATTCCGCCCATCATTCCCCAGGCCATCGCCGAGCTGATCATCGCCGCCATTATCACGGTAGCCGTGGTTGCCGCCTGGAAGCGCATCGAGACTGGTCGCGGCGAGGCCAAGATGTAGCCTCTGTAACCCTCGCCTGAGTCGCTATCCGGCCAGGCAGCGGTAGCTGAGCGAAACAGCCGGCGTCCTTGTACGAGGACGCCGGCTTATGTTTCTCGTTATCACATTATCGAAGCCATTGACAGATGGCCGGTCCTGTGCTAGAATGTTGCGCAACAAGGACAGTGCGATGACAAGTTGCATTTCACCCGCCCCTAGCAGCCCGCAGCCGCACCCGTTTCAAGGGTCCGGTTAGGGCTGCCCAGGCATCGTCAGCCACTTGCCCGCTTTGTCGATTGCCAGCCCTCCGACCCCCCGGAGGGCTGGTTTCATTTATGAGGAGGTGAACCGATGAGAATGAGTAAGCTTTTTGGTCAGACCCTGCGGGAACCACCCGCAGATGCACAGATCGCCAGTCACCAGTTGCTCGTTCAAGCAGGATTCATTCGCCAATTGGGAGCCGGCATCTTTAGCTATCTCCACCTGGCACGACGATCGATGACCAAGATCGAGAACATCCTGCGCGACGAGATAAACGGTATTGGGGGGCAGGAGATCACCATGCCCGTGATCCATCCAGCCGACGTATGGAAGGAAACGGGACGTTGGTACGAGATCGGTTCGGAGATGGGACGCTTCTATGACAAGAACGAGCGGGACATGGTGCTGGCCATGACCCACGAAGAAGTCATCGCCGACTTGGTGCGCACGGAGATTCAATCCTACAAGCAACTGCCAAACTTGCTATACCATATCCAGACGAAATGGCGCGATGACCCTCGCCCACGCGCTGGCCTGATCCGCGTGAGAGAGTTTACGATGAAGGACAGCTACAGTCTGGACATGGATTGGGAGGGCTTGGATGCCCAATACCGGGCCCATTACCAAGCCTACTTCGACATCTTTCACCGGTGCGATCTGCCCGTGGTGGCGGTCAAGTCGGACGTGGGAATGATGGGGGGCAAACTGGCCCACGAATTCATATACCTTACCCCAGTCGGAGAGGATACCTTGATCATGTGTGACGAGTGTGGGTATATGGCCAATCGTCAGATTGCCAGGTTCCAGAAGCCCGCTCCGACAGAGGAAGAAACCAGACCGGTTGAGAAAGTGGCCACACCAGGCGTGACCACCATCCAGGGACTGGCAGACTTCTTGGGCCTGCCGGAGTCGAAAACCGCCAAAGCGCTCTTCAGAACAGCGACGATTGTGCAGGATCAGGAGGACGTGGACAGGCTCGTGTTTGCCGTCGTGCGTGGGTATATGAACGTAAACGAGACCAAGCTGGCCAACGCTTTGAAAGCCAAGTCCCTACGCCCGGCGACGGACGAAGAGATTCGAGAGGTAGGCGCCATTCCCGGCTACGCTTCACCCATAGGAATCGAGGGCGTTATCGTGGTCGTAGATGACCTCGTCCCCAATTCACCCAACCTGGTAGCGGGCGCCAACGAGGAAGGCTATCACCTGCTCAACGTCAACTATGGACGCGACTACCAGGCCGACGTGATCAAAGACATCGTCGTAGCCGAGGATGGCTGTGTCTGCCCCGACTGTGCTGCAGCCATGCGCTCCTCGAAGGGGGTAGAGGTTGGCAACATCTTTAAGCTGGGCACGCGCTACTCCGAGTCTATGGGCTGTACGTTCTTGGACAAGAACGGGGAGGCCAGACCCGTGGTCATGGGGTCGTATGGCATCGGTGTCGGGCGACTACTGGCCTGCGTGGCCGAGGAATACCACGACGAGTATGGCCTCATCTGGCCGATCACCGTGGCACCCTATCAGGTCTATATCGTCGCGTTGCAGGGCGGCGAAGAGGTGGCTGAGCACTTGTACGGCGATTTGAGATCCGCGAACGTCGAGGTGCTGTATGACGACCGGGAGGAAAGAGCTGGCGTCAAGTTCAACGATGCCGACCTGATAGGTATTCCT
>Ga0180438_10006303_pt1 | contig 16066 bp, 18 predicted proteins | sample SS_ome_12_FD_132455 | JGI IMG/M metagenome (GOLD analysis project Ga0180438, IMG submission 132455) | Hypersaline lake sediment archaeal communities from the Salton Sea, California, USA - SS_3_D_2 metaG | ecosystem: Environmental > Aquatic > Non-marine Saline and Alkaline > Hypersaline >...
GCCAGCTTGCAAAAAAAAAGCTGGAACAAATAAAACCGCCGCTCAAATCGTATTCATGATGCATGCTTCCCAAGATAAAGCATGGACAACAGATTTCACAACAAACGAAATCCTCGAAAAAATTCGTGAACTTGAATAAAAAAGGAAACCACTATGAGTGACAACAATGCCAATAAAGACAACCTTGCAAACCAAAGGGACCATGAACAGAAACAGAACTTTTGCGAGGGTTGTGAGTACCTAAAACTAAAAGATCCTAACGGGGGACATTGCTATATGTTTGAAAAAAAGCCGTTAGGTTTTTGTGCTAAGCACACTGCTCTTAAAGCGGATCGTATCCAAAAAACTAATGTATATGGTGCGTTCAGAAGGCTCGACGACGAACTAACAGCTATCAACCAATGCCTGAAAACTCACTTTCCCGAGGAACTTGGAAAAGGTCCTATAAGCACAACAGTTATAAGACTACTCGAAGCTTACAAGAATACCCAGGTTACCAGAACTCTAGAAGGCAGCATCGAAGCAAACGGATTCCTAACGCTGTGCTCCAAAATAGGCATAAAAAATAAACTGCTGGAAGAAGCCCAGAGTAGCGACTTCAACAGTGTCATAGCTATCATGGGAATCGTCGCAGCCGGATATGAACTGGCCAGCAGATACCTTGAATGGGAAGCCGAACAAAGAAGCGCCATACCTGAAAATAACGAAGATTTCATAATAGCCGGATACGAACTGGCTAGCAAAGTCATGCAATGGGAAGCTAAACAAATAAAATTAAGGGCTGCCAAATCTAACAAATAAACAGAACAAACAAAATGCCTCCTGCAAAGGGATAAACATGCTACCAACACAAACACATATCTATGAAGCTACAGTCCGTCGAGTGGTCGATGGAGATACACTGGACCTCAATGTCAATCTCGGCTTCGGTGTCTCCATACACCTCCGTGTTCGCCTCTATGGCATAGACACCTACGAAATCCATGGAGTCAAAAAACACTCCGATGAATGGGAAAAAGGTATGGCCGCTAAACAATTCGTCGAAGAATACCTCGGCCTCGAAATACCATCGGAACACAACCATCCCTATTTCGTGCTCAATCCAAATCCCATAATCATCCGTAGCTACAACGGTAAAGCTATCAAAAAAGGTAAGTACGGTCGCTGGCTAGTTGAAATCTACGTTCCTAACAAAGCAGGCAGCATCGGCGCTCGCACTCTCAACGAAGCCCTCGTCAATGCCGGACATACCAAACAGGTGTCAAAGTATGAATACTTGTACTCACAACAACACAAAGCAATAGAAACAGGAACAACGAAGGAAAATACCAAAAAGGATAATGAGGAAAAATAATGAAACCACAAAATAAATACACTTTCATAGCAAATATAAACGCAGTCAAAAGTGTGCCAGAAGGCCAAAATGAAGAACCCGCAGAATTCCAACTCGGCAAGGTTTACCAGAACAAACACACAAAGGTACTGGTCCACATGATCGCACATGCCAAAACTACAAACTATGGACAAGTCCTGATAGCTGAAAAGTACGATGGGAAAGTTATTGCCGTGTGCAAAGACCCTAGCAATTGCGACAAAACTGAATGGCGAGAAGTGCCTCTCTCAACATGGTTCGAAGCTTGGCTCAATGCCAACCCCAACGACGAAGAACTTCAAGCCGCCCTCCAAACCGCAAAAATGGCAGAAAATGAATATAAAAAAAAGGATCTAGCCACTATAGCCAAATCAATCAAACTAGAACCAAACGACACTAACAACACGAGTACCATCAATACTGTCGAAAAAGTATATATGGCCGCCGAGAAAGCCAACAAACCACCCCCCATCGACATACAAGCTACGCTCAAATCAAACGTAAAACAAAAATTCCATTTCTATCCAATGTACTATTCAGACCTTGGATGGATGTGGGCCTATCGAACTAACGATGATTATTACCCCATCCCTGAAAAACCTCTGAAACATATGATCCAAATCGTCTCGTATTTGCACGATGTCAAAAATTGGGAAGTCATTAGAACTCCTAAAACACACGCCGATCTGCGACACCACTCCGATGGTATAGCTGACATATTGAAAAATAACGAAGGAATGATCGAAAAATATATAACAACGCTATCACCTTACCTAGACTTCCATTTAGGACCATGTGACTCAGAAACCCTTTGCAAAACATCTATAGGAATCCTGAAAATCATATTTGGAAACATAACAAGGAAAACAGAATAAATTCAGAAAAGAGTACACTATCGTCATGGATTTGCACGAAATCGAAAATTTGGAGTCCATTAGAATTCCCTGTCACGAAGCTTATCAACGAAATTCGTTCGTCGAGCAAGTCAAAAACGGTCTTGAACAATTGATCCGGTCTTGGGACACCTCCGACCGTGCAGTGAATGGCGAGCTCCTCAAGGAAATGACCGAAGACCGTATTTACGAAATGGGCCTCGTCGTGATGATGCGTCTCGTTTTCTTGCTCTATGCCGAAGAACGTCGCCTGTTACATCATGGCGACGTATTTTACGATCAAGGTTATGGGTTGACCTACATCTGGCATCGATTACTTCAGCAAAAACGAGAAGATGAAACCCGAATGGCAAACACATATGATGCCTGGGATCGGTTTCTTGCAACCTGTCGTTTGATCCATGATGGCTACTTGTCTTTTCTTGCTTACGGTGGAAGGCTTTTTAATCCATCTCGTTTTCCAGTCTTGGAAAACCCAAAATGCAAAGTATCAAATAAAACTTTTCATGACATCTTGTATTTGTTGTCCTTTGCTCGTCAACGCAAGCAAGGTGAGCCGCAAAGAGTTTGTTACCGGACTCTTGATGTCGAGCAAATCGGCTGTATCTACGAAGGATTACTCGATCATCAGTGTGCTGGTGAACGACGTGCTTCCGGAGCATACTACACACCACGAAAACTCACAGAACAAATCATTCGAATCACTTTAGAGCCACTCGTGTACAGAAATGTCGAAGGTAAACCAGGACTTTTGGTTGAGCCAAAGGAAGTAAAAACCGCAAGAGAGCTGCTTGAGCTCAAAGTCTGTGACATGGCCATGGGTTCAGGAGCTTTTCTCGTTCAGGCAATACGATATCTTGGCGATCGGCTGATGGATGCATGGGATCGAGCCATCTCTCAGGCACAAGAAAACAATCCCAAGGCTTTCTTGTCTATGCCTTATGCCGATCCTATAGACGATTGTGAGGGCGATCGTTGTCTCAATCCCGATAACCGTGAAGAAATGATTCTTTGGGCACGGAGATTCGTTGTTGAGCGATGTATTTATGGAGTGGATATCAACCCCCTCGCCGTGGAAATGGTGAAACTTTCACTCTGGCTTACAACATTTTCCGAAGATAAACCCTTTACCTTTCTTGATCATGCCTTGAAATGTGGCGATTCGCTGGTAGGTGTAGATGAAGAGCAGTTGAGAACATGGTCCATCGAAAAAAAGGAATCCGGACACCAACAGCATACCTTAGAGCCATATATCCAAAAATCAATCGATAAAGCCATCGAACTCCGTAAACAACTCCAAGAAATTACTGTCTGCAAAAGTACCGATAAGCTGAGAAAACGTGAGCTCCTTGAAAAGGCTGATAAGGAAATGGAAAAAATACGGCTAGCTGGTGATCTTATCATTGCTCCTTCCTTTGCCGAAGAGAATCCCGTCAAACAGAATCATCTCAGAAGTTCATTTCTTAATCAGTTTTCTCATGCTGATGATGAAGAAAAACTCATAAGTCTTCAGAATAAAATCAAAAAGCATCTCAACGGTCAACGGACGTTTCATTGGCCATTTGAGTTTCCTGAAGTTTTTATTGATGAAAAAAGGAAAGGGTTCGACGCAATTATAGGCAATCCTCCTTTTGTTGGTGGTCAATTTATCAGAAGGCAACTTGGCGAGTTTATGCTGAGATATCTGCGAGAAAGATGGCCACATACCCATGGAACCGCAGATCTAGTTTCGTTCTTTTTTCTCCGAGCTTATGAAAATGTATATCAAAAAAGAACGTTTGGTCTTATCGCTACAAATACAATCAGCCAGGGAGATACACGAGAAAGCGGACTCAACTACCTTGTGGCAAAAAATGCCTCTATTTACAATGCAATACCAAGAATGCCATGGCCCGGACTTGCGAATGTCAATGTAAGCGTTGTGCATATAGCAAAAGGCAACTGGAAAGGTCCTCTCCATCTGGACAGTAAAACAGTTTCTAATATTTCAACATATCTCGATGCTGTTGGGCTTCAAGGTAAGCCAGAAAGACTCGCACAAAATAATAACAAAAGCTTTATTGGTTCTTATGTTCTCGGACTTGGCTTCACCATGCCACCCAATGAAGCACACGAACTCATTCGAAGAAACAGGCAAAATGAACAGGTCCTCTTTCCATATCTCAGCGGAAAGGACCTCAATACCCATCCGGAACAACAACCAAGCCGTTGGGTTATCAATTTCTTCGATTGGCCTTTGGAACAGGCTGAAAAGTATCCAGATTGTATGAGGATTGTTCGGGAAAAGGTTTATTCTGAACGAATAGGGAAAACGTACTCAAAGGCTGCAAGAGAAAGATGGTGGCAATATGAGCGATACAGACCTGAACTCTACCGCGCCATCGCGCCGCTGGAGCGGGTGTTGGTAAGAAGTCAATTGAGCAAGCACGGTGCATTTGCACTTCTTTCGAAAGAGATGGTTTTTGATCAAAGGGTTATAGTGTTTTCAATCGATACATTTTGCATATTTGCTTTACTACAAAGCACCGTTCACCTTATGTGGTCGTGGAAATTTGGTGCAACACTTAAAACAGATTTGAATTACAGTCCAACCGATTGCTTCGAAACCTTCCCCTTTCCGCAATCACCAACCAAAACTCAACAGCAAAACCTAGAAAAGATAGGCGAACACTACCACGAACATCGCCGCCAGATCATGCTTGAAAACAACGAAGGCCTCACCAAAACCTACAATCGTTTCCATAATCCAAAATGCAAAGATGAAGGCATCCAAAAACTCCGAGATTTGCATGTCGATATGGATAATACTGTCCGTGACGCCTACGGATGGCAAGACCTTGATCTTAAGCACGGATGGATCAAAAACGTCACCAGAGAAGAAAAGAAAGATAAGAAAACTGGAAAAATCCGAATAGTCGAAAAAGAAGAATGGCGTTTTACCATTTCAGAAGAAGCCAAAAATGAAGTGCTCAAACGGTTGCTCAAACTCAACCGTGTGGTGTATGAGCGAGAAGTGGCTGAAGGACTTCACAACAAGAAAAAACGTGCCTAGGCATAAAGCCATGCAATGTTGGCACGATGTTTGTTTAACTCAGAAAGGAGAATACTATGCGTATTGAAACATCACCATATGATGATTGTCCATATGATGATTGTCAGGATTTCAAAGACCATAAAGACTGCAAAGCATGCCAAAATGAAAAGGAAAAGGAGAATGAGAATGAGGCAAATATAGTCAAACTAGGAGGTAGGATAAACATGCATGCCAAAGAAAAAAACTGCGACGAATGTGCCGAATGCAACAACAACAACAACAACAACTACAACAACGAAGACGAAACACCTAAACCCGTCATCCTAACCGCTGTACTAAAAGACGGATCATTGCAATTATTCCAATTGAGCCCAAGTACCTACGATAGAAGCTCAAACGTGTGGCTCTGGTATCACGAAACTACAAAACATGCATCCTACTATCCTCTCCCTACAAGGCCCTATAAAGCCGTGGAAACCATCATCAAAGAGCTGTACCAAGTCGAAAGTTGGAACATCAACGTCGCAACGCCTCAAACATTCCACCAAGATCGGAAATCTATGGCCAAAACTCTGCAAATAGATCTCGAACTACGTACACTTGTCAAAATCAATATAATGCGGGCGCTGGACACTGATCAAAGCCTGGAAACTAAACTCCAAGTTGCCGAAAATGTCATACAAAGCATATTCGATGACTGCTTGTGTTTAGATTAAACTGCTGAGTGCAATAGAAGTAGTGTAAGAGGGCAAGTGAGAGCAAGTGAGAGCGAGAGCGAGCAATGGACGTAAAGCAGGATGGGACTAGAGAAGGTAGGATGGCAGGTAGAGGGAAGTGACGGTAAAGAGCAGTGAGGGTGGAGAGCATGGAAGATAGAGAGAAGGCAGGACAGAGCGAATGGATGTTTGAATGCTATCTCCTATCCCACTACAAACAACCCTCAATACTTACTGAAAATGCAAAAATAACAAACAAAATAAAACAAACAAATAAGAGGAGAATCAAAAATGAAAGAAACAAAAGGAAAAATTAACGTGAACATACCAAAACCTACCTATTTCGAAGCCATACTCGAAAATGGAGAAAAACAAGTCTTCGAATTCTATCCAAATTACATAGACAACCCACCCAATGGTATGTCATATAGATGGCTCTGGAACTTCAGAACCAATGGAACCAAATATAACCTGCCTTCCAAACCTTTCGAGGTTATAACTCGTACCGTCAAAGAACTCTACGAAGTCGATAGATGGTACCACATCGATATCAATATGCCTCCGCCAGAAACATTCACCAACGCTTGCGAATACATTGCTGATGTTTTCAATCGTAGCGAAACTTTGCAAAAAATCTACATAGCCAAAGTATCCAATACCATCGACACTCATTGCGTCACAGATGACCTCAAAACTAGATGGCAACTAGCCAAGGATATACTAGAAACTCTCTTCAAAGGGATAGGAGAGGGCAAGGGAGAGGGCAAGGGAGAGGGAAAGGGAAAGGGAGAGGGCAAGGAAAATGGAAAAGAAAATGAATAAAAGAAATGGAAAGAAATTCAACCAGGAGTCGATATCATCGTCTCAGTAACTGCTAAATCAAAGAAAACCTTTCGTGTAAAAGGTACTATTCGAAAAATACAACAGCCTAGAACCTACATCACAATGTCGAAGGGTAGGGATTCGGCAAAATAAAAGAAACATGCCAAATAGGAGAACCTTGTGAAGGAAAATAAAAATAATGAGCCTAACGAGCCTAACGAGCCTGTGGAAATACAAAGGCTGTTCCGTAAACAAATTCGAGCGTGTAAAGAAAATGAAAGTTGGCACTACAGTCAACAAAATGTCCAATTGCACCAAATCCTAGACCAAGCTATCCATCACCTGGGCGAAATCCAAGCAGCTCCCCCTCCCCCTTGGGACCTCAATACCAAAAAACATACCAAAAAACATGCAGCGGCCCTCTTCAACGCTGTAGATGATATAGTGTGTGCTCTCCTCGGTCCAAAAGTAGATGTCATCTTCATGAATACCAGTAAAAACGGCATCAAACATAAACAATCCAAAACATAACAACACTGAAACTATTCCCACATACCACATACCACATACCACATACCACATACCACATACCACATACCACATACCACATACCACATACCACATACCACATACCAGACAGATCCATAAAAAAGTTATGTCTGCTCTTGACAACCCAACATGAATTTGTGGAGGGTGCAGGCGGGACCGTACAATTCACAAGGGTTCCGGAAGCGGAGAAGTTGAGTTTTCAGCGGTGTGTGTGGCTGGCTGTAGGTTGTCGGGAGTTTTCCTTGTAGGAGTGGGGCTGCGGAGGTCGAAAACTCCCGGGTATGCGGGTGTGGTATGATGGGCGCGCACAATCAGAGTAGAGTACAGCTAATTTAACTTGACGTCAATAGCATACCATGTATAATAAAGTCAGTCACAGAACACAATGTGTTGGCAGGCAATACGGTGTGCTGGCAGGGAATATCGAGTCAGAGTGTGGTGCACTGGTATACTGACAGAGAGCACGGTGTGCTGGCAAGGAGTGCCGAGACGAACAGAGGTGCGCTGGTATGCTGGCAGAGAGCACGGTGTGCTGACAGCGAGTTTGATGTGTTGATAAGAAGTAGGATGTGCTGGCAGAGCGTGCGATGCGCTGATAGGCAATGCGTTGCTATGACAGAGCGTCTGATGTGCTGACAATGTGTGCCAGACTGTGCGTTGGAAAGAGTAGATAGGTTGAAATATGAATAATAGCAACAACATAAACAAAGCCGCATATACTGGCATATGGTTTCCAGGTGCGTTAGCCTTAGTCTTCATAGCCTTGAAGCTTACTGGGGATATAGATTGGCCCTGGCTGTGGGTGTTATCTCCCTTATGGGTAGCTGTGATAATCGTTGGGCTGATTTTATTACTTGTGTATTGCCTGGCAGGTCTTGGAAGGTGTTAGTAAACCGATGGAATACGAGTTCATCATTCCCACGATATTTGTTATGTTCCTTGTTGCGAGGCTCTTCTACATCGATTGGTAGGCATCCTAAAAGAGTTCAGAAGGCACTGGTAAACTTCCTAGGTTTGCAGATGTGCCCTTGGTTATAGTAGGACGAAAACCATGGATAATAAGGCTCGAAGGGTGTTTGAATTGTTAGTACCTTTTTTGTGGCTAGGCCTCGCTGTGGGCCTCGCCAGAAGTATCGCATGGCTCATAGGCTTAGAGTAAATCTCGGTCTTCTGGGAGCCTTCTAGACAGCCTGACGGCTTTGCGGCAGTCTTAGCAAAGTTCAGGCCATCCGTCCCATATCCAACTTTCTTAGATAACGCCAAATGCTATTCAAAGTTAGTGTGTGAACTTTGGATAGCACGTGATGGCGTATTGCGGCGCGCATGTGAGCTGAGGGGAGCATGTGTGAGCCGGTGTGTGACAGTGTTGGGAGTTTGAACACATGCTAGGAAACTAAAGCAGTGTGTGCAGATGTAGGCATTTGATATGTAGGCTCTTGTAGGGGGATTGGAACCATTTTGATAAGGCGATGGTAGTTAAATTAACGCAACATGATAATGGAGCGTGATTACCTGTTTATTCAAATGGGGGCTGTAGGGGACAAAAAAGCGCAATAAACGTACCAAGTAGAAATTTGGTAGGCAAGTCTTATGCCAAGCTGAAGATGCGTGTTTTGGGGTGTGGTTGGATGTGGTTATGGGAGTTTGAAGGCGCTGGTAAGGTAGGCATACTATGTCACTACGCGCTGCTTATGCGTGGCACTACTCCTGCCCACCACACCGCGCACACTAGCCCATTATTCCTCAGTAAACCCACATTCCCCCTTCACAAGGTAGTGCCAAGGTGTCTCTACCCCAGGAGCGCTCGTGGCCTTACTTGTGCCCTTTGGTAGTAGCAAAGGGGTGCGGATGAGCATGTAGGTAATGTAGGAGTTTGCAGGAGACGTCAGTAGATGTGCGCATAGATGAGGTGATGTAGTGCACGGTGAGAAGCAATACCACAAAAAAGATCTCCGTTTTTGACAGCAGTGCACTTTTTTAGCCAAGCAAACCAGCGCTGACAGGAGTTTTCAGGTGAAAAAGATCTCCTAAAAGGAGTAGCCAGAACAAGTGATGGCATTCAAGGTGTAAACACATGCCGCATACCCAGGGCTCAGAAGACCACTTGTTTGAGTTTTAATTTTGCTGGCCAGGAGGGGGAAACGCAAAACAATCGGCTACTTGAAACCCCTGGGGGGCACGACAAGAACTAGGCCAGAGTAATTGCTCTGGGAAGGGACGAATTATACAATGTAGTGTATTAAAAAGGGCAATGTATTGTGGCAACTACGAAGGAGTGGCGAAAAAAGTCAAACTTTTTTTAGGCACGGAATTTGCATAAAATCAAAATGTCGCCAATCACAATCAAAACATCGCTCAGTACGAAAAAGTTCTTGACGGACATCTGAAATACTCCGAATAAACAGCCCAGTTACACATACGCAATACACATGAATAACAAAACTATTATAAGAAGAGGTGTTTATACCATCCACAACAGCACTTGTTTGAGTTTTAGCATTCCAATGATTTCGGGGACTTACGGAGGTTGCCCTAGTTCAGCCCAAATGAGCCGTTTTGGCTACTCAAAACTCTGCGCTATTCTCACAACTATCGCACCTACTCGGCCTAGAACATGCGAAAATAAATGCAAACAACAGCCACAGAAACATCAATTGCTAAAACTAAGAAAACTCCAGAACATCAGACTCTATTTTTATTCCCAATAATTCCAATGAGTTGTAAAGATGTGAGTTTTAACAGAACTTCAGATCTCGGAACACCGTAGGATTGTTGACCACATACACATACATAATTCGCAGGTTCTACCGCCAACATAAAAAATCCCGCAGCAAACGTCCTTCAGGGGAGCTAAGAACCACTTCGCTGCGGGATAAAATATCGCTAGGAATGACATGGCATCTCGGGGGTATAAATACCGCCATTCCTAGCAACGTGATTACCAGTGTATCAACGAAATGTAGAATTTTCAACTATTTATACGAATAAAGTTTCGAATCACATCACCAGTAGAAACACCTTCCACACACCACGTGGTGGAAACCGCAAATCTAGCCTAGTAAACACCAGAGAAAAGAAACATGTCGCTATAAAGGCCGCTAGCAGCGCTCAGAAAGCTCGAAAACTCTCAACGGCTCCCTGGTACCAGCTGAGGAGTTTTCAGCCTTAGAAAGGCCATCACGGCCCAAGAACGGCACTTAGGCTGACACAGGGCCCGGAAACCAGCAGGCCACAGAATATGAAAAAAAAACCCAGAAACCTACTTCCAAGCGTATGAAATAGGATGCCTATTCCCAAAAAGGCTAATGATTACAAGGGTTTATGGACAATTGGGGAGTTTGCGTGCCTACCGACCAAAATATCCAACCACCACTCACGCACACCAACTCCTATATTATCAAAACTATCAAAACTATTGAAATTATTAGATGCTATTAGATGCTATTAGAAAACTTTAAGGCTTTTGAAAACTTTTGAAGTCTCTTGAACTCCCTTGAACTCCCTTGAACTATCATCAACCATCTTCCGACTCCATCGAACCTTCTTCTTGGTCTCCACTATACGCTGAGCTCTGTAACTTCGATGCTCTGTCAATCTGACGGGCGTTGCACCCATCGTCATGTAATCATTGATATTTTCAGAGCTCCGGTGTCCGCTCGTTCGGACATTCTGGGACATCCCTTGTTAATGACTTACCTTATGTCGTGGCATGTCCTCAGAATTCTTGGCAATCAGCGAGGCGGCTCCGATGTACTTGAAATTATTGCCGCTTTCTCCGCTGGCTGGGCTTGCGTCCCATCTGTGAATACCATGTCTGTTATTCACGAAACTCAATGTCCGAAACTCTTATCACCCCCCTCCAAAGTCTCCATTCCATCACCTTACTATTCAATATTACTGTAAATTTAAAGAAAACTCAACATAATAATGACCAGAAAAAAGAAAAATATGCTCCAACCTTTTCCTGATAAAGTTTTATCACACCTGCACCATCTCGTGTCTCCACATACTATCTCTCCTACTACATCTACCTCTATCCCTACATCATAACTGTACATAAATAATAAGAAATGACCTGTCGAGAAGCTTTACTACACATCAACGCAAAACAACGCAACAAGCTGTATAAATAATGCGCTTGGATACATTTGTACACATTTGTATACATCGCCCGGGTCCAATCGTGTGGGCTCAACCTGTTTGAACTCTCTCAGTCAGATGAACACTCAGACGTACTATCACCAGTACCACCTAGCTTCTTAGCAAGTATACGTACAACATCAGAAGCTACTCCCAACTCCACAGGCCTAACATCTACCTCAGGATAAGGATCAGCATCAGGCCAAGCCAGCCTATCCTGAAGCTTTCGACGCCCTCGAGTCATTACCTTTTGACCCACTCTCCGCTGATACCGCTCTGGTATTTTTTCTGCCGCCTTCGCACGTACCAACTCTGCCTCAGTCATTAACTCACCATCGTATAACTCCAAAAATACCCCGCACTTGGGACAACGCCAGCCATCCAAAACTCGCTTCCTATATACCCGCTTACTGTACCTAGGAGCTTTCAACCTGCCAGCCACTGCATCCTCTATTCGACATAACAACTGCGCACTCGCTTCATACCACCGACCCCGTATCAAATAAGGTACGAAAGCCTCATGCCACCAACCTTCAGGATAAATATGAGCATCCACAACTCCCTTCAACTCAAGCTCTACTACACTGCCCTCCTGTAAAAATCCGAACTCTCGCATAACATCAGTAGCTCCTCCAATGCATATAGGTCCCTTCTCTCCTTTTGGCTTAATAAAGTATACATACTCTATAGGTTGATTGTTCTCTGTAGCTCGATCACCCATAACACACAAAACCTCCTATCTACCCTATATAACACAAGAAGTTTAAATCAATCAAACAACGACCATTTGGCGGTAAACCCGAACAGCGACCACCTTCCCGGTGAAAAGTGACATTTATGTCACTTTTAGAAACCGATGTACAAAAAATACCAATATAATCTGCAAGTTTCAGAATGAGAGCTCAAAAACGTTTGAAATTATACACAAAGATCTGCTAACGGTAGCACAACTTTACTCTTGACACCTCAGCAAATTTAAGTAGTATTAAATTATCAGCAGATATGGAGAACAGATGAGATTCAAACACAACAAAGAAAAAACGATCCGTCTGAAAAATTCAGATGGATCTTTATTCAGAACAATAGATTTTGACTGTGCAAATTGTGGTAAACATCTGTTATCTTCTGACATCACCGAAGACGGTGATGTCATGTCGAAGAGTATAGAGGAATCTGCTGACATTGATAATACCGTCGCTAATGCCATCATCGCTGCTTTTCTGAATAACCAAAACGAACATACCAGCGAATGCATAGGCGAGTGCCGGTGTGTCAGAGACTCCCGAGCTTTCAGGCAAGACAGAGACCGGCCCGTCTTTCTGAGAATAAAAAGGTCTCGCAGCCTCCTCGGTTACGGGGGGACAACATTCCTTCAATATGGGCACAAATGGCAAATATACGGTGGAGGAAACCAAAGTCACGTCGAACACTCGGGATGTCAATGTGAAAAAGAAGATGGGTATTACAACTACCCAGGATCAAAAAAAGAAATCTTAGAAATTTTGGATAGGAGGTAGACATGTTGTCAAAAAATATGATGAATAGGATCTTCGAGGCAGGAACCTTAGCAGGTGAAGAAGAAGAAGTCCTCGAAGGACTTCCTTGCAAAAGATATGAAATAAAACAGCTTTGGCATGCCGGCAATAGCGGCCACACGTTCGAAACACTTGTTGCGACAGTAGTTGCCCGGTCCAAAAAAGAAGCTATGGAAGTCGCAGGTTACGACCCCGTAATCTGGCGACACTCGAACATATTTCCAAAAGAACTTGATAACGAAACCGAAACTCAACAAGAACCTCGTATCTTAAAAAGATACAAGAATGCTGTTTGATATGGATAACGCCACAAAAACAGTGGAAGACTTCCTTGCCATGTGGCACGAAGGCAAGGAAGTCTTCCCTGATCCAAAAACCATCGAACACCTCATAATAAAAACTATCAACGACCTCGGTTTCGGTATCCGAGATCGTGGACCCGCAAAGGCTATCTGCGCCGACGTATGGTTCGAGGGATGCCAGAATCATCCCCCCACCTGGATCAAGATCTGGGTCGAGGGGACAAGATACAAATGGATCGGCTGTGGCATGGCAGCACTACTCACACTTTTCACCATGTCCATCGCCAGAAACAAAAAAAATCTAACCACAGCAGAGATCTTCGAGGATCTCCACCATACCAAAAAAATAATAGCAAAATCATAACACCATGCAAACACCATTATCCATGAAAAAAACCTTAGAACTGCTAGGAGCAGTCAAAGTTTGCAAAGCTCCTGAGTCGCTTGACCCACTAAGCATGCAAGCTTTGACCCTTCTAGTAACACACTACCAACAAAAACTCTCTACAAACTCAATAGAAAGAAAAACACTAGAAAGAGCTCTGCTATCACTAGCAGAGATCAACAAGTACTTTATAAAAAAAGAAACAACCCTCCCAATCCCCGAAATCTCGCCTTGTTTTGATGGAAGTATCGATTTGCATTGGGAAGAGTTGTCATTCGAAATGCTAATAAACTTCCCAAAAAATCCCGCAGAATCCGCGGGATACTATGTGGACAACTACAAGGACATCAAAGCCAGCGGCGGATTCCCACAAGAACAACCTATGGGGAAACACTTCTACACCATCATACAAAGTATCAAAACATTCCAAAAGTAACCAAAATTACAGGGGAATTAGAAATGAATGCATGCACACTTTGCAAAAAAGAAATCTCCTCTGGATACAGAGAGGACTTGTTCGAGGGCATATGGTTGTGTCCTGACTGTATCAAGAGGATAAAAAAAGACACTTCCGTAGTTACAAGAGAAACCTTAGAATCTTACAAACCCCATAAAAAGGAACAAAAGGAACTTTAAATGAAAAAATTGAATTTAAATCAAGTGATATCACTACCCACAATCCAAACAAGGGAGTTTGAAGGGTCTACCCAAGATCTGAAATTGGAAACCTTCTCAACACGAATCTGGGCCCTGAGAAAACAAGAAAACAACAACACCGTACACCCTCTATATATTGAAATATTCTGTCAAAGCCTCAATCCAGAAAGTACTCACTATGGATGGGAGGACTATACCGAGTACTTCTACAGATTCAAAAAAATAACAACAGAAGAAGCAGAAATAGAACTTGACGTGACCCATTGAAGTCACTCACATCACAGCAACACAAGTAACTACGCGTACAAGAAAACAAGAGGTAAAACAATGACAAACAAAGGACTCAAGGGCAACGTTTGGACCCAACGTCACGTCACACAGGCTCGGGCAGCATTCAAACATCATAGTATGACAGAGGTTGGCCCCGGCCACTGGCACCTCAAAAACAAAAAAAACCCCTGCCACTTCTGGTGTGACATCGTAGTCATGGGCAACTGCGGTCTTGCAGTCTGGGGAGACATCGCAGGATGTTTCTTTAGCTACTACTCGGGAGCTAAGAAACCCGAGGAGCTGATCCACTGGATAGCCAACGCCGACCTCAATTACTATGGGCGCCAAAAAGCACATATCGGCATGAACGGTCCTGAGCTGATCGACGAATACGTGGATGATGTGGCCATTTACGACCTTCACATGCACCTCAAATGGACCCAGGATGACTTTGGCAATGAATGGAACGACTCCGACACATATGGCACGACGGTGGGCTCTAAGTACACCCTGGCCATCGAAAGTGCCATCGAATCGATAGAACATGGCGAGGACATAACGCTCGTAAAGAACAAGCTTTATGACGCCCTGAAAGAAGTTGATTCGGACACATGGGAGTGGCTGGGAAGCATCGGACGAGTGCCATCCACGAGACTCATCTACTGCGTATCAGCAGTGAGACGTCTCGGTCAACTGCTAAAAGCAAAAAAAAAGCAAAAGGCTAAGACAAAAAACACAAATACCACCCAAAATTTCTAAGAATATTGGAATTTTTTGATACCCAGTTCCCAGACAAAGAGGAAATTAGAACAGAAATAGAAAAAGAAGCTATGACCAAGGAACACGACCCCCATTCCCTAACAGACACATACAAAATAAAACTGGAAAATTTGCCTTGCGATACGATCGCACTGGAAGTGGTTGTTAGCAGCGCTGCTACAGAAATTCAAGCATACCAAGGTGATTTTAAGGTAGAAAAGATATCAATGCCAGGCAAGGACTAAGAAGACACAGGAACGAGATCCCCTGCTTTGTACTCCCACATAGGAATAAACTCCCCTTCTGGATACAACACTCCATAAAACAATTTACAATTTTTCTCGAACTCCACCGTAACAGGTATAAAAGGCTCAAAAAACACCTTGTCAGGAGCCCATTCCTCACCCCTTTGCATAACACGAACCATTTTTCCGATAACACAACCATCATGTTGGACTAGGTATACATCTAAAATACCTTCGGAAACATATTCAGCAACATGAACAATCTCCGGAACCCAACCACATGCCGAAATGTAACTATCAAAGCCGCTAAAATGACTCGCCAATCTAATATTATTAACGTAACTGGAATAGTTGTAATCTTTCTGTTTCCAAGAAGACCTATTATTA
>Ga0180438_10006304_pt1 | contig 16065 bp, 11 predicted proteins | sample SS_ome_12_FD_132455 | JGI IMG/M metagenome (GOLD analysis project Ga0180438, IMG submission 132455) | Hypersaline lake sediment archaeal communities from the Salton Sea, California, USA - SS_3_D_2 metaG | ecosystem: Environmental > Aquatic > Non-marine Saline and Alkaline > Hypersaline >...
CATACCAAGTACCTGTATAAACATTTCGGCGGGCAGCAGAAGGCGAAGATTCAGGAGATTATGAACGCCTTGACCGAGGCGGGCGTACCACAGGAGCAAGCGGAACTGTTCGCCATCGGTGAAGTTGTCCAGACCCCGGAAGGTAAAGAGGCTTTGCAGCAGGCCGTTCAGGAGGTTGGGGAACTCTCAGAGATAAAGCGGAAGGCAGACAATGCGCTAAGTCAAATCCGTGCAAACAATCCTAACTTAATAGTCCCTGCCGGCAACATTGGAGTGAGAAACCCCTCAACCATTACAGACCCGCTGGAAACGGAACCTGAGGACCTGCTGAGCATACCGAAAAATGAGGAGATTCAACGGGGCTTGCTTATTCCTAACTGGATCAGGACAGTCCTGAAAAAGACAGAGAGGATACCTGGGGTTGGTGGGGTGCAAAGAGCAGCGCTGGGCTGGCGCTCTACGCTTGACTTGCAGAATGAGGCTACTGAAGCAGTGGTCGGGCGGGCTGCCTTGGTTTACGGTTCAATAACTAGGATGGGAGTCAATACCGCTAAGGTCATGGTGGGCACTCTCAGAAGCATCCTAGCAAACCCAGTCAGCTACTTCGGATTCAATCAGGCGGGCTACTCAGCGAAGATGGCTGCTAGGCTACTTCCGGAGTACCAAGGCGAAGGCAATGCCGGGACCCTGGAGCATGTCGTCACCCATCCCGAAATGTATGACTGGACCAACATGGACAACGGACTTGAATATGCCACCCGATTCAACAGGATTCAGAGGGCTATATTTTCCCTTCTGCAAAAAGAAGGCGTGGCGCCGAATGTAGTCAACGAGGCATGGATGCACAGGGTAGTTACCAGCAGGGCAGTTGAGGGCGAAGTAATAGAGGCTAGGGGTAGACCAGGCAGGACCGGTAGGGCGGTTGGAGCGACACCTTCCTATGAGAAGCCGAGAACCTTTGAGACTATGGCAGAGGGCATAGAGGCGTCTATTCAATATGAGCCTAACCCCGAAGTCTCCATAGGAAGCTATATCGAGGAGGCCTACAAGAAGGTCGCCGGCGAAAGGGTTATGGCAGACCTTCAGGCGTTCGGAGTTACACCCACTGAAAGATTGCTGGAGCGGTTTCCGGAAATAGCCGAGAGAGCTGAGCGGACACAAAAAGAACTTGCCGATGCTGCCAGGTTGCATGAGCTGGTTCTGAGGGCCAAGCGTGGCGAGAAGCTGACGGAGCAGACCTTGAGGGCGATGCAGAGGCGATTCCCGGATCTGGGCAGAAGGCTCAGGGCTCTCGTTAAGGCCGGCAGTGCTACTGAACAACAACTGAGGCAGGTGCTACGGCAGAATGAAAGGCTTATCAATGAGCTAAAGAGTCAACTGGCAAGGACCAAGGCAGTTCAACCGGAGGCACCTAAAGCAGAGGTTACAAGGGCAGAAACCGCCGACATTGAGCCCCATGTCGAGGCTAAGTACGGCAAGCTGCCTGGGGAAGAGAGCGAGGCAGTTGCGAGGCATACACCGCTTGGACTTATTGAAGACGGAGAACTTACACCTGAGCACATTGAACAATCGCTATCGAAGCTCTCACCGGAGGACGCCAGGAATGAGATAGAGGCCATCGAAGCGACTATTGGAGACCAGGCTGGAGAGCTCATTGAGACATACCGGTACGAAAGCTGGGAAGATGGTGAGACCCTCGAAAGATACCTGGATAGCCTGCTGGAAGTCACTCAAAGGCACAAAGAGGCTTTGGGCATGGCTAAGCTCGTAGACCTCAGTATTGAGCCATTGAGAGGGGAGCCCACCCGGGTCACCAAGCCTGAGCCTGTGGTCATACCGAAAGAGCCAGAGGTAGGCGATGTGTTTCGACTGTGGGGTGCTGAGGAAAGACTGGCTTTCCGAAGCGCGATGGAGAGGCAGCTTGCGGAAATGGACGAAATGCTAGGTGAACAGCAAAGAGAACTTGAAGGCAGAGAGGAATATCTCAGTACCGACCCTGTGGCTTCACATCGAGCGGAGATAACGATCACCACTAGAAAGGGCACTAAACGGGCAAAGAAGGTGGCTTTGACTGACGTCCTCAAAGGGGGCCGGATGCCCGAGACACTGACCAAGCGGAACGCTCAAATCCTCTTGATGGGTAGGGACCTCAAGCCGGGAGCATTTGATAAGGCTGGCAGGGTTCGCTGGGAATACATTATTGACGAACTCGCAGACTACTTCCACATGGAGGAGCAGGAGCTTGTCAACAGGATAGAACACATAGCAGACACGAAGGAAGATGTAAGGGCGCTTAGAATCACGATTGATGCTGCTGAGCAAAGAATAGAAGGCATGAAGCGAGTCCTTGGCATATTGGCTGAAGTACAGGGGAATCCTGAGGTTGCTGAGGCTGAGGTCGAGGAGCCGGCGCCTGAAGCTGCACCTGTGGCTGAAGTTGTGCCTCAAAGGACAGTGGAATACAGGGACGCCTACAATGACAAAAGGAAACTAAGCCCACAAGAGGCGGTTGAACGAAGGTCTCAACTTCTGGAGTGGATAAACTTGACCAGGATGAGGCTCCAAAGGCTGAGGGCTAAGCAAAAGCAGCAACCCGATTTTGAGTCATACGATGTCTACGCCGAGGCAATGGTGAGCATAGATATTAGAATCGAGGAGCAGACTGCCGTCCTCGAAATGCAGGAGAGGGAATTAAGCAATTTAGAGGATGCTATGGGGAAAGCGGGGGTTAGCTTTGAAGCCGGGCTTGCCCCTGAGTGGCTTGAGGCTGCAAGCGAGCTTGAGGCTGCCGGCGAGAAGATAGCTGCTCAGCAAAGGATTACAGAGACGGAGCTCAAGGCAAGAGTTATCGAAGAGTTAAGGGATACTCCCGAGTGGAAAAAGCTAATCAGGGATTATAGAGCATTTGAGAAAAGGCTGAGACCAGGCTCATTTGACGAAGCAGCTTTCAATGAATGGGTGAATGACCCTGAAAACCTGAACAACCTGCTTACCGCTGAGTCTAGTGTTATGAACCGCAAGAGTAGCACAGCCAAAACTCTCAAGCGGGACACCGATGCCGTGATAGAGGTAGCAGGGCTTACCAGGAAACCGCAAGGCCGATTCAGAGGCGAAGATAGTCCGGATTGGGATGCCTATGCTGCCAAGCTGGGCTATGGTCAACGGGGCTACGACCGGACGGCTTATGAGACCTACTACACTAGGGAAGAGGCAGCACTCTACCAAGCAGCACCAGTCGCCATGTCCCTGGAACAATTCAAGGCCATACTGGACAGGGTGGCTAATGAGACAGAGACCCTTTACGAATCAGTAAGGGAGCAATGGCGCAAATGGGTTAAGATGAGGGAGGGTGCTCTGAGTAAGAGCGAGCAGGCTGAAATCAGGTCTAATCGAGCAAGGCTGAGGGACTGGTTACAGGTCCTCAAGGAAGTGCAGGAGAACCCCGAAGAGTATTACCCACGACTGCAAACTGAGTTCCCCAACCTCTATAAGCTGCTCTATGAGCGTGCCTGGGAGCTCCGGATAATCCCCCGGGCATTGCCTAAGACACTGGTTGCTGAAGCTGAAGAGGGCTATGGCGCGCCTGAGATTCCACAGGAATATGCCACATTAGTTGCGGACATGTGGAAATATGAGTCCTTCGATGATTGGGAGAAATTTTATAGCAAGGAATACTCTGATTGGCATACCGCACGGGCTAGGGCAAAGATACTTAATAAGAGGTTTGGCTTAAAGCTATTTGACCATACACGGGTAGGTGTTGCGGGTCAAGTAGTCGTAGCCAATTACAGTCTATTAAACAGGGCTTGGGAATTTTCTCGGAGACCTTTGGCGCCCGCAGGAGAGGCACAGATACCGACAACCAAAGCCGGTATGCCCGAGGCAGGGCTTCAGGTTGATATGTTCGGCTATCAAACACCAGTCCAGCCGAAAGGCAAGGGCGAAATCGTACAAATATCCCTGGACGACTACCAACGGCTAGTAGAGCATTACGAGGAGCAGGGACAGCCCATGCCCTACATGCGTGTGAAGCCCAAGATAGAGGGGATAAGTGAGCTCTCCGGAGACACCGAATTCCAGCAAGAGATCTTCTCCACACCCGAGGCCATGACGCAGGAGCAAAAGAAGGCTGAGTTTGAAAGGCTGGCTGAGGAGGCCAAGGCTCTCATGGAGGCACGGAAAGCACCTTACTGGCAGGCCAGGGCAGAAAGAGCTGCCAAGATGGAGATTGTAAGGCAGCCGGGGATCGGCGAGGGTTATCTGCCGATGCCCTTTGCCGGCGGGAGGATATTCAACCAGGACTTCATTGACGCCTGCAATCAGTTCTTTGGCGTGGAGAAGGGACTGCCAGGACTGAGCTTTGTTAGCGATGCTGCCAGTATCCTCAGGATGACCAAGGCAAGCCTCGACTTCTCAGCGATGGCAATTCAAGGGAGCCCATCATTCGGCTTGGCTCATACGATGCTGCTGATAAACCCTCGAATCGGGCTGAAGATGATGGGTGCCTGGTATAAGGCTCTGGCATACTCTACAGCGAGTTTCTTTGTACCCAGCGTCTTTTATAGATACCAGGATGCAAACCAGGACGTCACCACCCAAAGGATTAGCTTCGGCGGTAGTTCCAGGGCCATTGACTACTTCGATGTCCTGAAGTCGAGGCGCGGTCTGGGGAAAATAGCTGCCTGGGTCTTTGAGAAGATGCCGTTTAGTCCCTACGAGAGGGCTGAGATTTCCTTCTACTCTGCCGGCGAGATAGTGCGTAACGAGTTCTGGAAGGCGCTCTCGCCTAAGGCACTAAAGCAGGGCAAGGGCTTTGAACTGGCAAGGCATTTGGACCTACTTACCGGCATAAGCGACAGTCAAGCTGCCGGCGTGCCTCTATCAATGAGGCAGGTGGAGTCATCCTTCATGTGGTTTGCCCCGAACTATACCAGAGCTTGTCTATCACTTGTGGCTGATGTCTTCAGGGGCGGTTATACGGGAGCTCAGGCGAAGCGGGCATTAGGTGGTGTGCTGGGTGCTGGCGTGGCCTACTACATCGGTATTCAGTTTGCAATAGCCATGCTTTCAGACAAAGACGAAGATGATGCCTGGGAAGCCGTGAAAGAGGGTCTGGGCATTGAGGAGGACCCGATAACCGGCGAGGTTACCTGGAGACCGACAGGTAGATTTATGACTCTAAAAGTGGGCAATTACTTCTTCGGTATCGGTGGCTTCTGGTATGGGCTTGTCAGGCTGTTCGGCAATATCAGTGCGTGCATCAACGAGGTTGGAGAGAGAGAACGGATAGACCTGATTAGGATTCTCGACCAGGGTGACATTAACAGGGACAACCCCTTCGTATATTGGTGGTATAGCCGTTCTTCCCCGATAGTGGGGACTGGACTTGAGCTCTACAACGGCAGGGACTTCCTGGGCTACCCGATTGAAGGCGCTGCCGGCTATGCCGAATATCTAATGACAAGGTTCGAGCCTATCTGGATGGAGCAGGGTATTAACTGGATGATCCCCGGAGCCGTGAGGGATTACGAGATACCCGAGGACGAAGCGAGGGCTGCCGTGCCTATCTTTGAGATATTCGGGTGGAGAACCTTCCCCGAGTCTAGCTGGGTGAAGTTTTACGATAGGGTTGAAGACTATATCAAGCAAATACCTTATGATGAGCTTGACCCCAAACAGATAGACGCCTGGCAAGAGGGCAAGCTGGGCTGGAAAGAGCTCACCCGTAAGCAGCAGCAGGACCTACTCCGAAGATACCCCGATTTGGCTGAAATGTATGAGGATGCCCTGAATGACAGCAGGATCAGAGATTCAGGGGTTTGGAAGGCATACACCGAAAGGATAGACGAAGAGCGGGCAATCTACTATGAGAGGATTGACGAATACACCCGCAGATTGCTCGATGGCGAGATTGACACCAGGGAATACCGCGACCTCTGCTCCGAGGCTGGACAGAACTATGGGGCTATCATGGAACACATGGAGCGAGACCCAGCTTATGCGGAAATCTACGAATACTTCGATGATAAAGAGGCTGAGGGCGTAAAGTATGAGTTTCGCTGGGACCTGGCCTATGCCGAATATAACTCTCAGATAAGGTTTGCCGATGACCCTGCCATGTATCTGCCCAACGGCGACTATAATTGGGACGAAAGAGACAGGCGAATCGCAGGCTTCATTGATAAGTGGGGCGTTGACCTCTATAACGAAATCCAGGACTACATAAATACCGAGAGGGAAGAGAAGGGGCTCAACCCTGTGTGGGTCAGGAAGGGGCAGGACTCCGAGAGGCTAAGCCGTGAATACTGGAACTTGCCCTACCAGCCGGTCTACCAGATGACCGAAGAGGACTACGATGAGGGGAATATCCCTGCTCAATACTACCCCTTGTGGAAGCAGTACCAGGCCCTAGCGGACGAAGATAAAGAGGGCTTCCTTGAACTGCACCCCGAGCTTTCAAAGGACTGGCGGGCTGAGTATCGCAGGAAGCATCCGGAAGAGGACGCCATGCTTGCCCTGTGGGGTTACAGTGGGAAGATTCAGTCAATGGAAGCCTATGACTACCTGAGACAGTGGAGCAAGAAACTCGGCATACCGATGTCTCAAATGGGGCTGGGGCTTCCCCCTCAAAATCTCATAGAAGACTACTTTGGCTACAATCAGGTAGCCACAGAGTTCAGTGGGAATAGCGCCGAAGCTAAGCTGTGGAGATTAGAGCATCCTCAGTTTACCGAATGGGCGATGGAAGAGTGGGGTTGGGAAGGCACGGAGGACTACAGGCCGGTCGAGTATTACCAGCTTCAGGTCAAGTGGCGGGAGAAGGAGACCGAATACAACGCCATTGAGGGAGATATAGCGAGGCAGGAATTCCTTGACGCTAATCCCGAATACTGGTCTGCCAGACTGACTATGCGGGCTATGGACTATGAAGTACCTGAAGATTACATAGCCCTCTACGTTGAATACTACAAGATGCCTGCTGCCGGCTATGACCAAGAACGCTTCCTGATGGAGCATGAGGACTACTACAACGATGTGTGGCTGGACGTTCTGGGCAACCAGCCGAAGGACTTTAGCAACGTTCCCACGCTGGAAGAGGAGAAGCTACTTGATTACTATGACGGCTTGCCGACCGGTACTCCAAGGCTTCAGGCACGCTGTCAGGACCCGGACCTGGATGCTGCCCTTGTGAGAATAAGGGGGCTCACGCCGGCATACGGGACGAACAGATGTAGTTAAGGGTCGTTGGGAACGCCATCGCCTTAAAGGATGGCAGCGAGCCTCGGAAAATCTTTCACATTCTGAGGCTTTTTCATTTAGGAGGTAAACAATGGACGGAACTGAAAATCAGGGGGACACTCTTCAGCCTGGAGAGGGTGGACAGTCTTCTCCTGAAGACACTCAGGGAACTTCAACGGACAAGGCCAAGACTTACACAGAGGAGGATGTCAACAAAGCGGTAAACGATGCTCTTGCTCAGGCCGGCAGGGACCACAAAACGCTGGAGACTAGGCAGGCTGAGCTTGATGCCCAACAGGAATCTGTCAAGACGGGACTCGCCAAGATAGAGGAATGGGAAAGGCAGCAAGACGCAGCCGAACTAGCGGAGGCACAGAGGGATCCTGCCAAGATGCGGGCATACCAGGCTAAGCAGGTTGAGAAAAACCGAGCGAAAAGCCTGGATGAACGCGAAGCTGCCTTAGCCAAGCGAGAGCAAGAAAGTAACCGCAGAGAGGCTGAGCACTCAGAAAAGGTTAAGGCAGCCCAGGAGGTCACGATGGGAATGAAGCTCTACGAAATTGCAGCACGGCATAACCTGAACCCGGAAGACCTCAAGAAAGACATGAAGGACCTTAACCTGACTACTGAGGCTCAACTCGAAACACTCGCGAAACGGCTGAGCACTACGGGCCAACGACCACCGGAAGGCGAAACCAAGGGCGGGGAAAAGCCGACTACTCCTGTATCTGTGCCGACGACTGGCGGGCGAACCGGGAAACTCTCTCCGGAGCAGTTTGAGAAACTGTCTCCCGAGCAGAAGAAAGATTACCTCGACAAACAATGAGGTGAAAAGTGGGTAACACATTTTTAACCCCTACCAATATAGCCGACATGGGGCTACTGGCTCTTGAGGCTAATATGGTAGCGGGAAACCTTGTCTACCGGGGGCATGACAAGGAATTCAAGAAAGGCACTGGGGACACAGCCAAGGTGCGCCGACCGGCTACCTTCACAGCCATTGAGTTCGATGGCGACCTGACCGGCCAGTTCCAGGACATCACCGAGGGTTCTGTTGATGTGAAGCTGGATAAGATCTTCACCGTCCCGTTCGAGCTTACACAGAAACAGGCTTCGCTTGATGTCAAGGACCTGAATGAGCAGGTGATCGAGCCGGCTGCTAGGGCACTGGCAGACAAGATAGACAGCTATATCCTGGGCTTCTACCACACCATCCCCTATTACCAGGATGTGAGCGGGACTCCCGCCATCGGGGATATAGCTGGCTGCCGTAAGGTCCTCACTGTCAACAAAGCCCCAACCGATACTCGGTTCGGCATCCTGGGTCCAGATACCGAAGTCAAATACAACGTCTTGGACGCCTTTGTTCACGCTGAGAAGCGTGGCGACACGCGGGCTCTGAAGGAAGGCTCGATGGGACGGCTGTATGGGATTGACTGGTATATGGGCCAGAATGTCCAGTCGCACAGCAAGGGCACGGTAAGCACTGCCGACAAAATCACCCTCACCCAGACGGGTGATGTCCTGAACATCGAGGCAGTTACCGATACCTGCACGGTGATGAAGGGCGACATCATCAAGGCTAGTGACGGGCAGGAGTTCACCATTCTGGAGGACTCCGGGGACATCACTGCTGGCAACAGCAAGGACCTGTCCCACCACCCGGCGGTTAGCGCCGATGTCGCGCAGGAGACCATCACTGCCGTCCACGACAACCACAAGGCTAACATCGTGGCTCACAAGAACTGTTTTTGCCTGGCTACCGCTCCACTGGCAGAACCGCTCGGCGGGGCCAACGCTTCGGTTAGAACCTACAAGGGTCTGGCCTTGCAGGTGGTCTTCTCCTTCAACCACAACGCACTGAAGAATGTGGGCACCATGTCCATACTCTGCGGTGTCAAGACGTTGCAGGAAGAGCTCGGCATGCGACTGGCCGACTGAGCTTAGGGACCTCGGACAACTCTCAGAGGGGGAGGGGGCTTTCTCCCTTCCCCCTCTCCATTTAAGGAGGTAAACATGCCTGCTGAAAGCGAAGCACAGAAGACGATGGCTTGTATGGCACTTGGCTACAAGCGTCATGGTGAAAGCGCCTTGAAGAGCGCCAAGAACAAGAAGCCTGTCATTGATATGGCAAACTCCATGACCGAGGAGCAGCTAGAGGATTACTGCCTTCAGCCAGTCAAGAAGTAGGTAAATCATGGCTAAGGACCGCGATGCGATAAAGACTATAGCTCGGAGGCTACTGCACGATGATATTGCCTCTTCCGGAGTTAGCCCGGATGTCCCGCCTGATGTGCTGGACATACACATAGACCAGGCACTTGTCGAAGTTTCTCAGGCTTGCCCTTATGAATACCGGGAGACTGTGGTCAGCACTGGCTCCAAAGAGATAGACATTAGCTCTATCGAGGGCTTGATAGGGGACAAGGTAGAGAGAGCCGAGTACCCGGTTGGCAACGACCCCCCCGATTACTGCAATGTTGAGATCTTCGGCAACGTTCTCAGGCTGGTCCTTGACAATGCACCTACTTCGGGGAAGGACATCTACCTGTATTGCTATGAAGTCCACCAGTTGACGAAATCAAAGTCCACGCTATCCCTAGACCTGGAACGGGTGTTGATTCAGGGGGTCATGGCCTATGCTGCGATGGCCTGGCTGAATGAAATGCGGGCTCAGGTGGTGCCTGCCTCTCTGAAGTGGTATGAGAATTGGGCGAACAATCACTATCTCATTTACCAAAAGGGGCTTGATGAGATAGCTCCATTGAGGGCATGGGAGTTTTAGCATGGCAAAGGCGATAAGCACAAGCTCAGGGCAGAAGGTTATTGGGGAGACGGTCATTAGGAATCTGAATTGTGAGAAATGTCACATTCCCCGTGAGCTGATTGAGTGGGAAGATGGCAATACTCGCCAGTGCCCTAAGTGTGGCGGTAATGTTGGCGAGTTTGTTGTCAGGTTTAGCTCTCTCGATGCCGAGACTCCCTGGGGGCAGAGGTTTGAGGCTGCCAGGATTAAGTATGCCATGCTCCACAAATACGACAAAATACCCTCATTCCTGCGGACCGGCAAGTGCTTTTTCCTTGTGAAGATAACAGCGACATTGATACTCGAAAGAAAACTCAAAAAGGAGGTGAACGCTAATGGCTGAACGCTGTATACCGACTGCGCTTTTGTTTGAGAGTGTTAGCAAGCTACTCAAAGGTGATGCCCCAGCGACACTCGGGTATCTGAGCCTGTGCGGTGAGGATATGTCAACCTTCGATGTGGACACCACGGACTTCACCGATGAGCTCACCAGACAGGCAGTGACGCCCACGCTGGAGACCACGACCAAGCCCAATGACACTGTGGTTTGCACTAAGACAAGCTGGGAGCCTGGCGCAGACACAATCTATGGCGCCGGCGTGTTCACCGGCTTATCGGATGCCACTCTTCAGGCCTTCCATGAATGGGCTACATCGGTGACATTCGAGACTGGCGACAGTGTGGACCAGACCATCAAGATACAGAGCAAGCAAGGGAGCTGACAGCAGGGGCAGTGCAAAGCTGCCCTTATAGGAAAAACTCATGGCATTTACAGCTAGGACGGAAACATACTTTGACGCTGATTCATTAAGTTCCCCCTATGATGCTGCTGTTGATAAACCATCGGGGACTTCTGAAGGCGACATACTCTTTTGTCTCATTGGCATCAGGTATGAAACAGTTGATTCTGTGCCTAGTGGATGGAATCTACTGGCTAGTAATACAGGTAATTCAGACAAATACTATCTGTACTACAAAATAGCAGGTGCTAGTGAGCCATCTTCTTATACTTGGAGTTTTACTGGTAGCGACCAAATTCGCATGGTTTGCAGCTGTTATACCAGTGGAGACTTTGATGCCTCTGACCCAATAGATGTAGTTTCCAGCACGGAATATAGGTCATACAACGATACGCTCCGTGCTGCCTCAATGAGTGTGACAGCAGATAATTCCCCGCTTGTGTTTTTGGGTGGTGTCTATAATGCATCTACTTCTGTAACATTTACGAAGCCAAGCGCTCCGACTAGCGATTGGGTGGAAGACGATGACGCTGGCAGTTCAGGTTCAGATTTTTGGATGACAGTTTGCTCTATGATTTGGACAGGTTCTGGTGCTACTGGCGATATGGATGCCGGTATGTCAGGATCAACACTAGCGAAGCACGCCTTTGCTGTAGCACTAAACCCTACTAGCGCTGCGCACTATGAACGCTCAGGGACGGCATTGCTGGGCTTGCTGGCAACTAGTTCAAAGACTTGTGCCTATAGTAGAAGCAGCACGGCACTCCTGGGGCTAGTAGGGGCTGGAACTAAAGCTGCTCACTACGTAAGGGCTCAAACGGCCTTGCTCGGATTAAAGACTACTGCAAGCAAGGCGATGGCTCTTACCAGGTCCAAGACTGCCCTGTTTGGCCTGGTAGCCACAGGGTCAAAGAAGATAGCCTTGACCCGCACAGGGACCGCACTCCTGGGCTTGAACGCTACCGGCATAATGTCTACTGCCCAGCATTACATCAGGACGGGCATTGCTTACTTGGGGCTGGTAGCCACAGGCACAAACTCAATCTCGCTCAGCAGAACCGGCACGGCTATGCTGGGCCTGAAGACTACAGCCACAAAGAAAATCGCAATCATACGAAGCGGGACGGCCTTGCTCGGGGTCAAGGTGACTGGATTTTGGACTGGCTTAGGAAGGCAGTTAGTTATTAAAGTGGTTACCCTGCAACATCGAAAAATAAAGGTTCAAACAGCACAGCCCAGGCTTCTGGCTGTGCTCACTTCCCAATATCGAAAGATAAGGACACTGCTATTAGGAGAGTAACATGGAAGTAATCGCAAAGTATCTGGCAGGTGGGACGATCTGGGTCAGGGCTTACGTCTATAACCAGAAAACCGACGCATTAGAGGACCCTACTTCAATCACGCTAACACTCGAGGACGCTGATGGCGAAACAAAGGTGGATGACTTGGCTATGACGAAGGACGGCGAAAACACCGGCGTCTATGACTACTTCTACAATACCGCGAGCGATAGTGCCGAGGGGTGGTGGAACGGAGAAGTGTGGTCCACCGATGGAACAGGGGAGACTGCCAAGAAGAGCTGGGCTGAGTTCAGCGTTGAAGTCAAGAAGGGGCTATGAGAGGTTTATCAAGTAGCCTAGAGGCTGCACAGAAGGGCTTAGCCGTAAATGCCCTCTATAAAATCGTCCTGACCAAAGGGGCGACCACCTATACCTATGACCGGACAAGGATCCTTCCCTCTTCACATGACGAAGAGACATATTCTCACCGGGCTACGATTGTTCTCCACAATCGCGATGGGGCACTGGACGATATAGACCTCAAGGGCTTCAAGGGAGTGCTCTCATACGGAGCGATCACTACTGACGGCGAGGAGTATTCTGCCACTGCTCCCATGTGGGCCATAGACCAGCAATTCGACTCCGACCCGAACAAGCTGACCTGTTCCCTGGAATTACGGGGTGCCCTTGACCTGATGGCTGACGACCAAGCCTGCCAGAGCTACATTCCAGAGGACGATGATACCAAGACAGTGAAGGACCTGGTAAACGGTGTTCTCGCTGCTACTCTGGACTGTTTCGGGCACTGCGCGCCCTTCGATGTGGTATGGGATACTGGCTATGACAGCCTGGCTGATACCTATAAGCCGAAGGGCGGGTTCAGGGTCTATGTCGGCGGTAACAGACTGGCTGCCCTAAGGCGATTGCTGGACTACACTTCCAATATAGCCCGATGGGAAGCTGATGGGAAAGTTCATATCCTGAAGCCAGTCACAACTGGTGAGACCTACGATTACGAATACTCGCTGGACAAAGCGGACCACAAGTTTTTCTCCAAAGCCTACAGGAACACCCTGGTCATCCCCAACAGAATCTATGTCATATCCTACGAGGATGATGACCCTTCTTATCTGGGCGTGGCTTCGACTGACGATTACAGTTCGCTGCCAGACGAACTAAAGAAGATAGGCTACATTCAAGCCAAGCTTGAAAGCAACAATCAGGCCGATAGCATTGCTGAAGCGTTGATCGCCAAGGCCGAAATGTGGAGCAAGAGGGGTGCTGCCGAAGTCCCGTTGAATGTGGGGGCTGAGGTATTTGACTATGTGAAAGTAACCGACTCCCGGCAGGGCGACCAGAGAACCGGGAACCTCGGCTATGTTCACAGGAGATTTGGGCAAGATAAATGGACGATGACCTTCGGATTCGGGAACTGGCTCGAGGTCCTGAGATATCGGGAATTGCTCAACAAGCTAGAGACCTACACTGACCAGGGCAATTACTTCCCCCGACTGGAAGTGGGTGCTCTCTATTCGTATTTGGACGATATAAGGGACGGACCCGACCTCTATATTCGCCAGAACTACCTACACCTGGATGCTACCGGCGTTTATGTGTCGGAGAACACCCTGTACGCTGTGAGGGTGCCGGGCGAGGCAGAGCATAACTTATGGAAGCAGGACTCAGCGCCGACAGCGGAAGAAGCTGGCGACTTCTGGCTTGATACGAACTACACGCCCAACAAGGTGAAGATATGGGACGGCGATTCCTGGGAAGAGGCCACGGCTGAGGAGCTAGAGGAATTCGGCAGGGCGACCATCCTGAGACGGCTTAAGTCCGTGGCACTCACGGCAGATGGGCTGGTTGTTCTGGACCAGGTTCAAGAGGGCACTTATGGGCTGGTAAAGGCAACCGCTATCTCGGCTGGGAAAATCCTGCTATCAGAGACCGTCAAGGACGGGAAGTGGTACGAGCAGAGCGGGGTAGTGCTGGACGCTACCTATGGAATAAGCATCTACGGCGGCCAGGGCGTCAATGCCTTCAGGACGTTTGCCGATGCGGACACATACGCAGCGGGGACTCCAGTTCTTGTGTATATCGGGACGGACGGGAAGCTGTGCATCAACGGTGAAAGCACGCTACGCTTCTACGATGACACGGATTACATTGGGTGTATTGGTGTCGGCGACAGTGGAGAGATTGTGTTCACGTCGCAAAATAGCAACGATATGGTCTTTGAATCCGAGAAGGACATCATCTTTTACCCTACACTGAACGGCTACGTCAAACCAGCGTCGGACAATAATACGCGATTGGGTAGCACGGCCAAGCAATTCTACGGCGGCTACTTCAAGTCCAGGCTGAAAATCCCTGAAGGAACGGATCTCTACGATTAGAAATGGCCGAATGTTCAACACAACCTAGCGGCTCAGGTACGGAACAAGACCCTTATATCATAACCGATGTTTGCGAACTGAATTGGATTCGCAATGCCCTGAGTGCCTATTATGAACTGGGCAATGATATTGACGCATCGGACACAGGTAATTGGGACAGCGGACAAGGCTGGACGCCGATAGTCGGTTTCAGTGGAAGTGTGGACGGGAAAGACTATTCGATAAATAGCTTGTATGTCGACCGCAGCATAACTGGTGCTACTTCATCTTGGGGGGTTGGCTTATTCAGGAATCTCAGTGCCGGTGCCGCAATCTCCAACCTTAGTATTCTCAAGGCGCACATTGAAGGCTCTTATTCTGGTACTGGCCATTCAGCACACATGAGTGGTGGCATCCTGGCAGCATGGGTTGATTCCAATTCCGGGAATCACACTGAGATAGAATATGTTTTTACCTCTGGTATTGTCAAAGTAGACTCGACAGTACCATATCCGGGAAGTGGCAACCAACCACAGGTTCATGCTGGTGGGGTTGTGGGACACATGACAACTTATGGGTATTTGAGGAAATGCGCCTCAACAGCAAATGTAACTACCTCTTCTTATGAATCTAGTTGGGCATACGCTGGTGGCCTTGTGGGACGCATGTATGATGGTGGAGCTTTATACAATTCCTATGCAAGAGGCTCTGCAACCGCTATAGGTACTGACCTATGGGAAGAGGAAGGAATCTATACTTATGCATGGGCTGGTGGATTAGTTGGTGAAGTAAGAAGCGTTGATAACTGCTATTCCACAGGAGTTCCTTCAGCAAGTGGGGCTCGTCTTAACTATATTGGTGGCTTTTCGGGACGCTCTGGGAATGGCACAATCAATGATAGTTTCTGGGACACTGAAACTAGTGGGTACGCTACTGGATGTGGAGAGGGAACTCCCTCTGGCAATGGTCCAACGGGTAAGACCACGGCCCAAATGAAAACGCAGTCCACCTTCACTGATGCTGGCTGGGACTTTACTACAGTATGGAACATTGACGCTGACTATAATAATGGGTATCCCATTCTCCGAGACCTTCCTTTCCAACCCAGTCTGTTCGCTGGCTATATCTGGATAGAAGGAACCAAGTTTGCATATACCGATAGTAGCCGTACCAAACGCACACAAGAAGGCACGAAATCAGGTGCCACAGGGCAAACTGCTGGGCACCTGTGGGTAGAGGGCAATGATCTCAGGTACATAGATTCTAGCGGCGATGAGCGCTACATCACAGGAACCCAGGACGGTGCCACAGGCCAGACGGCAGGGCATATGTGGATTGAGGACACAAAATTCAGGTACATCGATTCGTCCGGGAATGAACGGTATATCGAAGGTTCAACATAGGAGGTATATGGACATACAAAAGGAACTAAAGGAAGCCACACAGAAACGGGCGCAGTTGGTCCAGGAGATCAACCAGCTTGACCAGCAGAAGCAAATTCGCGTCCAGGAAGCTCTCAGGCTGGATGGCGAAATCCGGGCACTGGAGCGCCTGACAAAAGAGAAAGATGGACAAACCAGATCTGACTGAAAAGTACGAGGCACAACTTCAAGCCTTGTTCAACC
>Ga0180438_10006307_pt1 | contig 16061 bp, 15 predicted proteins | sample SS_ome_12_FD_132455 | JGI IMG/M metagenome (GOLD analysis project Ga0180438, IMG submission 132455) | Hypersaline lake sediment archaeal communities from the Salton Sea, California, USA - SS_3_D_2 metaG | ecosystem: Environmental > Aquatic > Non-marine Saline and Alkaline > Hypersaline >...
CGACGAGGACCGTCCGCCCGAGCTGGACCTCGAGGCCGGGCCGCGCGTGCGCGTGCGCGAGCCGGCGCTGTCGCGCGACTTGGAGCTGAGCGCCGACCTGGTCGTGCTGGCCGCGCCGATGGTGCCGCGGGCCGACCGCGGCGAGCTTTCCGAGCTGTTGCGCGTGCCGTTGAATGCCGACGGATTCTTCCTCGAGGCCCACATGAAGCTCCGGCCCGTGGACTTCGCCAGCGAGGGCTTGTTCCTCTGCGGCACGGCCCACGCCCCGAAGTTCATCACCGAGACCATTGCCCAGGCCACCGCCGTGGCCGGCCGGGCCGCGTCGATCCTCTCGCGAGAGAAGATGGCCGTGGGCGCCGTCACTGCCTGGGTCGATCCGGACAAGTGCATCTCCTGCATGACCTGCGTCCACGTCTGTCCGTACATGGCGCCGCGGGTCGGCATGAACAACAAGGCGGAGGTGCAGGGGGCGGTCTGCATGGGCTGCGGAAGCTGCACCGCCGAGTGCCCGGCCAAGGCCATCACCCTGCGGCACTACGTCGACGCCCAGATCCTCGGAGCCGTCGATAGCCTGCTGGCACCCGCGCGAGAAACGAAACAAGTCGAGCCGGCGTATCCCGAGCAGGTCGGCGTGGCGCCGCCGCGATGGCACGTAGTGGATTGACCGATGAAGAACGACGAACCCCTGATCCTGGCCTTCTGCTGCCACTACTGCGCCTACGCGGCGGCCGATCTGGCCGGGTCGATGCGCCTGGAGTACCCCGACAACGTGCGCGTGCTGCGCCTGCCCTGTACGGGGAAGATCGAGGTCGACTACCTGTTGACCGCGTTCGAGCGGGGCGTCGACGGCGTGATCGTGGCCGGCTGCCTGGAGGGGGGCTGCCACTTTCTCGAAGGGAACCTTCGCGCGCGCCGGCGCGTCGAGCGGGCCAAGCAGCTCCTCGAAGAGATCGGCCTGGAGCCGGAGCGTTTGGAGATGTTCAACCTTTCCTCGGCCGAGGGCACCCGATTTGCGGAGATCGTCACGGAGATGAGCGGCCGCCTGGCCCGGTTGGGGCCCAGCCCGCTGCGCGCGGAGCGCCGGAGCACCGAAGGGGGCGTTGACCCCCGGACTTCCGAAGTCGTCGAGACTCCGGAAGTCTCGGAAGTCTCGCGCGCGGAAGCGACCATTGCAGGAGAACGACCATGATCGTTGCCGACCGAAAGAGCGTGGGCGAAATACGCGACATGATCAAGGACCACGACCGCGTGTTGCTCACGGGCTGCGGCACGTGCGTGACGGTCTGCTTGGCCGGCGGCGAGCGCGAGACCGGCATCCTCGGCTCGGCCGTGCGCATGGCCTTGAAGCTCATCGGACGCGGCAACGTGGTGGTCGACGAGTGTACCATCGAGCGGCAGTGCGAAGACGCGTTCATCGACGCCCTGGCGCCGCGCGTGGCCGACTACGACGCGATCTGCTCGCTCGGCTGCGGTGCTGGCGTCCAGGCGCTGGCCGAGCGGTTTCCCGAAAAGCCTGTTTACCCCGGGCTGAACACGCAATTCATCGGGATCCTCGAATCCCAGGGCGTGTGGACCGAGAAGTGCGTCGGCTGCGGCAACTGCCGCCTCGGCGAGTTCGCCGGCATCTGCCCGATCAGCCGTTGCGCCAAGCGGCTGCTGAACGGCCCTTGCGGCGGGTCGCGCGAAGGCCGCTGCGAGGTCAACCCCCAGATCGAGTGCGCCTGGCAGTTAATCTACGACCGGGCCCGCTCGCTGGGTATCCTCGACCGGCTCGAAACGATCGCCGCCCCCCACGATTGGTCGGCCGGCATCGACGGCGGGCCGCGAAAGGTCGTGCGCGAGGACCAGTGCATCGCCGGCGTGGAATCGGCTCGATAAGAAGAGAGACCTTCTACTCTTTCTCGCAACATTTCAGCCGAGTGAAGTTGGATGGGTTCGGGAGGGAAAAGGGGAAAGACGGGAAAAGGGGAAAGAAGACAAGATCGTGTTTTCCCTTTTCCCCCTTTACCCTTTTTCCGAAACCTGCCGCCCTTTCTCATTGCATGAGGGCCGCCGCGAGCTTCGGCGTGTCGAGCGTTCGCGTGATGCGGAACACGCCGGCGGGGCCGTTGGGGTGGCCGGAGTAGATAAAGACGTGCTGCACGCCGCGCCGCTCGTCGATCACCGCGCCGGCCGGATGGAAGCCGTCGGCCGTCGAGTAGAACTTGCCCTCCCGGGCCAGCAGCCGGCACTCGCGCCGCCATTGGCCCGACGCCCAATCGGCCGGGTCCATGCTCCAAAGCCACACTTCCATGCGCCAGCGCTCGGATCGCGAGATCTCGAAGCGCCCCGTGACCGGGTTCAGCGAGAAATCGACCGTGTCCACACAACGCGGATCCTCGAGGTTGGTGTCGATGACCTGCGGCCTCTCGCCCGGCGACCAGCTCATCTGCTTGTGAGCCCGCGCCTTGCTCTGATCGCGCGTGACGAAGAGTAGCTTGCCGCCGTGCAGCAGCACGGCGGGTTCGTATTGGGGGAAGCCGGCCGGCTGGTCCTCGACCCGCCACGTGGCGCCCCCGTCGCGCGAGCTGAGCACCACCAGCTTGCTGCTCAGCTTGTGATACGAGTTCGCTTCGCCGAACCAGTTGCCGAAGGCCAGCAGCCCGTGCCGCGGATGATCCACCAGCCGCGGGCCGAGATTGACGATCTCGTGCGGGAACGTGTCGTCGCGCAGCGCCGTGGAGGAGTGCTTCCAGGTGCGGCCCGCGTCGGCGGAGCGGAAGACGCCGTGGTTGTTGATGGCCACCACCGCCCCCTCCCGGGTCGTGCCGATAGCGTGCAAATGCACCTTGTACCCTTCGGTCGACTTGTTCCCTTTGCCGAACTTCGCGCGATGCGAGAGCGGCACGATGCCGCCCCGCGTGCGGTCCTCGGGCTTCATGCAGTCGCGCAAATCATAGGGCGGCGACCAGGTCTTGCCGCCGTCCTCGCTGCGCAGCACGATGCCGTAGGACATCTTCTCATGGGGCACGCCGGCCCCGCGCGGATTGTGACCGGGAATCCGCCGGTGCATCAGGACGATCGCGTCGCCGGCCATGGTCGCGATCGGCCAGCCGTAATGGTTGCAGTCGCCCGGCGGATCGACGGGCAAGTCGACCGGCGCGATCTCGGTCAGCCCCCGCCGCGCTCCCTCCGCGAGCCGGAGCCGCGACTCCTGCGTAAGCCCCAGCAGCACCCGCGACAAGTCCGGCCCGTCCGCAGCGTGTGCCAGCGGCGGGGCCGGCAGCAGGGCGGCGGCCACGAGGACCGCAGCGCGGCTCATGGCTCGGTTCATCGGCTGGCCTCGCACGAACCTGACTCCTCCGGCCATTCTGCGGCGCGACCTCCTCAGAGCACCAAGTCCGCCACCCCGATCACCAGCAGCCCCAGGCTCACCACGGCGTTGACGTGGAAGAAGGCCCGGTTGACGCGCGTCAGGTCGTCGGGCCGCACCAGGGTGTGCTCGTAGACCAACAGGGCGGCGATCCCCAGGACGCCGGTGACGTACACGGGTCCGAAACCATCGTACACCAGGGGGATGCAGAGCAACAGCCCGACCATGCCGAAGTGGCACGCCGCCGCCACCTTCAGCGCCGCGCCCACGCCGAGCCGGGCCGGGATGCTGTGCAGGCGCATCCGGCGGTCGAACTCGACGTCCAGGCAGGCGTAGATCACGTCGAACCCGGCCACCCACAACAACACCGCCGCGCCTAACAACAGCGGCGCCGCGGTCGCCTCGGGCCGGATCGCGACCCAGGCGGCCACCGGCGCCAACAGCAGCGCCGCCCCCAGCCAGAAATGGGCCAGGAGCGTGAACCGCTTCGCAAAGCTGTAGCCGAACAGAAACAGCAGCACCGGCACCGACGCGGCCAGCGGCACCCAATTGCCCGCCGGCAGAAACAACAGCGTCCCGGCCACGAACCCCAGCCCGCAGACCGCCGTAAACGCCGCGACGCTCCCCACGCTCAACTCGCCCCGGGGCAGGTGGCGCGAGAGGGTCCGCGGGTTTACCGCGTCGAGCCTCCGGTCGGCCAGCCGGTTGAAGGCCATGGCCGCGCTGCGGGCACAGACCATGCAGATCAGGATGCCCGCTAAGTCCAACCAGCGGAATCCCACCGGCGGCTCGCTCCGCCAATTGGCCGCCCAGGCCATCGCCGCCGAGAGCAGCGCAAAGGGCAGCGCGAACAGCGTGTGGCTGAAACGGATCAGTTCCAGAAGCTGGCGAAGACGGCGGAGCACGGGGAGGAAGCGTTGAGGATTGAGGGACGAGGGGTGAGGGAACGAGTTTGGCGCTGCAACCGGGGATCTCGCGGTCATGGGGCCGATCTGTCGAAGAACTGCACGGCAAACGTCACGAATCCTCGCCCTCCAGGTTGTCGTACTGCTCCCACAGTTCCGGAAACCTTTCGCGGAAGCGAGCTCCAATGAAGTCCTTCGCTTCCGAAATGCCGCAGCCCATCGCCTCTCGGTACAACACAACGGCCTTGAACACCTCACTGCGCGTAAGGTGTTCGTCTATGCGATTCAAGAGTTTCGTTGGTACAGCCATGTTCCGTATGGGCGAAAGAGTCGCTTGAGGACGCCACCGCCAATCCCAGTCGCTAATCCCCAGTCCCTCACCCCTCGCCCCTTCAAATGACCTCACTCTCCCCCGCCGCCCCCCACCGCTCGATCAAGTTATTGGGGACCCCCAACTGATCGCAGATCCGCGCCACGATGAAGTCGACCAGGTCGCGGATCGACTTGGGCTGGTGATAAAACCCCGGCATCGCCGGCAGGATCACTACCCCGGCGTCGAGCGCCCGGCGCAGGTTGTCCAGGCCGACGGGCGAGAGCGGGGTCTCGCGCGGGACCACGACCAGCTTGCGGCGCTCCTTGAGGTGCACTTCGGCGGCGCGGTGGATCAGGTTGGCGCTGGTCCCGTGCACGATCGCGCTTAAGGTCCCGCCCGAGCAGGGGCAGATCACCATGCCGTCGGTCGGAAACGAGCCGCTGGAGATCGGGGCGCCCAGGTCGCGGTAGTGGTGGTAGTGGAACGTGCCCGGCTCGCCGCCCCCCACGGCCAGCACGTTGCTAGAATCGCTGGAGATCCCGGCCAGCGAGCGGATGGCCTGCAATCGCCGGTCCTTGGGGCTTTCGCCCGTATCGAGCATGAGCATCGCCGGGCTGAAGTTTTCCAGGTCCACCGACAGGTCGAGCTCCTGGCGCAGCACGTCGCGCCCGGCCGCGCTGATGGTCAGGTGCACGTCGCACCCGGCCGCCGAGAGGACCTCCAGCAGGCGCACGGCGTAGGCCGCGCCGCTGGCCCCCGTGATCGCCACCACGAAGTTGCCCTTCATTTCTCCCCCACGTAAAGCGTGGCAATGCCGAAGGTGAACGGATGGTACGCCACCGGCCCCAGCCCCGCGCCGCGGAGCTGCTCGGCCATGGCCTCGGCCTGCGGGAACTCGCCCACGCTGGCCGGAAGATAATGGTACGCTTCCTGGCGATTGCGTGCCAGGGCCTGCCCCACGCGCGGCAGGACCCGGCGGAAATAGAAGCGGTAGAGCCACCCTAGCACCCGGCTCCGCGGCATCGAGAACTCGAGCACGGCCACGCGCCCCCCCGGCCGGCAGACCCGGGCCATCTCCGCAAGCCCCCGGGCCGTGTCGGCCTGGTTGCGCAGCCCGAACGCCACGGTGACGATCTGGAACGCCCCGTCGGCGAAGGGGAGCTGCTGGCCGTCTGCCTCGACGAGCGTCACGCCGCGCTCAGCCCCCGCGCGCCGGCACTTATCGAGCCCGATCTCGAGCATTGGCCGGCAAAAGTCGGCCCCCACCACCGGCACCTCGCCGCGCCCGGCCCGCCAGTAGGCCAGCGCCAGGTCGGCCGTGCCGGTGCAGACGTCGAGCACCGGCAGCCCGGCCAGCGGCCCTTGCCGCGCTGGGGCCACCAGCTTCACCGTGCGCCGCCGCCAGCGCCGATCGATCCCCAGCGAGAGCAGGTGGTTCAAGAAGTCGTAGCGCGGGGCGATCTCGCCGAACATCCGGCGCACGCGGCTGGGGGATTTGTCGACCGTGTTGGCTCTGTCATCGCACACGGATGGCTACTCCCCTGCGCCGCGGACCACTTGCTTGAGCCTCTCGCGAAACCGGTCCGCCTCGCGGAAATGATCTCGAGCGTACCACGCGAAACCTTTCGACTGCTGGGCGATGTAGAGGTCCAGAAAACGCGCCTCCGGGTCTTCGTCGAGAACCACCAGTATCTCGTTCTCGGCGGACGAGCGCCGCACGTAGTACCGCCGCGCCGGGCGCGAACTAAGCGGAGTTCGGGACGGTGGGTCCAAGAACGTTCCCGAAGAGTCGGTCTTCTCGAAGCCCTCATCGAGCAGCCACGGCTCGAGGCGCTCGATGCACGAGGCGTATTCCGCTGGCGTGGCGAACATCTTTCCGTAGGTTCCGCTCGAGCTGGAGTGACCAATGTTCGAGCTTCCGATCATCAGCAGCAACGCGGCCCCGATCCAGATCCCCCAGGCCGGCTTGCGCATGCCGAGCGCGAAAACCGCCACGCCCAGCAGCACCAGCCCCACGAACGAGACGTGCCAATAATACACGTTAGGCCGAGCGAGGAAGCCGCCGAGGATGGCCATCGCCGCGGTGACGACCAGCAGCGTTCGCAGCGTGAACTGGATCGGGCGCCGAGGCGTCTCCGGCGCTTCGGCGAGTCGGGCTAAAGTGCCCACGGACGCTAGCTTCTCCGCCTCCCCGATCATCCGCGACGTGGAAACGAACAGGTGCACCAGCGGCACAACCGCCGCCAACAGCAACAGCGCCAACGGGCCCAACTCGAAGTGGAACCAGTCGCCCGCCACGAGCGCCGCCGCCTGCGTCAAGTTGACGAAGGCCAGCGGCACCAGACAGAGCAGCGTGAACAGCAGCGTGGTGGACCGCCAGCTCTGGGCCGAACGGTCCAGCCCGTACGCCTCGCAGAGCCACCGCATGGCTACGCAGAACCCCACCGCCGCGCCCGCCTCGGCGACCCCCAGCACCAGCAGCCCGGCCTGCATGAACACCGGCGGCTTGAACGAAGTGCACCCGTAGAACGTGCCGAAGACCGACAGCGCCGCCACCAGGCGCACGATCTGCATCAGCCGGCGGTACGGGCCGTGTGCCGACAGGTCGGCCAAGCAGTACACGCCGGAGAACACCAGCAACACGCCAACGACGTCGGGCAGCAGGTCGAGCTCGTTGACCTTCAGGTCGACAACACACGCCAGCCCGCCCCAGAAGACGAGCCACAGCGGCCTGATCACGCGTTTGGCGTTTTCGGGGATCATGGTGCATTGGCTTGGGTCGCTATTCGGGGCCCAAGCCGTACTCCGGCCAGCGGTCCGTGACCTGCCGGTGGATCGCTTCCGCGGCCACACGGTCGACGGGCAACAAGCCGGCCCGCTCGCCGGGCAACTTCGACGTGGCGTCGATGACCGTGCGGTGCGACAGCTCGCCGGGCGTGGCGGCGTGGTCGAGCGGGTCGGGCGGTCCCTGGTGTGAAAACAGGTCGCGGCCGGGGTCGGCGTGGGTGGCCACGGCCGCGATGACCTGAGCCGCGTCACGCACGTCAACCCCCTCGTCGACCACCACCAACAGCTTCGCAAACTCGAACGCCCGCCGCGTCCACGCCGCCATCGCCACGCGCCGGGCCTGGCCCGGGTAGGTCTTGCGGATCGACATAAACGCCACCTGCCGGGCACCCCCGCAAAGCGGCAGGTCGAAATCGACCAGCTCCGGCACGGCCAGCTTCACCAGCGGCGCGAACAACCGGGCCATGGTCCGCGTCACCACGCACGCCTCGTGCGGCGGCGGGCCGGGGATCATCGCCGGGAAGATCGGGTTGGCCCGGTGGGTCACGGCCGTGACCTGAACCACCGGCACCGGGCGCGATGCCACGGCGTAGCCCAGCGGGCCGCACCGCGGGCCCGACTCGGCCGGCGGCTGGCCCGGGTCCACGCGGCCCTCGATTACGATCTCGGCGTCGGCCGGGACCTCGAGCCCGACGCTCCGACAGCGGACCACCTCGAGCGGCTTCTCGCGCAACAGCCCGGCCACCGCCAGCACGTCAACCTTTGGCCCCAGCACGGGCGCGGCGCCCAGCGCGAGCGCCGGGTCGCCCCCCAGGACCGCGGCCACGGGCATCGGTTCGCCCAGGCGCCGATACTCGTGCAACAGCCGGGCCGGCTCGTCGCTCTCGGCCCAGCAGGCGGCCAGCCGGTCGGGCCCCAGCAGCGCCAGATCGCACCGCACGGCCCGGGGACGCTCCTCGGCCGGGTCGAGGCATAGCAGGGTGGCCGCAGTGATCGCCGGCGCAGTTTCGTCCGGGCCGGACCGGACCAGCGGCAGCTCGCCCAGGTCCACGTCCCGTCCGAGGCGCACGACCTGCTGGGCCGGCCCCGAGCGGGCCTTACGGGGCGCGGCGGCGCCAAATCCACCCGATCCGGGGGTTCCGGCGAGCCTGCCCAGCCAGCCCTCGGCCCGGTTGGGGTCGGCCAGGTCGCCGACCCGGGCCGCGATCTCGTCGAGCGGCCGGCCGCCAAGTGCCCGGGCGATCCGTGCCTCGGTGCCCAAGAGATTGGCCAACAGCGGGGTGTCAGAACCTGTCACCCTCCGGAAGATAATCGCAGGCCCCCCGGCAGCGGCGATCCGCCGGGTCACTTCGGCCGCCTCGGCCCGCGGATCGACCTCTGTCTCGACCCGGGCCAGCTCCCCGGCGTGCCCCAGCTCTTCCAGAAAATCGGCCAGACCTCGATATGGCATGGCACTATTGTAGAGGGTCCGGGGTGCTCTCGGGAGCCCGTAGGGTGGGTGCTCGCACCCACGCGGCAACGCGACGGAAATGGCACCCCAGCACGTGCGTGCGAGCAACGCGACGGAAATGGTACCCGCCGCGTGCGTGCGAGCACACACCCTATGGCCGAACCCCTGGCCGCTTGGCCCGGTCCCCACTAAACTGGAGCGTTTTGATACGAATCGCAGGCCCTCGAGCGGGATAACGTCGCCATGGAAATGGAGCAATTGGTCGCCCTGTGCCGGCGTCGCGGGTTCTTGTTTCAGTCGAGCGAGATTTACGGCGGGCTGAACGGGTTCTGGGACTACGGCCCGCTGGGCGTGGAGCTGAAGCGGAACGTGCGCGAGGCATGGTGGCAGGACATGGTCACCTCGCACAACGAGCTGGCCCCCCCGTCCGGGGCCCCATCGGCCTACGAGATGGTCGGGCTCGACTGCGCGATCATCATGCACCCGCAGGTCTGGAAGTGCTCGGGCCACTACGACCTGTTCCATGACTACATGGTCGACTGCCGCGAGTCGAAGCGACGCTACCGCCACGACCAGATCGAGGGCCGCTGGGTCGAGTGCGACGGCCGGCGAGTGTTCGTGGCCAGCAGCGCCACCGGCCACGAGGCCGAAGACGACGTCAAGCAGAAGGCCATGAAGTTCTTCAACCTCCGGGCGAAGAACGCGGACAAGCTCCAGTGGCAGGGCCCGATGGTCTCGCTGACGACCGTGGAGAGCCCCGGCGAGGTGCTCGGCCCGGACGCCAAGACCCCGGGCACGCTGACCGAGCCGCGGGAGTTCAACCTGATGTTCAAGACGATCGTCGGCGCGCTGGGGGGCGAGGACGACGCGGCCTTTCTGCGCCCCGAGACGGCCCAGGGCATCTTTGTGAACTTCAAGAACGTGGTCGACAGCACGCGGGTAAAGATCCCCTTCGGCATTGCGCAGATCGGCAAGAGCTTCCGCAACGAGATCACGCCTCGCAACTTCACCTTCCGCAGCCGAGAGTTCGAGCAGATGGAGATCGAGTTCTTCTGCCACCCGAGCACCTCGGCCGAGTGGTACACGTACTGGCGCGACCGCCGATTCAAGTGGTACGTCGACCTGGGGTTGGCCGGGGAGCGCCTGCGTCTGCGCGAGCACGACCCGGAGGAGCTGAGCCACTACTCGTGCGGCACGGCCGACATCGAGTATGCGTTCCCGTTCCTCACGGAGGGCGAGTTCGGCGAGCTGGAGGGCGTGGCCCATCGCGGCGACTTCGATTTGCGCAGCCACATGGAGGGCAAGCTGGTGCGCGAGGGGGACGGCTTCGCCGTGGAGAAGGACGAGCACGGCCAGCCCCGCCACCGCGGCAGCGGCAAGGACCTGACCTACATGAACCAGGAGACCAAGGAGCGGTACACGCCCCACGTGATCGAGCCCTCGGCCGGTGCCGATCGGGCCGCGCTGGCGTTCCTCTGCGAGGCATACTGCGAGGACGAGCAGCCCGACGAGAAGGGCAAGCTCCAGAAGCGGGTGGTGATGAAGCTCCACCCGCGCTTGGCCCCGATCAAGGCGGCCGTGTTCCCCTTGGTGAAAAAGGACGGCATGCCCGAGGTGGCGCGGGAAATCTACGGCGAGCTAAAGCGGCACGTCAACACGTTCTACGACGAGAAGGGTGCCGTGGGCCGGCGCTACCGCCGCCAGGACGAGGCCGGCACCCCGTTCTGCATCACCGTCGACGGCCAGACCATGAGCGATGGCACGGTGACTGTGCGCGACCGCGACACGCTCAAGCAGTGGCGGGTCGATAGGGAGGCGTGCGTCGAGGAGATCCGGGAACGGCTGAGGGCGTAGTCCACGTCTTTCCCACCGCAGCAGGGCAGGAACCGTGTGCCACTGCTTCGCAGAAGCAGTGCCCGCCACGGGTGGTGGGCAGTGCTTGCCTTGCGGCAAGCAGTGGCACACCGCGGTGAGCCGAACGGGGCAGCACCGCGCCGGCAGATGGTTCGGCTCCTCGTGTCCGCCAGGTCACACGTGTCGTCGCGGTGAGGGCGCTTTGACGCGGCCCACCGGCCGCGTTGTCAATCGCTTCTGCCCGTAAGTCCTTGCGGCGTTTCGGGTTACGCGCTCCGGCCGAAAGCGGCGGCACCTGATTTGCACCTTGTCTTTCTTGGGAAAAAGTGGAGAATTCAGGGCGGGTCGGCGCTGCGGCCCGCGGCCGAATCGGACAAGGGGGTGCACCATGTTCCGACACCTTTTGGCGCTGGAACTGAGCGTGTTCGTGCTGGGGCCGGGCTCGGGATGGGCCTGGGCCGACGACCGCGGACCGGGAGACGGCATCCCTTCGGCCGTTGCCGGGCACGGTGCGGAACGCGGTCACGAGATCGCGGATCGCGGCGATCACCACCCAGGGAACCGGGGCGAGGGCCGGGGGCCGTTCGTGGGCCGGCCCTATCGCCATCCGCCAGGGCACCGCCACTGGTATCCGCCTGGGCATGTCTATCCACCTTATCCGTATCCTTACCCCTATGCCTATCCGTACCCGTACTACCCGCCGCCGCTGTACATCCCGGCCGAGGAGCTTTACGGGCCGGGTCCGGTCCTGCGGATGATGGGCGTGGACCACTGGTTCCGGCCGCGTCCGAACGTGAACGTGTTCGTGGTGCCGAAGAAGGAAGGGCCCGCGGCGGGCGCAGGCGGCGGCGCGGCGGCCGCTGCGCAGCAAGCGGCGCCGGGAGATGACGGGCCGGGCGCGCCGAAAGCACCCGCGGATGCCGAGGCACGGCAGGCCGCGTTGCTGGCGTCGGCCTGGAAGCTGATCGGCGCCGGCGACACGCTGTTCGAGGCCCAGAGGTACGTCGACGCCAACACCCGATACCGCCGCGCAGCCCGGGCCGCGCCGACGCTGGCCGAGCCCTATTTGCGCCAGGGGTTCGCGCTGGTGGCCCTGGGCAGCTACGACGCGGCGGCCGGGGCGTTCCAACGGGGCCTGAGGATCGACCCGGCCTGGCCCGGCTCCGACTTCACGCTCGCAGAGCTCTACGGCGACAACGCCCTGGCCAAGAGCGGCCAGCTCGACGCCCTGGCCAAGGCGTCGGAAGACGACCCGAAGAGCGCTGACCTCTTGTTCCTCGTGGGCGTGCTCCTCCACTTCGACGGCCAGCCCGACCGCGCCCGCCCCTTCTTCCAACGCGCCGCCCAGCTCGCCGGCGAGAACGATGGGCACATCCGGGCGTTTCTGCGGTAGTCGCGACGCCGCGAGATGTAGGACGGATTGCCCAATCCGTCCGTTGCCAATCTCGCGTAATCTGGCCCCGCCAATCCTCGGGCGCCCCGTCACTTGGCTTGCCCGGCCTGTCTTCTGCGGTGTAGGATGTTGACCTGTGCGGTTGCGGATCTGCCATCCCTGGCGACTACTCGGATCTTCCCGTCACGTCTACGTGTCGTTTGGTGCAGAACTCCTCGTCAGCACCTCGGGCTGAGGAAGGGACTGGCCATTGAATCAAGCAGTCTGCATATCCTGTGGCAATCTGAAACTCGACCCCTTCGACACCTGTGAACAATGCGGGTTCAACCCGGAGGGGGATGATGTTGCCATGGCCAAGAGCTTGCTTTTGGCCGAATCGCTGTACTTGGGCGGCGAAGTGGTACGTCGGTCCAAATCGGAGTTGCAGACCTATGCGGAGAAGATTCGGAGTGGTAGAGGGATCGAGTTCAATGCAGACGAAGTCGCCGAACTCGTGGAACAAAAGCAGCTACTTGATTCGATGCCGCCATGGGCTCCCTGGCTGGCCCTCCTTCGGTTGTTCGCGCCCGGCCTTCTGTTCTTAGGAGGTCTGCTATTGGTGGTGCTCTTACTCCGACTTCTGCTGAGGTAGTGCGTGAAGGATGCGGCTTCGGCCAGCCTTCGCGTGAGTTCACAGGTCAAGGAAGCCGTAATGTCCATAGCAGTTCGACTGGACGACGAACAATCGCGTCGGATCGAGCAACTCGCCCAGGAACTCGGTGTCGATGCCTGCGAGCTCGCCAAGGCGGCCGTGGACGACCTTCTCAGCCGTCCCACCGACGACTTCGATCGGGCCGCGCGGTTCGTGCTGGAGAAGAATCGAGAGCTCTACCGGCGGCTTAGCTGAGCGAATCGATGCCGGCTACTGTCGGACGGATTGGGCAATCCGTCCTACAAGGGTTTCACCCCTCCTCCCGGCTCATCTTCCAAGCCAACAGATCGAGCTGGCTCTTCAGATCCGAGAGCAGCAGCTTCGGGCCGGCGCCTTCGACGAGGTGGGCGTAGAACGTGCCGGAGGGGGTGTTTTGGCCGTGGCCCAGCAGGCTGGTGGTGGTCTTCAGCTCGTGGAGCTTCTCGTCGACCGAGTGGAGACGCTCGGCGGTGCTGCGATTGTCGTCGCGGAGCCGGTCCATCTGGAGCACCAGGCCCACGAGCAGGGCCACTTGGCCGCCTAAGGCCACGGGCAGGCCGATCGACCACAGCTCGGGCCGGGCGCCCACGAGCGACCAGACCATCAGCACCCCGCCGCAGACGATCGCCGTGGTGGACAAGAGCAGGATTGTCCAGGCAATCGCGGCCAAGAGCGAGAAGGACGACCGGGGCTTGGTCTTGGCGGGCTTCCGGGAGGACTTGCCGGGGGCCGCGTCCGGCTGCGGCTCGGGCAGGTGCCAGCCCGAAGGACCGGTGTGGGCCGCATCGAGCCGGAGCATCTCCTGCTGCCGTGCCTGCCGGGCGGGCTCCGAGTCGGGGCTTTCCGGGCGGAGCACCCGGCCGATATGGCGCAGGCGCTCGTCCAGCTCCCAGCTATCGTAGCCCGGCGTGGGGGCGGACGGCTCGTCGGGTGCCGGGACGGCCTCGGGGGCCTCGGGTTGCAGCTCGGGCTCGGCGGGCCGGGCAGCGGACAGGGCGTCGCCGCAACGGGGACACGAGAACCCCCCGCGGTCTTTCCCCGCTACGGCAGGCACGTCTTCTCGGCAGCGGCTACACCACATGGTGTTCCTTGAATCGGCCGCCACGTGGGTAAACTGTACCGATTTCGTAGAATCTGCGGGCTTTGCGCGTGAAGAGAGGTGAAATACGCAAGATAAATAGAGTTGCGAAGCCGCAAGCGGCTTCGCTTCTATTGTTCCGGCTCGTACCAGTCGCCCCGGAGCCAGTTGGCGATGACCTCGATCTGCCGGGCGGTGAGGATGTCCTCCTCGGCGTAGGCCGGCATACGGTCGTTCTTTTCGCCGTAGAACCGCCTGTGGGCCGGGTTGCCGATGATGGCCGCAGTCCACTCAAGCGAGCCGTAGCCGGTCAGGTCCGGGGCGTTGCCCGCCGAGCCCTCGCCGTGGAACTTGTGGCAGTCGGTGCAGCCGTAGTCGAGCAGCAGCTCGGCGGCCGCCTCGATTTTCTTTGCGTCCCGGGCATCGGCCGCGGCCTGGGCGGGGAGCCCGGCCTGGGACGAAAGCACCATCGCGATCCGGCGCACGTCCTCCTTCTCGTCGTCCTCCAGCTCGCTCATGGTCTCCTTGATGAAGTTGACCATCTTCCCCTTGGCGAGCGCCGTGTTGCCGAAACGGTCGGGCCCGGCAACGGTCTCCGGGTCGAGCCAGCCGGCCATCCACTCGCGCGTGGCGAAGCCGTAGAGGTTCGGGGCCGAGGGCTCTTCGCTGGGGATGCCGTTTCCGTCGGCGTCGACGTGCGGGTGGCAGCTCGCGCAGTGCTGGGCGTAGAGCACGGGGCCGCGGGTCTTGGGATCGCCGGCGAGCAGGGCCAGCCCGCCCTCGGGCGGGATGCCGCCCCGGGCCTCGATCAGCACGTTGACGCGCTCGGCGAGCATCTGCTCCTCGGCGATGGCCGCCTGGTGGGTTTCGTTGCGGGCGTCGCGGGCAAGGGAGTTGATCGACAGCCCCAACATCGCCAGCAGGAGGAACGCGCAGAGCCCGAGGTTGAAGTAATGTCCGCGCCGGGTGCGGGCGAGGAAGGGCATGGCCAGCAGCCCGAGCACGATCAGCCCGGGCACGACGAAGATCGGGAACCCGTCCCAGGAAATGAGCGGCCATGAGTCGGGCACGTACTCGCCGAACAGATGGGCGAACTCGTAGAGCCCCAGGAAGGCCCATTCGGGGCGTGCGGCGTCGAACTTGGCGGCCGGGTTGGTGTCGGCCGGGCTGCCCAGGGGCACGCCTTCCGGGCCGTGGCTGAGTGAAAGGCCCAGGATCACCGCGGCCACGACCAGGCAGGCCAGGCCGTTGATCATCGCCTGGCGCGGCCAGAAGGGCGCGGTCCGCTCGGCGTCCTCGGCAGCCCGGAGATCGGCCCGGCGCCCGAGAATCCAGAGAATGACCAGCAGCACGAGGAACCCGCCGCCGAAGCAGCAGACGTGCAAAGCCAGAAACCGGGGCAGGGTGAGCTGGCCGAAGCTCGGTCCCGGCCCGCCCACCGCGACCTTGAACAGCCCGTCGCCGACCAGCGGCAGCAGCTTCAGGAAGCTGACTCGCACGTGCGTGGCCGAGTAGCTGTTGCGGTCCCAGGCCAGCAGGTCGCCGGTGAGCATCAGCCCCAGGCAGCATAGCCCCAGGGCCACGACGGTCCAGAAGACCAGCTCGCGGGGTGCCTTGCACGCCCGGGTGACGACCAGTTGGATGCCGTAGAGCCCGACCAGCACCAGCAGCACGTTGGCGGCGACGTGGTGCATCGCGTGCAGCAGCCAGCCGGCGGTCACGTGGTTCTTCAGGTAATAGACGCTTTCCCAGGCCGAGTCGATGCCGGGCGAGTAGTAGGCGAAAATCACCACACCGGTGATGACCTGGACGAGGAAAGCGAACAGGATGACGGCCGGCCACGAGTGACAGGGGCACGCCCCGCCCGGGATGCGGCGCGACGCGAGCCGCTGCCACCCGGCGCTCAGGCCGGTCCGGTCGTCGATCCACTGGAGAACGGCGTTCATGCTTCGGGGACCTTTTCCGAGGTGCCGGTGCGGAAATTGACGAACTCGACCAATACCTGGCCGCCGTCGATCTTGACATCGAGCTCGTCCATCGGCCGGGGGCTGCGCGACGACTCGTCGAGCCGCTCTCCGGCCAGGTCGAACCGGGCCTCGTGACAGGGGCAAACGAACCGGCCGCCCTCGCCGGTCTTCTCGTAGCGGATCGTGCAGCCGGCGTGGGGGCAAACCACCTGCAGCGCAACGACCGGCTTCTGCTTGTCGCCGGTCCGCCGGAGATAAACCGAGCCGACCGTCTGGTTCGTCGCGCGGGTCC
>Ga0180438_10006308_pt1 | contig 16059 bp, 11 predicted proteins | sample SS_ome_12_FD_132455 | JGI IMG/M metagenome (GOLD analysis project Ga0180438, IMG submission 132455) | Hypersaline lake sediment archaeal communities from the Salton Sea, California, USA - SS_3_D_2 metaG | ecosystem: Environmental > Aquatic > Non-marine Saline and Alkaline > Hypersaline >...
ACATCGTATCCACGTGTATTGGATAAAGTAGGAACTTTTATCATGAAAGTATGGAAGTCCATCACAGTCTTTTTTGTCGCGATTTTTCTTCTGATTGTTTCTGTCTACGGCCAGGAATCCCCTACAAATGCCAAAATCGAAACGCTGCTTTCAAGAATGACGTTGGAGGATAAAATCGGACAGCTGAACCAACACAGCGGTTTCTCTGAGGATGAAATAGAGGCCGTTAAACAGGGACAGATCGGATCGCTGCTGAACGTAGCCGGTGCCGAGCAAACGAACCGGATTCAACGCATGGCCGTCGAAGAATCTCGAATGGGCATTCCCATTCTCTTCGGCATCGATGTCATTCATGGGTTCAGGACCATCTTTCCCATACCCCTGGCACAAGCCTGCGCATGGGATCCCGATCTGGTGAGACAGATCGAAGCCATCGCCGCCAAAGAAGCCCGTGCTGCGGGCATACACTGGACGTTTTCTCCCATGGTCGACATCGCCCGCGACGCCCGATGGGGACGCATCGCCGAAGGCGCCGGGGAAGACCCTTACCTGGGCTCGGTCCTGGCGGCAGCGCGCGTTCAGGGATTCCAGGGAATGGATGTGTCTTCTTCCCAATCTATCATGGCCTGTGTGAAGCATTATGTGGCTTACGGCCAAGCCGATGCCGGCCGCGATTACAACCGTGTGGATGTGTCGAGAAAAACGTTGTATGAAATCTACTTGCCACCGTTCAAGGCGGGCGTGGAGGCAGGTGTGATGAGTGTGATGAGCGCCTTTAATACCATCAGTGGCATACCAGCCACGGCCAATCCCTTCACCCTGAGGGAGGTCCTGCGAGGCCAGTGGGGATTCGGCGGCTTTGTGGTGAGCGATTGGGGCTCCATACAGGAACTCGTCGTCCACGGTTTTGCCGCCAACGGGGCCGATGCTGCCCAGAAAGCCCTTCAGGCCGGTGTGGACATGGACATGATGGGCCATATATACGGATCGCATCTGTTGGAGCTTGTCTGTACCGGCGATGTTCCTTCGTCCTTGGTCGACGAGGCCGTCCGCCGGATACTGACGGCCAAGGCTGCCCTCGGCCTCTTCGATCAGCCCTATGTCGACCCTGATAAGGAAGGCGACATCCTGCTCCATAAAGATCATCTGGCGTATGCCCGCCATGCAGCCGGCCGGTCGATGGTTCTCCTGAAGAATGAGAATCATCTGCTGCCGTTACATAAAAACATGAAATCCATCGCCGTTATCGGCCCGCTGTTCGACAGCAAAGACGACTACTTGGGGACATGGGCCTGCATGGGCCGTTCAGAAGACGTCGTCACCATACTGGAAGGATTGAGAAACAACGTGTCGTCCGGAACGACGATTCAGTACGCCAAAGGATGTAACGTGCTGGATGAAGACAACACCGACTTTGCCGAAGCCGTGACTATCGCGGAACAATCCGATGTCGTCATCGCCGTGGTGGGCGAAAGCTGCGACATGAGCGGCGAAGCCGCCTCCAGAACCCAACTCGACCTTCCGGGGAAACAAAGGGAATTGCTGGAAGCACTTCACGAAACGGGCACACCCATCGTCGTCGTCCTGATGAACGGAAGACCCCTGTCCATACCCTGGGTGGCAGAGCATATTCCTGCCATTCTTGAGATATGGCACCCGGGCGTGCAGGGCGGTAATGCTGTAGCCGACGTTCTATTGGGCGATACGAATCCTTCGGGAAAGTTGACGGTCTCTTTTCCCTGGACGGTGGGCCAGTGTCCCATCTATTACAATCACGAGAATACGGGCCGTCCTGCGGACGAGAACAAATACACATCCAAGTACCTGGACTGTCCCGACACGCCCCTGTTTCCCTTCGGTCACGGTCTGAGTTATACGACGTTCGAATACGGTAACTTACGGTTGAGCCAGGATGCCATCGAACGAGATGGAACTCTCACTGTACGCGCGGACATTACGAATACGGGTGCCGTGGAAGGGGAAGAAATCGTTCAGCTCTACATTCGTGATATGATCGCCAGCCTTGTCAGACCCGTAAAAGAACTTAAAGGATTCCAAAAAATTCACCTCCGTCCGGGGGAGAAAAAAACCGTTGAATTCAGCATTGGACCCAAAGAGACCGGTTTTTACGATCCAGAAGGCCGATTCATCGTCCAGCCCGGCGATTTCAAGCTATGGATTGCCTGGAATTCAGCAGATGGATTGGAAGGACAATTCCGTTTACAATAGATCAACTCAAAACCCAAGGAGGAACCGAATCATGTTAAACCATCGATTCTTTCTCATCATCCCAATGATCGTCATACTGTGTGTAGCCTGCTCAAAGAAGCCCATGACCGAAGATCAGATCGTACAGATGGCCCAGCAAATTCACCAGAGGGCCCTGACTCTGGATACCCACGTCGACATCGCGGGCGAACGGTACGCCACTGAGGCGTTGGACCCAGGTGTCGACAATCCCTTACTCCGATGCGACCTGGTTAAGATGGTAAAGGGTGGTATGGATGGTGTATTCCTTGTCGTCTATGTCGGCCAGCGTGATGGTGGCCTGGACACCGAAAGTTACCAACGTGCATACGAGACAGCCAAAGCACGGTTCGAAGCGATTCACCGCTTGACGAAAATGTATCCGGATCGCTGCGAACTGGTCACGAGCCCGAACGATTTTCAGCGCGTTATCCAGACGGAGAAGCGTGCCATCATGATCGGCATCGAGAACGGCTATCCCATCGGCGAAGACCTGTCTCACTTGAAGGAATTCTACGACCTGGGAGGCCGGTATGTCACCCTAAGCCACGGCGACCATAACCAGATTTGCGACTCATCCAGCCCCGACGAGCCCCTCCACAACGGGCTTTCCGATTTCGGGAGAAAAGTCGTGGCCGAAATGAATCGACTGGGCATGATGGTCGATGTGTCCCATATCTCTGAAAAATCTTTCTGGGATGTGATTGATGTGTCCAAGGCACCCATCATCGCCTCCCATTCCGGCGTTTCGGCCATCAACGAACACGACCGCAACCTGACGGACGAACAACTCCGGGTACTGAAGCAAAACGGCGGTGTTATTCAGATCATCGCCTTGGGAAGTTTTCTTAAAGAAGAGACACCCGAGCACCGTGAGGCCATCGAAAAACTGCGCATCGAGTTGGAACTCCCGACATGGCGTGAAGTGCGGCGTATGTCACGGGAAGAACGAGAAGCCTTGATGCCGAAGTATGTGGAATTCGAGAAGCGCCGGACAGAAATCGAAAAAACCATCTCAGGCACAACGCTATCGGATATGGTTGATCATATAGACCACGCCGTAAAAATTGCCGGAATCGATCATGTGGGTGTGGGCACCGACTTCGACGGCGGCGGCGGGATTTCCGGTTTTCAAAATCACGCCGAGGCCGTGAACATCACCGTCGAGCTGGTCCGTCGGGGCTACTCAGAAGAGGACATCCAAAAAATTTGGGGCGGCAACTTGTTGCGCGTCTGGCGGGAAGTAGAGAAAGTGGCCGCTGGCCTGCAAAAGGCGGATTAAGAAAGTGTACAGTGCCATCCCGGCCGTTCTTGATGGCACTCCACCTCATATGACATACTGTGATATCAAACCGATCCTTCATTCACCTGAACTGCGGTCATATAGATAATACCCAAAAGGACCGAATCTTCAAGGGATGTTTTAAAGATGATCGCCGTACGAGGTCCCACTAACGGACACCCATAAACAGTCCGTAGGGGGTGGGATTCAGCCCGATCTTAATCGTATCCGTCACGTCGGACATAAAAATTTCATCGCTGAACCCGATCCCATTTCCATCGGCTCGCCTAAAAAACGAAATCCAGTGACCCCATCGACTCCTCGCAGTCAACCAGATTTTTATGTGATACAACGTAAAAACCACTTGCGTATCGCAATGAATATAATTATATTGTTTTTAGTAATTATTGTACGCTGTTGTTTTGCTTGTTCTTATCCAAGCAACGGGAAATATTTCATAGGTCTGCTCATCTATTGTTTTCATCTTCTATATTGTCCGTTTAAATGCGACCTTGAAGTTCCGTAAACACGAGGCGCATTTTTTTATACTCTCAAAAGCAACAGGTACAAAGGCATATCTGCATTAAGCAGACATGAACATATTCACGAAAGGATGCATCTATGGCAAAAGGAACTGTGAAGTGGTTTAACAGAATCAAGGGCTTTGGATTTATCGAACGACCTGACGGGGATGATGTCTTCGTGCATTACAAGGCCATCGAAGGTGAGGGATTCAAGGAGCTCAACGAGGGCGATGAAGTCGAGTTCGAGATTGTGGAAGGACCCAAAGGATTACAGGCGGCCAACGTCCGAAAAATTTGATTGAAAATCTTTACCCAACGAGGAACGACGATCCTGCCAACGGGATTTCGTTCAAGCCAGGCAATCCTTCGGATTTAATCAATCGAACCGCAAGTATAAAAGGACTGATATTTCAGTCCTTTTTTTATTATGAGCGATCCGACAGCGATGAATCAGAATGTGACCGAATCATTTTATGTCGATACCCCATTAAGCGACCAGAAAATACTCACACTTGAACACCTGTTCCCATGAAACGGTTTCCGATTCAATCGGAATTTGAATACGCTTCTTGACATTGCCTGGATACTTGTGTATATTTTATTAATACTTTCCACATTCCGGGTTTGTCCGATATCTGATATTCTGTCTTCCGTTTCATCCGAATTTCGCGTATGTTGTCCGTTCGCCGCTGAGCGATTCAATTCTTATTTCTCTCTTGCGAATCCGGGCTGGTCATCTAACGGTATGGTCTATGCACGGCCGTGAATACCGAGTATAAACGTCCTTAGGCTTGTCAGATGCAAACAGTGTACGTCACGGCATCTAAATGACCTCAACTCTCGGGCTGAACAGGCGTGCACCCATCGATGCAGAATCTTCGGAGGAGACATGACACAGAAAGAGGCAACCGATTATTTGGCTGAACAACTAAACCGTTCAAGATCGGAGACCCAGCGACTGCTGGACCAAACTACTCAGGTCATGCAAGAGGTGCTGGATGAGGAACGTGACATCGTGCTGCCCGGATTAGGCACGTTTCAAGCCAAACTGCGGGAGAAACGAAGAGGTTTCCATCCGCGACGAAGACAGTACATGATGCTGCCCCCGAAACGGGTCGTTTCCTTCCATGCCGGCCTTTCCCTGCGGAACTATGTTAAAAACATGAGGATCGAAAAATGAGCGGCAGGATCACGTATGCCGATCTGCTTGAATCCGTTTCAGAGAAGACCGGCGCTCCAAAACAGCAGGTCCTTGATATGATGAAAGGGATTGTGGACGTTATACGTCGTGGGCTGGAGCGAGACGGTCGAGTCGTAATACGGGGTCTCGGTCGCTTCGAGCTGAGATGGCAAGACGCCCATGTGGGACGAAATCCCCAGACCGGAGAACCGTTGGAAATACCGGCTCACAGTCATGTGCATTTCCTGCCAGAAACGAATCTGCGACGCTTCATCAACCGCAAGTATGTCCATCTCAAACCGGAGATGCTGCCGACTGCCGAACCTGCCGAGGATACGATAGCAGAACCTGAACCAGCGACTGTCGTCGAAGCCCCTGCGGAGGAACGACCTTCAGACGAAGACGTTCAGAAGAAGAGAACGCAAAAAATATGGCTGTGGCTGATCCCCGTGGCCGTGATCATCCTTCTCCTGATTTTCATCTGGCCCAGACCCGAACCAGAACCGTCAACTACACAAGAAACAGAGACGGTTCGTCAAGCCCCCGCCGAACCGCAGAAGCCATCCGAAGAACCTACGCTCGTCGCGAGTGCGGGCATACCGGGCAGCGATCATCGTGTACGCGCGGGAGACAGACTGTGGGGACTGTCCGATAGATACTACGGGAGTGTTTATCTATGGCCGCATATTTACCGAGCCAATGTTGATATTATTTCGAATCCAGATATACTACAAATCGGAAAAACCATCGCGATACCCCCCCTGGAGGGCAAGCCCGGACATTTGAGTGCCAGCGATAAGCAAAGCATTGCAGACGGCTATATGGACATTTATTTGGTTTATCAACAGATGGGTAAACCGAATTCGTATACATACCTCTGGGTTGCACGACAGTTAGGAGGCCCGGCTCTGATAGAAAGCCACGTGGACCAAATCGATGAACAGGATAAAGTCCGGTCAAACGCTCTAAAAGGTAGCGCACGCATCGAGTAGTCTTCCCGTAGAACCGTCAGACACATCCATATTCTTACACGGTCTCTATCGATCGAATTCATGGCATAACGATAAAAATAGGCGTTTACAACCTTCAAAACGATGTATCCTGAGCCTAAAAAAGTACGACTTTTAAATATTAAGCGACAGCCAAATGCTTGATCATGTACCGTCCAAACGTAACATTTTCTTTCGACAGAATTGGCAAAGATTATAAATTCCCTCTGCTGGATAGGTTCGATGGACAAAGAGGGTTCATTAACAAGTACCGCGTTTTTCGAATCCAATGGCCGGGTATCCATATTTTGACGGACCCGGGACGGTAATCGTGAAAAAAAGGAGGTAGCAGGATGAAACCCAAAGGACTTTTAATCTTTAAAGCCATCGTCTCCCTCTTCGATGGCATCGCTCTCCTGGCCGTACCTGTCAGGTACATGGCATTCATCGGCATCACCCTGGGTGTGGAAGGCTCTATCGCTGCACAGTTCTTCGGAACATTACTCATCGGTATTGGCTTAATCTGCTGGTTTTCGAAAGACGGCACACGCGCGACAATAGGCGGTATTCTTCTCTCTCTGTTTATCACAGATGTGATTGGTTTTATTCTTGCCCTCAGAATTCAGCTTGCCGGCTTGATGAATCCCTTGGGTTGGATTGTCGTCGTCATCTGGGGATTGCTGGCCCTGGGACTTGGATATTTCCGTTTTCTGAAAAAGGCCTGATTTCAAGCTCATCGTCAAGGAAAAAATTATTACACAAGCCGATAAGTTCTATACCTGTCATTCTGATGAGACAGCCACAGAGGGTTATTATCTCGAAGTACTCCATCGGTTTAAAAAAAAATAATGCTTGCTTTTTGTCGCAATCTTAAGTATATTTATACGTCAAATTGTAGTACACTGTTGTTTTGCATTTTGTCATCCAGACAGCGGTCAGTGTTCATCAGGTCTATGGGCCTGTAACATTAGTTATCAGATCACGAAATTCAAATGCAACTATGTATACGTAACAAATGATAGTTGCATTTTTTTTATGCAAATAAGAACAACAGGTACAGTGTTATTTCTGCGGAAAGCAGAAAGATTTTTTAAGAAAGGAAACATTCATGGAACAAGGAACCGTCAAGTGGTTCAACCGAACCAAGGGCTTCGGATTCATTCAGAGACCCGACGAGGAAGATGTCTTCGTTCATTACAAAGCCATCGTGGGTGAAGGTTTTAAGGAACTCTACGAAGACGATGCGGTCGAGTTCGACGTTGAGGAGGGTCCCAAAGGCCTGCAAGCAGTCAACGTCCGCAAGATCTGACGGAGATGGTTGAAACATTCCCGTCGGTAAAATATCCGGTGGGAATGTTCTTTAAATAAAGATACACGTTATCTTTGTTTATCGATCGAAAATAAAAAGGGCTGATTTTCAGCCCTTTTTTTTATGTTAAATGGAATGATTCCATCTATGGAAAGTGTAGGGCTCGTTCAGTTTTTCCTTGATTCATTCCTGATAATCATTTATTATTAAACAAACCCATACATCTTTCGCTTGGCGAATACGACAGTACCTTATAAAGGCGATCAGGATTACGCAAGAAGGATGAAAAGAATCCCGAAAACTCTCTACAGATGATGAAAGGAGAATAAGGAGGAGGGGGATGTCCTCCATATCTGTTATTATTGGATTCGAGGCACATTTTACACATGATAGGAATGACCCTCTCTCGTGGCACCAGTAAAAAGAGAATCATCGTGGCAAGGCTTATTCGTTGATATACTTGGAGAAAGATACGATGTCAACACACGATATCTTCATGGACATGCCCGAGAAAGTCGTGCTGAACAAGGATGTGGTGTTCGATGTCTACTCGGATAAAAGCAAATTGGGTACACTGAAGGTGAGCAAAGGAACCGTCGAATGGGCTCCTTCGAATTTTGCCCACGGATTTCATCTGGTGTGGGAACAATTCGATAAAATGATGCGCGAGTACGGAAGCCAGCTCACCAGCGGTTGAACAATTTGCTCTTGCCAAATGTATGGAACATCGTAAGAACATAAAGAGAGGTGCGGCAATGACTTCAAAAAAAATCACCGTCGCCGGTCTCGTCCTGTGTCTATCGACGCTCTGTCTGGCTCAGAGCTACGATTACCTGGTCCGGGAGGCGGAAAAAACACTGGCGTCCGGGAAGTTCCAGGAGACTCTGGACCTGTACGAGAAGGCCTTAAAGTCCGGGGAATTCCATTACAACGATTATTTCAACGCGGCTGTCGCAAGCGCTCAGCTCGGCCGTTCGGACGACGCATTTGCTTATCTTCACAAAGCCATAGAGACGGGTTTTACAGAAATAAACCGGCTGGAAAAGAATTCGAGTCTGGTGAGCCTTCATCAAGATTCCCGGTGGCAAAATGTCATGGACGAACTGGAGAAAAAAACGGAAACCATCGCATCCGCCTTTCACGAAATCCATCCCGAGGGCGAGGTTATCGGCCTACCTGAACCCGATCTCGCTGGGGATGTTTCCGTCGAAGAAGCCCTGAAAAACCGGCGATCTGTCCGGTCTTATGCGGATACGCCGTTGACTCTGGATGAGATTTCCCAGCTCCTCTGGGCTGCTTTCGGTATTACCCGGCCCGTGGAGGATGGTCCGGAGTTCTTGCGGGGTGGTTTCCGGACAGCGCCCTCGGCCGGTGCCTTGTATCCCCTGGATTTGTATGTGGTGGCTCGGAACGTGCAAGGCCTCCCAGCGGGTGTGTACTGGTACAAGTCGGAAGAGCACACACTGGTGCGTATTTCCCAAGAGGATAAATGGGAAGCCCTGAGTGCATCGGCCTTCCACCAGACCCATTTTAAAACAGCGGCCGCCGCCATCGTGTATTCAGCCGTGTTCGACCGGAATATGCGGAAGTACGGCCAGCGGGGTCGGGAGCGGTACGTATGTATGGACCTTGGCCATTCGGCTGAAAACGTGTATCTCCAGGCCTATGCCTTGAAAATCGGCACCTGTGCCATCGGTGCTTTTGTCGACCTGTGGTTGAAAGAAGTCGTCGGCATGACCAAAGAGGAAGAGCCCCTGTACATCATGCCCCTGGGAAAAGTAGAGTGAGAGATTCCTTGTTTTCTCCCTCCAGATGTACGATAATTCTCATCTGAAGTGGGGAATATCAGAGATATAAAAAGTTGTCTCACAAGGGTTCTTGCGAAATATCAGTCTGCGTTCGTGGAGGTGGAACGCGCAAACATCGAGACGATTCATGGATTCGATGTTTGAAGTTTTCCGTGTGTACGTTTTAGGGGATCATGGATATATTGAAATCAGGACGGCGACGGTTATAGGTGAATGCGAAATCGGGCGATGATGACGACTCCATTCCAAATCGTCGATACCCACACGCATTTGTGCGATCCCGCGTTCGACACAGACCGCGATGAGGTTCTTGAACGTGCCAGGGATGCAGGCGTTGTTTCTATGCTCCTCGCCAGTGAAAACATAGATGATGCCCTGAAGAATCTGACGCTGGCAAACAAGTACGCCATGCTCCACCCCATGGCAGGTCTTTACCCCACGGTCATCGACCCGGAGCAAGCGGAAACCATGATACCCTTCATCCGCCAGCACTGCGGCGAACTCTTGGGCATTGGCGAGGTCGGATTGGATTTCTGGGCCGTCAAAGAAGAATCCCAGCGGGCCGCTCAAAAGGACATCTTTATCGGATTTGTGGAATTATCCAAGCAGTTGAATTTGCCCCTGAACGTCCACTCCCGGTCGGCCGGCCGGCATGTTATCCATATTCTCCTGGAATACGGTGCCGAAAGGGTGCAGCTTCATGCCTTCGACGGAAAATCCTCGACCGCCTTACCAGCCGTAGAAGCCGGCTACTTTTTCTCCATTCCCCCTTCCATCGTACGGTCTCGCCAGAAACAAAAGCTCGTCAAACAGCTGCCCCTTTCTTGTCTGCTCGTGGAAACCGACAGCCCCGTTCTCGGTGCAGAGCCCGGTCAGCGGAACGAGCCTGCCCATATCCTGAGAGCAGTCGATGCCATCGCGGAAATCAAAGGAAAGACTCGCCAGGAGATCATCGAAACAACGCTGGATAACACGAAGCGGTTGTATGGTAATCACGTTCTATGACGGGCGAACGTACCCACCGCTCGTTCCTCCGCCTGAAAACCAGAGGGAGAAATCAGGGATCGAATGCTTCTTTCCGGTATGCCTCAAAAGCCACCGTGCGCGTGAATCCCTCCTCATCCTGAACCGTCAGCCGATAGTCCCCCGGGTTGAGATCCACGACCAATTCATGCCGTTCCACAGTTTCACCGATGAGTGAACCGTTCAGATACCAGAAAAGGTGCATCGACGGATGTTGATGTTTAGCCGAGAGGATGACTCTCTCGTGGAGGCCGTCGAAATCCCTGGGTATGAAGACCTTAATCCCGTCAACAGGATAGACGAGTTCAAAGCGCCTCTTGTCCTGAAACAATGGGCACTGAGCCGAATGCAGCGGGATGGCGTCCACAGACCTCCCCCGACGTAGGAGAATATCCCGCACAGCCGCCGGTACGATATAACGGTACACCCACTCGGTCTCAACATCTTCCCAGCATAGGGAGCAGACAGACTTCCCCGTTTTCTTATCCACCAGGTATTTACGGTGATAGGGACATGTGCCCGCCGCGTACGAAGACATGGGTCGCTTCAACACGACCGTTTCAGGGCAGTGGGACCCTGCCGGATATCCACTCTTTGCACAGCATTCCACGTCGATCAAATCGTGTTCCGGTTCCTCGAACCATACGGGACGATCCTTTCGTGTAAGGGCATTGAAAATCGAGAACATCAAGGGCGCCGCCGATTTAGAGCCGCTGATGGACGCATTCCCCTCGCCCGTAAAGTTACCCACCCACACACCCACGACCCACTGCCTGTTCATGCCGATGGCCCATCCGTCCTTCTGTCCGTAACTCGTTCCCGTCTTCCAGGCCACGGGCACTTGATTATCAAAATAGCGCCAGTAGTACTCCGATCCAGGCCGGGACAGCCTTTTGAGAGCATCCAGGACCAACCAGGCCGCGCCCTCGCTGAACAGCCTCTTCGAAGGATTCTTCTCCGAATACATAGTATCGACTTCTTTAAATTGGAGCGGTCGCCACGTTCCCATGTTAGCGAGACACAGGTAAAGCTGGACCATCTCCCAGAGACTGGCCTCGGCACCGCCCAGGATCAGGGTGAGGCCGTATCCGTCGGCAGAGCGAAAGAGTCCTCTCAGACCGGCATCGACAAGAAAATCGTAGAAATCGTGGATGCCGTAGGCATTGAGAAGGCGAACGGCCGGCACGTTGAGGGATTGAATCAGCATGGCATTCAGGCTGACCATACCGTAGAACGTCTTGGACGCATTCTGGGGAACAAACGTACCGTAGAACGTGGGAACATCTTGAATTTTCGATGCCATCGTATACGGCCCTCGATCCAGAGCCTTGGCCGTCAAGAAAGGCTTCAGCAGGCTTCCCGTCGACCGGCAGGCCATCACACCATCTACCTGTCCGCCGCTCAAACTGTCGTGAAAACTCTGCGATCCCAGGTAACCCTTGACCTCTCCTGTCTGTGTCTCAACAACGAGGACGGCCAGATTGGCGATTCCCCGATCGGCCAGGATCCGGTGATGCATCCGGGCTGCATCGACCACTTTGCTTTGTACATCTGTGTCCAGGGTCGTCCGGCAGGTCTCGCCGCCGGCCTTGTCACTGGTCACAAAACGACAGAAATGGGGCGCTTCGAACGGAAGATGGCGGGTATCCGTGGGCAGGGGCTCCAGACAGGCCAGGTCGGCTGTGACATTGTCGATAATGCCCCTTTCGTTCAGGATGCATAGCAGCCGGTTCCGTTTCTCCATCAGCAGGGGACGCTTCCGGGACAGGTTGATCATCGACGGATTGTTGGGAAGCACGACAAACAGGGCCGCCTCTGCCCACGTGAGCTCGGAAATCGATTTCCCATAGTAACGGTAAGAGGCCGCATCGATACCCACGATGTTCCCCCCCATGGGCACGTGGGCGGCGTACATCTTGAGGATTTCGTCCTTGCTAAAGTGAAGCGACAACCGGACGGCCGTCATGCACTCGATGAGCTTATTCACGTAGGTTCGTTTTTTAGGATTGGCCAACCGTGCCACCTGCATAGGGATCGTGCTCCCGCCACGAATTCGCCGTCCCGATCGGAGATTGGTCACAGCCGCATGCATCAGCGCCAGGGGATCGATACCCACATGATTGTAGAAACGCTTGTCTTCGCAGGCAAGGACGGCGGACACGTATTTATCTGGCAGTGTGTTTTTGTCGGGGGGAAACCGGAGCTGCTGATCGGATGCAAGAGTGGCTCGCAATAGACGACCGTGTTCATCCAACACAAGGCTGGAGTAATCGTCGGGAAATGGATTTTTCATCGGCCAGGCGAGCCAGAGAATCGTGACGATTAGAGACAATCCTATCAGGACAAACGATCTATATCGCTTAAACACGTTTGTAATCATGGTTATGATATCCGATAGTGATAAAACCTTGATCGTCTTGATGTCCGATTTCTTCCAATCCATCACAATTGCCTGCCTTCGCTCCTTCTAAGAAGAAGGAGAAAGTCCGTCACTCGACGCGTATCCGCCCCCCTTCGATCCGTGCGTAATATTCCGGAGAGTACATGGCCTCGACCACGATGGGGGGCAAGGCATACATCCCCTGGAACGTCGGATTGATCTTTACACCGAAGGCAAGCCTTCCCTGGGCCGGCAGGTCGAAGAACCAGTTCACCCGGTCATCCCGGATATCCATATACTCACCCGAGGTGATGCCCATGGCGCTCACCCATTCCGGGGGCACATCCCCCGTCACCCGGGTGTTAATAATTTCCCATCCGGACGGAAAGACACTGGATAAGGCCAGTGTCTCCAGGGGATCACTCCAAAGACTCTCCACGGTGTAAATCACCCAGAACGGTGATCCCTGCGACTGCTGGTCAACAACGACGGGCTGGCCGTTCTCATTGTAGAAATTCCTCGTAAGCTGAATCCCGTTGTGACCCGTGGTAATGCGGCTCTCCAGGGGAATGCCCTCGACGAGCAGGCTGACAAACAGGGGATTGTCTCCTTCCGTCGTGATGGTCACCTTCTTATCCCACATATCCTCCAGGTCCATCGTGGTCTGGTAACCGGCCAGTGTCATCGTCTGTGTTCCTTTGCCCTGCTGGTGGACGCGAAACGTCACAGCGCCTCCGGTAAACGGCGATTCTTTGTAATACGTGCCAACGGCCAGCAGTGTGATCGATGTCTCCTGCGTGGAGTACCATCCCCCTGATGTGAACGATCTTGTGGCGCTCTGTAGCAGGCGGGAAGCCGTCTTCATGTCTTCCATCTTCAGACAGAGATAGGTCATCAGGGCCCGGTCTCTCAGAGCCGATCCGTACGTGCCGCTCAGTTCCCGGTAGCTGGTGACCTCTGTAGGCGTGGCCCGATCCACGTTCAGGGCCACCTCTTTCTGACCACTCAGATGGTAGGCGGCTGCCAAACATTTCCGGGAAAGGGGATCCAATTCGGACAAGTAGTTTTCGCGCAGCAGGTTCATCGCACCTATCTGGGGCTTACCGGCTAAGGCCAGGAGGAAAAGCCGGTAGGCCTGGTAGCGGTGGTTGTCCTTGTTGACGTCCCTGGCCCTGTGCCGAGCTTCTGTCAGCCAGTGGTCGTACAGGGCGGGCGGGACATGATAACCCAGGTTTTTTGCCTCGAGAATGAAATGACCCGCGTAACTGGAGCCCCAGTCGCTGTACCTGCCGGGATGATCGTTGGAGACCGGCCAGTACGAAAAACCCCGGCTCATCTGATACCGGCTCAGACGGTTCATGGCCTCGTTGATGTGGTCGGTGATGGCCTGTTTCTGGTGCGGTTTGAGATCGACCAGGTTGGGCAGGAACAGTTGCGGAAACACAGACGAGACCGTCTGCTCGATACAACCGTACGGGTAGCGGATGAGATATCGAACCCGTTTATCCAACTGGATATCGGGCATGCGAGAGAAGGCCAGCCTGGCCTCGTTGGTTCCTTCCAGGCCGAATTTTTGGGGTATCAGATCGACCGACTGTCCCTTCATCACCGTCGTATCGATCACTTCCGTATAAAACGGATTGGGGCTGGTGACTGGCAGATGCACAGTATAATCGGCTGAGTGGCGCCCAGAAACGGCCGTTACTGTGATGGAATCGGCACCGATGGCACGACCCACGGTGACCATGAATCGAACATCCTTCTCGCCGGTCTTGTCGAAGCTTACCGGATGTGTCTCCGGCCCCTGAACACGCAAATTCGGAGAAGCCTTGATACCGACCCTGGCTTCTCTGATGGTACTGTCCATGGCGAACACGGATACCGGAACAGCAAAGGTGTCTCCAGGACGGACGACCCGGGGGATGGTGGGAAGCACCATCAGGGGTTGCTTCACCGGGACGGTCTGCTCCAGGGACGCATAGCTGTGCCCTGCAGCACCGACGACCATAACACGTACAGACCCGACATAATTGGGCATGGTGAAGTCGGTCTCCACAGTCTGCCCTGGGTTTATGGTGATGGGCTCTTGGAACAGAACGACGGGTATGAATCGACGTACACGGCTCTGGTCGAGGCGTTCTTCCCGTGCCTCTTCGAATTCGCCACCGCCGATGGTGAAGTACCGGTCGATATCGGGATAGAGCACGCCCAGGATTTCATCGAAATTATCCCGTGTCTGGAGGCCCAGGCGTATCTTCTGGAAGAAATGATCCCAGGGTGATGGTGTTTTAAATCCGGTCAGGTCGAGAAGTCCCTCATCGACCACGACGATGGTAACCGTGGCCTTCTGCCGTGCCGACGAGGTCACCCGGACCGTGAACGGCTCCTTGGGCCGGAGCTCCGAGGGAACAGACAACGAGAGAGGCAGCCGTGTTCCCCGATCCTCCACGTACAGTGTCTTGATGCCGTACAACCGCATGGGCAGATCGTTGGTATTCTGGTTATGGGGCTGGATCAGGCTGATGGAGGCATAACAGTTGGGCAGCATCTCTCGGTTGATGGGAAAGCGGAAAGCGGTGCGGGATTCCCTGACCGGTTTCCATTCGCGATGAAGGATCCGTCCGCCCTGCTCCAGCGTCAGGAGCGCCAGGCCTTGGGTAGGCGTATCGAAACTCAACGTGGCCTCATCCCCGGTGTTGTACACGTTCTTGTCCGAAGTGATCTGGAGAAAATTGCGTGCCTCCTCCTCTCGCACCATCTCACCCCAGCGAGAGGCGTAGAAAAACAGGCCGGTGGCATGACCCGAGGTTACATCCGTGATTTCCAGGAAGTGCTGTCCCTCGTCCTCAACCGTAAACCGATGCCGGATGGGCTCTCCCGTCGACCGGTACGTGGCTTCTTCGATGCGGTACGTGGACTCCATCTCGCGAAAATCCCGCCGATCCCATTCGTCGTAATCGTACCACCAATGATACCGGTTCACGTAGAGAACGACGCGGATCGTATGTCCCGGCACGGGAGTACCGTCTCTATCCACCACGACGATGGGGACAGACACATCCTGGTCCAGCTGGGCCGATCCCCAGGGGAACACATCTTGAACACCCACGAACGCGGTGTACGGATAGATCGTCGCCCCAGTCCGGTGCTGAGCGAAGTTGCCCCCTTTCTCATAGACCGTGGTGTGCAGAACGGCCTGAATCAATCCCGAGGCCCGGCCCGCATCGGGAATGTCCGTCGCGAAACGGTGCACCCCCTGGGCATCCAGGTTCCCATCAAACACGGTGATATTCCTCCAGTCGTACCGCTTCAGGGGC
>Ga0180438_10006309_pt1 | contig 16057 bp, 9 predicted proteins | sample SS_ome_12_FD_132455 | JGI IMG/M metagenome (GOLD analysis project Ga0180438, IMG submission 132455) | Hypersaline lake sediment archaeal communities from the Salton Sea, California, USA - SS_3_D_2 metaG | ecosystem: Environmental > Aquatic > Non-marine Saline and Alkaline > Hypersaline >...
CGCAGCTCACCGGCGGTCACCGCTTTGCGGGAAGCGGTTCGCCACGCCAACCTCGTCATCCTGGTGATCGATGCTGCCCGCGCCGACCACCTGGGCTGCTACGGCTACGCGAGAGACACGACGCCCAACATCGACGCGCTCGCCGATGACGGCATCGTCTTCCGTGACCACTTCTGCCAGATGCCGCTGACTACCGCTTCCACGATCTCGCTCTTCAGGTCCCAGTACCCTGACACACACTGCGCCTACTACGAGGTGGGCGAGCATGATCGAGCCTTCTTCACCCTGGCCAGCACGCTCGCGCGGGCCGGCTTCCGGACAGCGCTCTTCAGCTCAAACCCGAGCGCCTCGCCGGCCGTGGGCGTCGGGACGGACTTTCACGAGGCCGTCCACCGCGTCTACCCCGTCACGCAGGGCCGACAGTTCTCGCCCGAGGCTCTGCTGCTGCGCTTCAAGGCGTGGCTTGAGGCCAACAGGCGCTCCCGCTTCTTCCTCTACATCCATTTCCTGCCGCCTCACACGCCGTACCACCAGCCGACTCGGTTTACCGAGCGCTTCGTGGGGCGAATCCCCCCAGGGTTCAGATCGGCGACCTACACCCCGTGCCAGTTCGAGTTCCCCATCGAGGATACGTCGCCGGAGCCCGAGCATCCGCCCCTGCCCCGGTGGATCGACCTCTACGATGCCAATCTCTGCTATGCTGACTGGGCCGTCGGACAAGTCGTCGAGTGCCTCACCGACGCGGGGCTGTTCGAGACGACGCTGCTCATCGTGACTTCGGATCACGGGGAGGCCTTCGGGGAGCATGGATATGTCTGGCACGCTCACGCCATCCACAGCGAAGCGACGCATATCCCGCTGATCGTCAGATTTCCAGGCTCCAGCGTCCCACCGGGACATGTGCGGTGCCTGACCCGGACGATCGACCTGGCGCCGACGCTGTGCGACCTCTTCGAGATACCATACCGCGCAGACCAGGTTCAGGGACGGTCGCTCTTGCCGGTCCTCGCAGGCGAGACCGATACGGCCGCGCAGTACTCGATCGCCAAGTCCTACAGGCCGAGGAAGTACATGATTCGAGACGGGCGGCATGCCTTGCTCCTCTATCGCAATCCGGAGTGGTGGGCGCTCTATGATAGGGAGGGTGATCCGAGCGAGACCAGCGACATCCTGCACGAGCGCCCCGAGGTGGCCGAGAGACTTCATCGCTCATTCCGAGCATTTGCTGAGGCGCAGCGGCGACCGCCCAGATGCTTCCTCGACCCGGAGGCGGAGCCCTTGCCGGAGCCGCGCCCTTCCGAAACCGCGCTGCCCGCGAAGGTTCGCAGGGATCTTGAGGCGCTTGGCTACCTGCGCTAGTTTCCCGCGGCCAGCGGAAGCCACAAAGCCGAGAGCGTCGGTGCGTCGGTGCATATCCCTCCGGACCGGTTCACAGACGCTTGCCATACGCAACCTGGACCGACGCGCGTCCACGGCCTTGGGCCTACTAGCAAGGGAGACCGTGGTAGCCCCGGCGGGATCTGTACGCTCTTGACTTTCCGGCTGCCGCCGAGGGTGATCACGTTGCACCGTCGTCACGGCTCCAGCAGTGCTTTGGATGAGCATCGGCGCGGCGCGATTGGCGCCCAGAGCTGGATGCTCGCGTAGAGTTCGATGCGCATGCTGAGGGCCCGTGAGAGGCTTCAGGGGGAGCCGGTAGAACGAGTCCCTGGATATCGCCGCTCCGCCGTCGCGACCGGGGTGGTCCACGAAAAGGAGAGTGTCATGAACGTAAGTGACGCAATAGCGGCACGGCAGAGCGTCCGTGAGTACCAGGACCGTGCGATCGAGCCCGAGAAGCTGGAGCGCTTGCTCGAGGCGACGCGCCTGGCCCCGTCGGCCAGTAACCGCCAAGAGTGGCGGTTCGTGGTGGTCCAGGACCCTGAGCTTCGCCAGAGACTGATCGAGGCGGCGAGGGACCAGGCCTTCGTGGGGCAGGCACCGGTCGTGATCGCAGCCTGCGCAGTAGGCACGGACCACGTCATGCCCTGCGGCCTGCCATCCTTCAGCATCGATGTGGCGATCGCGCTTGATCACCTGAGCCTGGTGGCGGTGGAGGAAGGCCTGGGCACGTGTTGGATCGGGGCCTTCGACCAGGAGAAGGTGAAGGCACTGCTGGGCATTCCGGACGATGTCTGCGTCGTCGAACTCATGCCCCTGGGATACCCCGCGGACACACCTCGATCCAAGCAGCGCAAGGGCCTCGATGAGATCGCCATGCGGGAGCGATGGAACCAGCCCTGGCAATAGACGGTGGTGGTGATGGCAGGACCAGCGCGCTCTGCACCGCGGAGCGGAGAGGGATGCAGGGAAGATGAAGGCACCGCTGTCCAAGTCGAAGTTCCAGGCAGGTCTGCACCGTCCGCGTCGCCCCTGGCCCCATCTTCGTCGCCTTCCGCTTCGAGGAGGCCCCCGCCAACCGCCTCACCATCGCCGCCCTCGACCCCGTCGCCAAGATTCCCGAATCCAAAGGCTGCACGGTCTTATCACCCCATCCGAGACACCCAACAACCTGTGAGAGACCCAACATGAACGTTGCCGACTACCGGCGGCGCGTCCGCGCCGTCAAGCCGCTGGTGCATCACATCACCAACGTCGTCACCACGAGCGACTGCGCCAACGCCACCCTCCACCTCGGCGCCCTGCCCGTGATGGCCAACAGCCCCCGCGAGGCCGCCGACATGGTTCGACTCGCGCAGGCCCTCGTGCTCAACATCGGGACCCTCTACGACGAGCAGATCGAGGCCATGCTCATCGCCGGCGCCCGCGCCAACGAGCTGGACATCCCCATCGTTCTCGACCCCGTCGGGGCCGGCGCCACCCCCTTCCGCACCGAGACCGCCCTGCGTCTCCTCCGGGAGCTGCGCATCACCGTCGTCAAGGGCAACGCCGGAGAGATCGTCATCCTCGCTGGCGAAGAAGCGGAGGTGCGAGGCGTCGAGAGCGGCCACGTCGCCGACATCGCCGCCCCCGCCAAGGCCCTGTCCACGGCCACCGGAGCCGTCATCGCGGCCACCGGCGAGAGAGACCTCATCGTCTCCGGCGAGCGCCTCGATTGGGTGGATGGCGGCTCAGAGCGTATGAAGACCTTCGTCGGCAGCGGCTGTGTCGCCACCTCCGTCATCGGCTGCTTCCTCGGCGCCAGCCCCGATCGCCCCCACGACGCCACCGTCGCCGCCCTCACCTTCTACCGCCAGGCCGCCCAGCGCGCCGCCGCCCTCGACCCCGCAGGCCCCGTCCAATATCGCGACGCCGTCTACACCGAACTCACCCACGTGCCCGGCGAACCTGGCTAGCCCGCAGCCAGGCCCTCGACGATGAGGTAGCAATAGCTCTCGCGCGCTGAACCGAACATATCGGCGTGGGGGTGCTCAAGCAGGTCGACGATCACCCACTTCAAAACCGCCGGATCGGCGGCACGCATGATGGCGGGAATGTCGAGGTCGCCGCTGCCCACCGGGGCATGACCCGGTGGTTCGCCCAGGGCGCCATCCTTGATGTAGAGCAGGGGTATGCGCTGTAGTGTGCCAATACTCCTCGGGGACTGTATTCTGCGAGGCAAGAGCGGAACCTACACTCTGGAGTGGTGGGGTGGGATCGTGCTGCAGGGCTGGAGCACCGATGCGGTGGGCTCTGGATTCCGATCCCTGGCCCCCCAGACGCGGGCGAACGTCCGAATGGCCCCATGACACCGGCTCTGGACCGAGTGGCCCCGGAGCGCGCCCGGTTCACCCCGCGTGCGTGCGGAACTCCCCCCTTCGGCCCCGGCCGGCCTTCCACCATAATAACAGAGTCAAACCAGGCGCCCGGGTCACTGGCCCATACGCCTACGGGCGACTGCCCACATAGCCGCCGCTCCAGGCCGAGCCGATGCGGCAGGGGCCCACGTCAGTGATCCGAGTCAGCGCCGTCTGTCTCGCCCGCGTCTCGGGGCTGCCATCGGCCGCCCTCCTCACGATCAGGTTTCGGAGCCATCCGGCATTGTCTGGCTCGCGGTAGTCGAGTCGCCAATGGTTGCCCCGGCTCTCGCAGCGCTCCAGCGCCGTTGTGGCGATGACTTCACCCACGTCGAGCATGAGGTCCAGTTCCACCGCGTCCCGCAGGTCCCGCGCCGTTCGTGCCGACACCAGGTCTGCCTCCGCGCGGAGGGCGCGGAGCTGCTCGAGGCCGCTTCTCAGACTGGCATCCCTCCGCACAGGCCCGATCTGCTGCCACATCACCTGTCGGATCTGTTCCAGCAGTGACCTCGCGCGGATTCCGTCACCTCGCACAAGCGTCACCAGCCTCTCTTCCTCACCTGAGACCTGATCCGGATGAGGTTCCATCTCAGGGATACAGCCGGCCGCTTCCGCGGCGCTCCGCCCGGCAAGATACCCGGAGACGATGATGTCCCCGACCGCGGAGCCGCCCAACCGGGCCGCGCCGAACGTGCCCCCGGCCACCTCGCCCGCGGCATACAGCCCGGGCACCGTCGAACGTCGGCCCAGGTCCACCCGGATCCCCCCACACGAGTAGTGAGCCCCCGCAGTCGATAGCGCATCTTCGTCGCTGAGCTGCCCGGCGAACAGACTCTCCAGTTCCTGGTGCGACGTCATGAAGGTGTCAAACTCCATGTCCATCAGTTCAGCGCCGGCCCGATAGGCGAGCGCGTAGCCATCCCCGGTGGTTCCCGCCGGGTTATTCTGCCGCGCGTAGAGCCCCGAGGCCCCGCCGGTGGCCAGAACTACTGCCTTCGCCGATATCACAAACAGATCACCAGCACCGAGGTCGAGCGCCGTCGCGCCGGCCACGCCAGCCTCGGCGGTGAGCAGCCTGGTGACGAGAACATCATCGAGTATGGTGACCCCATGCTCACGCGCGGCCTCCCGCAAGGGAATACGAATAGCATCCCCCAGCCGCCCCCTGGGACCGTCGAAGAACCACAGCTCGCGCCTTGTTCCCGGCCGCTCGAGCGGGCATTCGGCCAGCCGCATCGAAACGCCGAAGCGCCGCAGCTCGGGCATGCGTTCGGCCACTTCACAGGCATACTGCCAGGCCAGCTCCTGGTCGCTGAGATAGCCTCCCTCCTGCACGACCATTCGGAAGTAGCATTCAGCATTGTCGGCGGCAACCTGCGCCCCCCAGCCGGCGATGACTGCGGTGCTGTTGGGCCTGTCTTCGCCAATCTTCGACACCAGAATCACCGCACGCCCTCTCTCCGCCGCCTCCACGGCGGCCCGCAGCCCGGCCCCTCCGCTGCCGACCACCAGCACCTCCGTCGCCAACTCTCTTCTCTCCAGCATTCTTACACTCCCCAAGGTGGGTTCTGTCTGGGTCCCAGGCCGCGACGGGACACTTCTGCGGAGCCTTTGGGCTTGCCTGCGAGTCCCGCCATTCTGCCGCATGGAGGCATTCGGCAGCGCCTCCCTGTGCCGTTCCACCACGGCTCTCAGGCCGGCTTCACGGGTGGTTGACAGGGGCAGAAGGGAGCACGCCAGCTATCGCCGTGGCACGCCGACTGCTCGATCTCATCTACTACATGCTGAAGAAGGGACAAGACTAGCGAGCATCCAAGCCTCGTGCCGCCGCAACAGCGTGATCGGGGGGCACTCTCCTGTAGCATGTTTGGCCGACGTTAGCGCCCTCGCTTGACCTGAGAGGCCCCCTTCAGACCGACGATAGAATGCGCGATTTTCAGCGCCGATAGGGACATGCACACGCTGCTCAGCTGGGCCTGTGCTGAGCCCGGTAGTGGCCGGGAGTGCAGCGGTAGTACCGGACGAATGTCCTGTGGAGGTGGCTTCCGTCCACGAAACCGGTCTCTTCCGCGATCGCTTCAGTGGGAAGATCTGTTGTGATGAGCAGATGCGCCACGCGCGCGAGTCGGGCGCGGCGGTGGAACTGTGTGAAGCTGACGCCCATCGTCTGCCGGAAAATGCTGCTGAAGCGCGAACGATGAAGATGACAGGCCACAGCAGCCTTGGCGACCGCGATATCGCGCTCGGGATTGTCATGGACCAGTGTGACCGCAGGCATGACCCTGGCGAAGCTACTGGCAGGCACCGAACGGCGCAAATTGGGCGCGTCCGGGCGCTCCCAGTAGCGGTTGATGATGAGCAACAGGTAGAACAGGAATAGGCGCACAACTGCCAGCCATCCCTGAGGCTTGTCCACCGCTTCGTGGCGGATGATCTGGCCGAGCGTCAGGATCTCCCGGCGCATCTCGGCACTGGTCGTTCGCGGGCGCTGTCCGGGGGGTACCGTGAAGAAGCTCAGCCACGGCACGCCGCGCATCGCCTCGTCGTCCATGACTTCTGCCAGGAAGATGAACACGACCGATACGGTGTTGGGCTCGGCAACGCGCCAGCCATGAGGCTCCCAGGCAGAGCACAAGTGTATGTCACCTGGCGATGCCGTGTACGTCAGGTCTTCGTAATGTCGCTCTATCTTGCCCTGGAGCACGAAACCGACTTCCATGCCCTGGTGCACGTCCATCGTCAGAACGCCCGGCTCTGCCGCTTCCCACACTCCAATGTGCAGCGGATACTCGATCCGGCCTGCGGCAGGCACTTCTAGGTCGAAGAGGGACCAGTCTTTCGCACCAGCGGGGACCTCAACCATTTTTCTCGCCCTCGGTCAACCGTACAGCGATCTCGGCACTGCATGCAATGACGGCTCGTCAGAACGATGCTAGGCTAATTATACTCTGGGTTGCACGCTGGGTCTAGACGGCAACTCGAGAGGGGTGTGACTGCAAACTCTGGGTCCGCAGGAGCAGCATTCTTGTCGCGAACGTGTCGGCACAGGAATGTGCCTCCTGGAGAGTTCCGCCATCCAAAGCACCCAGAGAAAACGGTCACACCCCTCGAGAGTCGAGACCAAGGCGAATGCCCGGCGTAACTGAGGCACAGTTGCGGGCAAGGGACAGGTGCCGGGATTGCAGCCCTGGCACAAGACGGGAGAGGAGGTGAGCAGTGATCCCGTAGCTGGTTGCTTCGCCAACCTGGGATGCAAGAGGTAGGGCAGCGACAGATGCAAGGAAGGTGCGATTCGATGATGAGATCAGAAGCGCGAAAGGGTTTCACGCTGATTGAGTTGCTGGTGGTAATCGCGATCATTGGGATCCTGGCCGCAATGGTGTTCCCGGTGTTCGCTCGTGCGCGCGAATCGGCGCGCAAGGTGGTGTGCCTTTCCAATGTGAAGAACATCGCCCTCGCCATTCAAATGTACCTGGCGGACAATAACGACACCCTGTGGCCATATGAGCATCGCGCAGAGGTGACAGAGTACTTCGACACCATGGGCGGCGGCGGCGGCTTCCCGGCGACCGACGGCAGTGGTCACTGCCTGAAGGCCACACAGGCCAACCCATATCTGCAGCCCCCGGTCCTTCTGGATGAGTACGTGAAGAACCGCGACGTTTGGCGGTGCCCGAGCGCGAAGCTCGAAAACGGCGCTACGTTCATCAACCCCGTCCCAGACTGGTTTGGCTACCTTCAGGCGAACGAGGGTGCCTGGGGCAGCGGCGGCGGCATGCTGTGCCCCGCTGACAGTTCCTGGCCGAAGGGCTGGGGCGGCGACGTGACGGACTCCCTGCTACAGGACCGGTATGGTACCGGCTACGATCAAACTACGGCAGACAGAGCCTTCGTGCAGTCGATCGGCACGAACATCGAGATGGCGGAAGTCAAGCTGGTGGAGGTTCGCGATCCAGTCGCCCGGCCCATCGTTGGCGACTCGGGCCCGTGGCCTCAGTTCATGTTCCTCGGCGGCACCGGCTGGCCGGACATCTGTGCGTTGGAGTGCGGCAACTGCGGGGGATGGGTTGACTGGGAGGTCGCACCCAGTGACTGTGCGGATTACCTTGTCGCCCCCGACTGCTACCAGTGGTACGCACCCAACAACGGGTCGTTCCTCACCAATCCGGACTTGCGGAAGCCCTACACACGTCACCTTGGTGGCATCAACCTGGGCTTCCTTGACGGCCATGCGACCTGGATGAACTCGGATACGTGGGCGGTGAAAGTCGTTGACGGGTCGATCGAAGGCATCAGGCTCTGGGGCCCTCCGTGGCCTCCTGGCTGCACCACCGACGCCCAGTGGCTCGAGGCCTCTGGGTCAGTGCTCTTGCGGTAGCACAAGCTTCGCGCGCCGACCCCGGTGAAGGTCGTCGGCTCGCTAGATCGGTCAGTTCGAGGGGCGGTGCGCCGTCCGGCGCACCGCCCCAGCGCTCAACTGATGCGTGGAGGCGCCAAGCACTGGCGGCCTGCCACTGACGGAGCCTGACACCCATCGTTTCGCGGCGACCAGGTGCGCCCCAAGACGCCGATGCCTTCACCACAGAAGTTCTGCACCCGGAGGGAATCCGCCAGATGAGAGTCTATGCGCTGGATCGCAATCCAACAGTGACGCTTGCCGCGGAAGAGCTGGCCCGGTGTCTCAGCAAGATGACTGGGGTGCCAGTCGAGCCGGAACCTGCTGACCGGTTCGACGACCGGAGCGCCATCTACGTAGGGGTGTGCGAGCAGTTCGACGGGATACTGGCTGTGCCGCCTGTGCGCGATTCGGACTGGGACGACGCGTGGGTGATCGAGTCCGTCGGACGGAGCCTAGTGATCGCGGGGACCAACCCGCGCAGTGCCCTGATCGGCGCGTACGAGTATCTGCGTATGCTGGGAGCGGAGTGGCTTTGGCCTGGGGAAGATGGTGAAGACTTGCCGCACATCAAGGGAATACCCCTGGGAGATTTCCAGCTCGTCAGCACGGCCGCCAGCCGCCATCGGGGAGTCTGCATAGAAGGTGCTCCAGCCCTGGAGCACGTGCTCGACATGGTCGAATGGTTGCCCCGAGTCGGCATGAATGCCTACTTCCTCCAGTTCCAGGTCTCCAGTTACTTTTGGCGATGCTGGTACGAGCACACGCTCAACCCCCGGTGGGACAACCGCACAGAGCTGACGGAGTCGGAGTGCGAGGACCTGGAGGCCAAGGTCGTCGCCGCCGTGAAGCGGCGGGGCCTGCTCTTACACCGCGTCGGACATGGGTGGACATCAGCCGCTTTGGGGCTGCCCGCCAACGGCTGGCTGCCCTATGACGGCGAGTTGAGCGAGGAGACCAGGATGCTGACGGCGGAGGTCGCAGGAAAGCGAGGCCTCTGGCAGGATACTCCGCTCAACACCGAGCTCTGCTACAGCGACCCACGGGCCCGACAGAAGCTTATCGAGGTCGTGTTGAGGTACGCCGCCGATCACCCGGAAGTGGATGTGCTGCATTTCTGGCTATCTGATGATGTCAACAACCACTGCGAATGCCGTTCCTGCTCTGAATTGAGCCCATCCGACTGGTACGTGACGCTGCTCAACGAGATATCCCCCCGGCTGAAGGAAGTGGCGCCCACGATGAAGCTAGCGTTCCTCGCGTACCTCGACACGCTATGGCCGCCGCGGCATGTCAAACTGGACCCCCTCAACGGTAATCTCATCTACATGTTTGCGCCGATATCCCGCTGCTATGGCCACCGTTTGGCGGATCCCCTCTGTGAGAACGACCACACGCTCGAGGAACCCAGGCTAAACGAAGTCGTCGTGCCCCAGGGCAACCGCCACAACCTAGCCCTTCTGGGCTTGTGGAACGCGGTGCGACCGGCAGACTCGTTTGCCTATGACTATCATTTCATGGCCATCTGGCTTCAGGACTACCTGTCCGTCAGGTTGGCGGAACTCATCCCCCAGGATATCGCTGACTACAGGGAGGAGGGGATCGACGGGCTCCTCAACTGCTGCACTCAACGAGCCTTCTACCCGAACGGATGGCCTTACTACGTGATGGCCCGGACCCTCTGGGGCACACCCCCGGGAGCGGAGGGGAAAGCCAGGTACTTCGCACGCGCATACGGCGAGAAAGCGAGCGCCGCCGTCGACTTCTTCGACCGTCTCGCCTGCTTGAGCTGCGCTCCGGTGCATAGATTGTCCTGGTGGGATACGGCCGACCCAGGCACGGTGAGCGCGGTGCTCGAGTTCCTGCGTGAGCAAGAGCCCGTGTTGACAACCGCGTTGCAGAGCGCTCAAACACCACCTCAGAAGCGTTCGTGGAGACTGCTGCTTCACTATCGGCAATTGCTGGCCTTCCTGTGGAACGCGCTGAGGGAGAAGCTCTCCGGTGAATTGGATCGCGCCAGAGGACAGCTATCCCAGGCAGAGGAATTCCTACGGGAGACCGAGGTCGAGACCGCGTCGGCCCTCGACACCTTCCTGGTGCTGCAATATCTGTCCCGCCTCATGGAGTAGGAGGGCATCAACTCATGGCGGCAAGTTCACCGCCAAACAGAGGCGACAGGGGGGCCTGAAACAATGCGTGTGGTGCCCCTTATTCTGCTTACAGCGCTTCTGTGGCAACCGGCATGGGCGGATGACGCTGACAGCACCCGCGTCGCCGTCGTGTTCGGCAGCTACTCGTTCCGCCAAGCCACGAGCGACGAGGCCGCGCTAGTCCGCAAGTTCGCGGATACGGTGATGGCCGCACTCGACGCGGTCGGCGTACCCTACGCGGTACTGGACGACTCGGATGTTGAGGCAGGCCGGTTATCCGCTCACGAAGTCGCCATCTTCCCGTACAACTTCGTCATCCCAGAGGCAGAGGAAGAGGCGATAGCCGGCCATATCTTGGCAGGAGGGAAGGTGCTGGCCTTCTACACACCGCCAGCGCGTGTAGCCGAGCTGCTGGGCATTCGCATCCTGGGTCGAGTGGAGGGCCGGTACGAGTCAATACGTCTGGACCAATCTCTTCTGTCGGGACTCCCGCCGTCCGTCAGGCAGGACTCGTGGAATATCCGTCGGGCAGAACTAGTGCGCCCTTGGGCTGAGGTCATTGGCCAGTGGTATGGACCTGACGGGAAGTCGCTCGGGGAGCCCGCGCTGATCGTGTCCCCCAACGGCGCGTACATCGGTCACGTGCTGACCGCTGGCGATGTCGGCAACAAGGGGCTGATGCTGTTGGCAGTGCTGGAGCGCTTCCTGCCCGACCTTCGATCCGGAGCCGGGGAGCGGGCGGTTGCCGCCGGCTCCCGCCATCTGGACGGCTTATCCATGCGGCTGGCGGGGTGCGCCGCCTCGCCGAGGAACCGGCGCCGGGCCAGCAGGCTGCTGGCCGAGGCGCGCGCGCAGATGGCGGAAGCCCGCAAGCGCGCTGCGCTCGGGTGCGACATGGACGCCATCAAGACTGCCTTGGCTGCCCGCGACCACGCATCCTTGGTCTACGCGCTGTCGAGTTCGGCGCGCAGCGACGAGTTCCGCGGGGTGTGGATACACAACGCTCACGGCGTACCCGGATGGGGCTGGGAGCGCTCCATACGAACGCTTCGCGATTGCGGCTTCAACGGACTGGTGGCGAACATGCTGTGGGCCGGCCTGGCGTACTACTCCAGCGAGCAACTCCCCGTCGCGCCATCCGTGGCGAAGCACGGCGACCAGATCGCCGAATGTCTGAAGTGGTGCAGGGAATTCGGGATTGAGCTGCATGTGTGGAAGGTCAACTTCAACCTGGAGAACGCCCCTGCGGAGTTCGTCGACCGGCTCAGGGAAGAAGGGCGTCTTCAGCGCGACCGAGACGGATCTGAGATCGCGTGGCTCTGCCCGTCTGACCCGCGCAATCTTGCGCTCGAGCGCGAGTCCATGCTCGAGGTGGTTCGCAAGTACGATGTGGCGGGTATCCACTTCGACTACATAAGGTATCCGCATGAAGGTGCCTGTTACTGCGCCGGCTGCCGGCGCCGGTTCGGGGAGGCCGTCGGAGTGACCGTCGAGCGCTGGCCCGACGATGTCCTTCGGGGACCGCTGAAGGAGCGATTCGCGCAATGGCGCCGCGACCAGATCACGGGACTTGTTCGCGCCGTCTCCACGGAAGCCCGGCGCATACGACCGGGCATACTGATCTCCGCGGCGGTCTTCAACTGGCCGGCTTCGCGCGACTGGGGCGGGCAGGACTGGAAGGCCTGGATCGAGGAGGACCTGCTCGACTTCGTGTGCCCGATGGACTACACAATGTCTGTGGAGTATTTCGAGTGGCTGGTCAGACAGCAGGTCGAGACCGTGGCGGGCAAGGCCCTTCTCTACCCGGGTATTGGGGAGTTCATCATCGGGGACTCGGACGAAGTGGTCAGGCAGATTGAGGTGTCGCGGCGACTGGGCGCCGATGGCTTCGTGTGCTTCTCCTACGAACACCTGGTCGCCGACGAGAAGCGACTGGCCGCCCTGCGCCACGTCTTGACTGACACTCCGGCATCCCCGCCTCATCCGGCGCCGCGGGCGCGATTCGAGTTTGGGCCGGCCTCGGCCGGAGAAACGGTGGCCTCCTTTACGGAGGGTGACCCCATCGCCGTCCGCGCTGCGTTCGTCTCGGGAGGAAGCTACGCGGAGCCGATTGCCCAGGCCTCCGGCGAGCTCATCGTCGAGACTACTGATGGGCTGGGCATTCGAGATCTCGGCCCTGTCAGCTCGGCGGACGGTGAGCCGGTGGCCCACACTCTCACGCTGCCCTCTGGCCGCTATCGTCTGACGATCCGAGGCGAGGCGACTCTGGTTTCCGAAACTCATCATTTCGTGGTGCGCAGCCGCCCCTTCGATGTGACCCCGCGACCGGACGCGGAGAGCTGTGACTGAGGGCTGCATCAGCCTCGCGGATGCGTCCGTCCATCAAGGCGCGACGGCGGCGACCTGCATGAGCCGGCCGAAGACGTGCAACAGGTGATTCCCGCCAGGCAGAACAGTCAAGGCGGGGGCGGCCGCGGCATCACTTGGCGGAGCATTCCGCTGGGATTCCTACTCGCCGGCGCGCTCTGCGCCGCGACTCCCTACAACGACTACGTAGTCGGCAACACGTACATCGCTGGCAACCATTTCCCCGTCGGCGCGGTCACCGTGCTGCTGGTTTTGTCCCTGCTGAACCTGCTCCTCTATCGTTGGCGGGGCCGGCGTCTGCTGTCCGCGCGGGAGATAGCCACGATCTACGTCATCGTCATGGTGACGTCGGGCATTCCCTCGACCGGCCTGCTCCGCTACCTCGTTCCCGCTCTCACAACGCCTTACTACTACGCCGGCCCCGGAAACCGTTGGGACCAGGTCTTCTGGGATCACATACCCCCGTGGCTCGCCGTCAGCGACCCCGCCGCAACGACCTGGTTGTGGGAGGGTATGCCCAGCGGCAAATCGGTTCCCTGGGCATCCTGGTCCCTTGCCGTGTCGAGGTGGGCTATTCTGGCCGGCGCCCTCTGGCTGTTGTACATCAGCCTTGCTGCACTGGTGCGCAAGCAGTGGGTCGAGCGCGAGCGCCTGACCTTTCCTCTGGTGCAGTTCCCCCTCGAGGTGCTGCGAGAGGACGGGGGCTCGCCGGCGGCAGGTTTCTTCCGGAACCGACTTGTCTGGGTCGGCGCAGGGGCCGTGTTCCTACTTCACCTGATCAACGGGCTGCACCAGCACTTCCCGGCCATTCCCTCAATCCTGACCCACTGGGTTCTGGACCGGTACCTGCCAGATGCCCCCTGGGATACGATGGCCCCACTCTATGTCGCACTGTTCCCGTCCGCCATAGGCTTCGCCTATCTGCTCTCTCTGGAGGTGGCGGCGGGCTTCTGGGGATCGGTGCTCTTCATGAAGGCCCAGGCAGTGGTCTTGCGGCACTTTGGTTACGAGGGCGGCAGCGCCTGGGGCGGCACCATCGCTCAGATCGCCCGCGGAGAACAGATGGGTGGTGTGCTCGTCCTGTCTCTGATGTTGCTCTGGTTCCTTCGCGGGACCTTGCGCGATGCGTTCGGGCGAATCCTCGGGCGCGCCGGACACATGGATGACGCTTCGGAGCCGTTGAGCTATCGGTTTGCCGCGATCGGTCTCATCGTGGGGCTGGCGACCGTCTTCATCTGGTTGCTGGCCGCAGGCATGACGCCGTTTTTCGCGGCCGCCTTCATTCTGGCGGTGGTCGGCATATGCATAGTTCTCACTCGCATCGTGGCCGAGGCCGGCCTCCTCATGGTCCACCTCAGTTTCACGCCGGTGGATTACTTGCTCGCCATCGGAGGCAGCTCCGCCCTCGGTCCCGCCAACCTTACGATCCTCACCTTTGTGGACTGCGCCCTGACCTGGGACCTCCGTGAGTTCGTCATGCCGTCGGCGCTCAACGGTTTCCGGCTCGCGGAGCAGTCCGGGATAAGGACGAGGAGGCTCACGCCCGTCATCGGGGCCGCGCTCCTTTTCTGCGCGCTCCTCGCCATTCCTGCGTTCTTGCTCACGTTCTACAGATCTGGGGCGGCGGGAACCGCAGTCAGTCTCGGGGCCCATCCCCAGCGCTTCTTCAGCGTCCTCGCCTCCCGCGTCGAGAACCCGGGACCGGCTGCCGGGGTGGACCACCTGTCAATGGCAATCGGCGGTGTACTCGTCGCCCTGCTTGCCTGGCTCCGGGTCCACTTCGTGTGGTGGCCGCTTCATCCTCTCGGCTTCGTCATGGCCACTTCCTGGGCGAGCCTGAACCTCTGGTTTTCGCTTTTTCTCGGCTGGCTCCTCAAGCTCCTGACGATCCGTTACTTCGGGCTTCGCGGGTACGTGCAGCTTCGTCCACTGTTCATGGGCATCATCATGGGCGATATCATGGCAGCCGTCTTCTGGATAATCGTCGGTCTCTTCACCGGAGTCGGCATCATGGTCACCGTCAACTAGCGACGGTACGGCCTCCCGCGCCTGGAGCGCGCTCTCAAGGAATGCAGAGAAACCGACTTCATCGCTCATGGGCCGGCGCGGCGCGTGGGAAAGGATCGGTGGAGCCGGTGATGGGGGTACCAATGGTGTCAGGCAGAGTGCGGGCGGGGACGGCTATCTGGCTCTACGCGGCATCCACGGCGTCACCTATTTTCGGCCTCGTGTGGGCTGAATCGATCAGCTTCCGCAGCTTCTGGCCCGAGTTCTGCACTATCGTCAGCCTGGGTCTCCTCTTGACGGCCTTGATACACACCATAGATCGCCGCGCGACACGACAGGGCCAGTCTCACACGCGACAACCAGCTCGCGGAAGAAGATCCCGCGGTCGGCGGCACGTACCCGGCCGCGAGTTTGCCTTGGCCCAGCAGCCATGAAGTGCTCGCAGAGCGATTGACGCAGGGAGTGGGAGAGTTGGTAGCCCCGGCGGGATTTGTACGCTCTTGACTTTTCGGCTGCCGCCGAGGGTGATCACGTTGCACCGTCGTCACGGCTCCAGCAGCACCTCGGATGAGCATCGGCGCGGCGCGATTGGCGCCTAGGGATGGATGCTGTCAATCGGCATGCAGAACTGATCCACCATCCGCGTCCAGTATTGACCCACCCTAGGTTGGTGAGACCAGTTCCAGGTCCCCTCGGAGCGCCCTTCAGAGACCTTCTGCCATCGCGGCGGATGGGTCAAGTGCCGGTGCCGATTCCACCCAAATGTGGGTCAATTCCGCATGCCGACCAACAATCGGGAACCAGATACCACATGGAGCGGCGAACGGGCAAGTGATCCCTTTCCCCGCGCAGCCGCCCCGGAAGCTCGTCGTGGAACGCGAGTCGTTTCTTGGCGGCCTGCTCAACTCCTACCATCGCAAGGCCGGGTAGCTGAAGCCGAATCGGATTCCCGTATCCTGCCGCTGGACGCGGGATGTGTCCCAGCGCCTCTGGTCGTTTTCAGAGCCACCGGATGGGCCGGAATCGGGGTGCGCGGAGCACTCGACGATCAAGCGCGACTTCTCAAGAGAACGATGATGCGCGCCAGAAACCATCGGATGAGTTTCTGGATAGCACGGGTCCTGTTTGTTGGATGGCTGATGGCTGCTCTGTTCCCTACACCTCAGTGGGACTCGGAGTATCCGGGAATCGAGCGTGACGGCTGGCAGTCACCGGCTCCGGACAAGCCTACCGCTGAAGAGCTAGAAGGTCTGAGTCTGGCTGAGAGAAGGGCGGCGTTCCGGGATTACGAGGCCAAGCGTAAGCAGCACGAGGCCGAGGAGGACGCTCAGAAAAAGGAACACCAGAAGCTTGAAAAGGCC
>Ga0180438_10006314_pt1 | contig 16052 bp, 17 predicted proteins | sample SS_ome_12_FD_132455 | JGI IMG/M metagenome (GOLD analysis project Ga0180438, IMG submission 132455) | Hypersaline lake sediment archaeal communities from the Salton Sea, California, USA - SS_3_D_2 metaG | ecosystem: Environmental > Aquatic > Non-marine Saline and Alkaline > Hypersaline >...
AGCCATAGCCTCCTCCGTATCTGATGTTACGCATCCATTCATCAACCCTCATGTCAGTGACAGAGAGGACGTCTGGAACTGGGCAACGGTGTCGCTTGGCGAAGTTGATCAGGGCATCGAGTGCCGCCTCGAAGTTCGTGCTGTAGCCAACCAGACTTGAGTCCTTGCGAACTGTCTGGAAGAACTTGGCAAGCCATTCAGTTGGAGTCTCACAATGTCCCATGTTGACGATCTTAGCACTCGAACTGAAAGGGATGAACACACCATCAAGTGGGTGTCCCTTTGAACGCATCGAGAAGATCATCGCGAGAAGCACAGCCATACCGATTGCATTCCCGGTGAACATAGAACCTGAGAAGTCTACCATTGGAATCATGAACATGTCCTTGGTAACCTCTTGGGATCGCTTGAGAACCTCAAGAAAGGCAATCTCTTGTTCAGGAGTCATCTTTGGCATCTCAGTGGAACGGGTACTACCCCAGCCGTAGCTGTAGCCACCGTTGAGCATAGCACGACAGTACGTTGCAAGATACTCATCGAGTACCGAGATAGCACTGACCGTACCCCCTGCAGTGTTCACCTTTGCGGATGGATCACCACGGACAAGGGCACGACGCCACTCCTCAACAGAAACAGTCAAACAACGCTCAATGGCACGGAATCTCTTCTTGTTCTTCTTACAACGTCCACTGTGTTTCTGGCGTGTACCAGCAGGTAGGGCGTTGAGGAACTGCATAGCCTCCGGTGTGCCATCGATCGCTGTGAGACCACCCTTCTGAGACATCACTCGTTCTGGGACTCTCTTCCTCTCCGCTGTAACGAAGATTCGGAAAATCTGCTGTGCAAAGCGTCGTGACTTCTCGTTCTGTGGTAGCTCACGACCGTGTTTGTACTGGTAGTACTCAGCAACCATGTTCTTATAGAACTTGCTACTCCTGTGCTTACCATTGATAGGCGTCCACTTGAAGAACAGACCGCGAATGTCCTTCAGACCAGCAAGAGCCTTACTGTCTGCAACAGATGCATAGTCCTCATAGTTCTCCACAAGCATGGAGACATAGAATTTTGCAGTTGCAGAAGCAAGAGCATCATTGCTAGAATTTCCGAACGTACGGTAGTCCTTGCAAGAACCCAGTAGACCAAGCATCATGAGGAACATTCCCGTTCGCTCCGGATGGTAGCGAAGGTAACTCTCCATAGCGTTGAGGGTCATAGTCTTACGACCATCACCAAGCCTTGCTGCTCTCTTGAACCAGGTTACCAGTTCAAGTGCTGCCTGCATGTCAGGAGTCCTACACAGTGCCTCAAGCTCAGCGAACTCAGAGAATCCCTCATTGCTAGTGCAATTGAAGTACCTGAGAAGCATTGCCTTGATACGCTCCTCCGCTGGAAGAGCATAATCTGCCTCTGGTCCGTCAACAAACAGTGGTTGCTTTCCCGGCTGAGCGGGATCACGTGCAACTGGTGCTGGTCCGCGACCTGCCTCTGAAACATTCTCAGAGACTGCTACTCCAAAAGCAGCTGCAGCCGAATCCTTATCGGCTGACGAATCGTTTGTAGTCTTAAAGATAGAAGAAAACATGTTGATTACACATGGTAATTTCCTCTTTAAATATTTTTATTCAATTTTTAAATGGAGAGTGCATCTCCCTTTTAAACCCTACGCGTTAACCAAGTTTACTAAGTTTACTAAGTTTACTAAGTTTACTTTTTGGGTGTTAGCCCCTTTTTCTAAAAGGGGGTCACAAATTGCTTACAAGCAACACCCGCCATATTGAACATTTTTTCCGACGCAGTAACACTATCAGTTCCCTTATGTTTATTTTCAAGGTAAACAACCTTGCGAATTCCTGACTGAATTATAAGTTTAGCACACTCATTACATGGATACATGGTAACATAAAGAGTGCATCCACATCCTCTTGGTTTCAACACACAATTTAATATAGCGTTAGCCTCTGCGTGACAAACATATGCGTACTTCGTATCCAGAAAATTACCTTCTCTTTCCCAAGGAAGAGCGTCATCATCAATCCCTTCAGGAAATCCGTTATAACCCGTTCCAATAATCCTCTTATCTTCATTAACAATACAAGCACCAACTTGTGTTGATGGGTCTTTGGAACGTTGTGCACTCAGTTTGGCAACACCCATAAAGTAATTGTCCCACGATAAACAATTTTCTCGCTTAGTTGTCATTATATACCTTATGACACCACTAATCTTTAAAGCCAAAAAATTGATTTATATTTATACTTTTTAGAAAAAAGTATGGTCAAAAACCAAAAAATTGATTTATATTTGGTCATCCACCACAATACTCAATTACAATTATGAGGATTAACCGAAACATTAAGATAATAGCAGCGGTTTATTACATGCTATTTGTGCCGTTTGTGGTAATATCGATTGTTGTGTTGAATAAATCTTTCAACACTTTCTATAATTGCACACCAATAAATACAACAAGTGATACAGGCATGTGTAAAATATGGGAATTTACGTTGACATCAGCGGTATTTTCAGCAATAGTCGCTGCCCTTTTGGCATCTTCACCAAGAATGTTTACCAACTATGGTAATTGTTCGTTGTATACTGTGTTGATAACATCGTGTACTTTGTTCTTAGCAACAACAGTTTGGGGATTCATTGAAATGGCTTTGCCAAGAGATTCATTATGTTGTTTAGAGGGTGGTTTGGAAGATTTTCAATATGTGTCTTTGGCATTCGATATTATGAGTCTGTCAGCGGGATTGATTATTTTCATGGTACTGTTAACATGTACAACTATATTTTCATATGATCAAAGTGAACAATTGCTTTATCAAGCACAGATATAAAAAAATTATGTGTCACAAAATTAGAATGGTGTTTATAATAGGAATAACTGGAGGAACTGCTTCTGGTAAATCAACATTTGCCAAAAACTTACAAAAGATGTACATCAAAGAAGGTTTAAAAACAACACTTATACACATGGACGATTTTTATAAAGGTGTTTCCAAATTTTCAGATATTGAACTTCAACTGTTAAAAAATAACAATCTCAACTTGGATGATCCATCAATGATCGATTTGAAACTTATGACAGATATTATATCGAATCCGACGGAGACATACAGAATGCCAGTGTATCATAGAGAAAGTTATGATACCTCACATTACAAAGACATAACACTGATTAACACCGATGTAGTAATAGTGGAAGGTATATTTATATTTAGTGATACCAATTTTGAAAAGTACGATATGACAATTTATGTTGATACACCAATGCCAATTAGATTGATGAGGAGACTTATGAGATATCCGAAAGATGAGAAAGAGAAACAACTTGAATATTATAATAGATTTGTTGTTATGTCGTTTATGAAGCATACGAAACCTTATAGGTACAAGTGTAATTATGTAGTTGATGGAGAGAAGAGTTTTGAGGAGAATATTAAAATGTTATCAGATAGTATATGAGTGAGAAGAAGTTCGCTGTTATAATAAGAACATATAGAAGGAAGAACGGTTCATCATTTAATAATTTATTAAGAGTTGTCAATTTTTTGAATAACCAAACATATAAAAATTTTAAAGTATTCTTAATAGGAGATGATTATGATGATCAAGAGGAATTTGATAAAATAGTATCGATGTTTCCAGAAGATAAGATATACAGTTACAACAACAATGTATCTTTCAGAAAAGGTTATTTTAAAATTAAGAAGAATAAGTGGTGCACAGGAGGAATGCTTGCAAATTTAATTGGTTTAAGACAAGCAATTAAGGAGAAATTTAAATATTATGTTCATTTGGATGACGATGATATTTGGTTGAACAATCATTTGGAAACTGTTAATGAAGTTGTTGATAAGTTTCCAAAAGTTGGGTTTATTGTTAGTTATTCTAAGTACAAAAATATACATTTACCGAGAGAATTTATAGGAAAAAAAAATATAAAGATATTTTATGATAATTTTAAGCCAAGAGGTGCAAATTCTGTTCATTCTTCTTGGATAGTAAATTTAGAATATTTGGGTGATACTTTTTTAAAAATATACGAAGAACGATTGGGGAAAATAAATATGATTAAAGATGGAAAGATTAAAGAATTCGAATTTAAAGAAACTGATAGGACTTTACTGGATAAAATAAATAATTTACAAAAAAACAAAAAGGTGAAATGTATATTTATACCAAAATGTACTGTAGAGAAAAAAACAGATGGTAATATACCAGAATAAAAAGATTGGCATTTGATATATGAAAATAAATTCATTTGGTATAATGCGATCAGGAATACATTGTATATTGGGATGGATAATACAAAATTTAGAAGATAACAGTGTTAATTTTTATAATAATATAAAAGATGTGAATAATTTAAATGATCGATTAATAAAGAAAAATGATACAAGAATTGATGATATAAGAAGCAAGATAACGGAAAAGTTAGATGCAGAAAATATAGTAAAGAGTTTTGAAAGTAAGAGATTAAATTTCTACTCACCGAAAGAGGATGAAATAAATATCATAATTATAAGAAATCCGTATAATAATTTGGCATCATCAATTAAATATACAGAGAGATTTGGTGAACACCCTGATATAAAGATAGACCATCATTTTGATGATTTATGGACTGAATATAGTAATTTCTTTATAGAAAATAACAATTATATCAAGATTGTTTATGATAAATTTATTAGTGATGAAAATTATAGAATAGAAGTATCAAAAAGGATAGGGTTCAACTTAATAAACAATATAGTGCCACATCTTGGAATGGGCGACGGATCATCTTTTGTAAATTCAGAAGAATATTTGAATAGACACAATGTTTATGAAAACAACATTAATATTAAAAGATTAAGAAAAAATAAGCTTGTGAAAAAAAATTGGATTAATATTTCTTAATGAATATATATAAATGAGAAAAGAGATTATAAATGAAGTTAAAAAATCAAATTCTCTCAGAATATTGAGAGATGTAAACAATAAAATAAGGGAGAGACATTTTCACGAAGGTACTCATATACTATATGATATAAGAACATTATTGGGAAAAGAACCGAAAAACTATACAGAGATTGGTAGTTATGTCGGATCATCTGCCTCATTAATGTTACAACATCCATTCGCAACAAGTATAAACTGTATTGATCCACTTAATTTAAACCCATCACACTATAAGGGAATTATTAACCAATATGATACATTGAAAAAAAATATTATTCTCAATAATATTCATAATAATAGTGTAAAAATTTTTAAGCATTATTCAAATAGTGAATATGTACTATCAAAAATAAACGACATAGATATTTTATTTATTGACGGTTGTCATAAATTCAAGTCTGTGGTTGATGATTTCAATAACTACAAAAATAAAGTTAATAAAGGTGGTTTCATTATTTTTGATGATTATTTGGATTCAGTACATTCACCAGAAGTGAGAAAAGCAGTGGATTTCATAGTCAAAAATATTAATTGTAATGAATATGAAATTATAGGTTCAATAAAAAATGTTAAGAATGCTTATTCAGATATTCCGAGAAAGAATTCTAATGAATTTATATTGTATAAAAAATTATAGTTTAGTAAATTTATATTGGTCAATATTTATATTAACACGTATTTTTCCAGTTTTTAGATTAATATTTTTCATTCTCTCATATTCATCGTTCAATCCAATTACTGTTTCCCATCCAATATGATCCAATTTGTTATTCACTGTTTGTAATGGTTCTACATTGCTAATTTTATTAAATACTTGTAAATTTGAGTCACAATATCCTGTAAAATTTTTACATCCTCTTGCAATTTTTGTGCATATTTGCTTATTATTTATAGCATTCATAAATTTTACAAAGTACTTTTTATTAAAAGTTATAAATTGAGTTCCAGTATGACCAATACCATAAAATGATATCTTCTTAACTTTTGGAACCCATTTATTAATTTTATGTTTTATGGATCTATATTTTTTAAGATTGGTCTTGAGACCAACATAACAAACACCGCTGTTTTTAACTGTTTCTAAAATATGAATGGCCTCCTTTATACATCCATTATCGAGAACCACATCGCTTTCCGTTAAACATATATAATCATATTTTTTCAATAAGTCATTATGTTTGTTATAAAATAATTGAAAAACTAATCCTGCAATGTTTTCATTACAAATATAATGTTCAATATTATATTTTTTTTGATAAATCTCTTATTTTATTTGAATACTTACTTGGATTTTCTAAAAAGATAATATCTATTGTATTATTTACATCATTATTGAAAATGGATTTCAATGTTCTTTCAACATAGTCATAATTGAAAAATACATTCATCAAAATGAGTATTCTAGATCTTGGTGGATTCATATATAAATATTATAATAAAATTATATAGTATAATGGATCTACTAAAAGATGAGAAAAAATTAATTTTAAAATGTCCAAATTACACAGAAGATTCGGAAATTCCAGGAGTTTTTGTTATTGGTTTCAATAAATGTGGAACAGCATCGATACATTTTTTCTTCTTACTTAATAATATTAAATCTCTTCATTGGTACAGAGGATTTTTAGGTAAGGAGATAAACAAGAATATAAATAATAAAAATTTGCTAGGAAATTTAAGCAATTTTTATGTATATTCAGATTGTGAAGAGTTGAGAAAAAATTTTAAACTATTCGAAAAAAGATATCCAAATGCAAAATTTATATTGAATATTCGTGATGTAAAAATGTGGTTACTATCTCGGTTAAATCACAAGAATGGGAAGTATCTAGAATATTGGAACAAAATAAATAACAAACATATGAATTTTAAACAGATAGTTAAATATTGGCATAGAGAGTGGTTTGAACATATCAACAATGTCAAAAAATATTTTAGTGACAAAAAAAATAAATTGTTAATAATCGATATTGAGAAAGATGATTTTCAAGAGAATATTATAAATTTTATAGGTTCGAAATGTCTCAAAAAGATGGACATACATGTTCACAAAACAAAAAAAAAATTGTACTTTCCGATATTAACGATATTATTGGAAAATAAATTTCCATTCTTGTATATATAATGAAAATAAATTGGATATCTGAAAAAAAGATAAACCAAAACAGAGTGAATCAACTTATACAACAATCCAGCGAAACCGGACAATTCACAAATTATGGTCCAAATGTTAAGTTGCTTGAAGTAACAATTAGAGATAAACTTCAAATAGACGATACAAAAGCCGTCATAGCTGTAACGAACGGCTCAGTGGCTCTCCATGCATTAGCATCATCCATTCAATACTTTGAAAAAAACAATATTAATTGGGCAACCCAATCCTTCACCTTTCCACCATCTGCACAAGGTACTCTATCAAATGCTACTATTATCGACATAGACAAAGATGGCGGATTAAATTTAGATGAATTGGATGAATCAATAAATGGAATAATAGTTACAAATATCTTTGGTAACATTGTTGATATCTCAAAATATGAAGATTGGGCAAAAAAGAATAATGGATTTCTCATATTCGATAATGCAGCAACTCCCTTCACATTCTATAAAGGTAAATCATGTTGTAATTATGGACATGGATCAACTATCAGTTTTCATCATACTAAACCACTAGGATTTGGTGAAGGAGGTGCAATAATTGTTGACAGAAAATACGAAAAGAATATTCGATGTCTAAATAATTTTGGTATTGGTCTCACTGATCAATATTGGGTAAAAGAGGGTAACAATAATAAGATGTCTGATATTTCTGCAATATACATAATCCAATATTTAGACAATTTTGACAAAATAGTTGAAAAACATAGAGAACTGTACAAATATTTCAAACAACAAATAACAAAATATAATTTACCATTAACTTTATTTCCGTCTTTTCATGACACAAACAAGATAATGCCAAGCTGTTTCTGTTTATTATTTAATAAATATGACGATACTATAAGACAAACCATTCTAAACAACAATATATTTTGTAGAAAATATTATAAACCTTTGAAAAATACAAAGAATACTCAAGATATATACAATAGAATACTCTGTTTACCTTGCAATACAGATATGACTATAAAAAGTATAGATTTTATAGTTGATATTCTTTACAATTTTTTTTCATTGTAATACATCAGTGTATAAATTAATAATTTGTGAATCTACTCTATTCTTTTTAATAAACATTGTTTCCAATGGATTTATTGTTGTACCGAAATATTTCCCATTCCACCATATATCCCCCTTTTTATGTTTTTTTATGTCACAAAAATATAAAGCAGCTATATCATATCCACTCTTAATAATCTCTACAGACATACCTATTTCAAATTTTATAATAAAATTTTGTCTATTTTTATTGTAAATATTATCATACTCCTCAACTTTTAAATTAAATATACTTTTTCTCAAGATCCCTAATCCTACTTTATCAGTACAAAACATCATCGATTGAACATGTTTATATTTGCCATTATTATAGTCATTTTTTGAACATTTTTTTATATTTGAATGGTTTCCCCAAGGAAAATAGTTGATAGTTAATCCAGACAATTTAACTTTTTCAGAAATTAAATTACAAAACATACTATACCAACTTATATCTTTTGGTATATATCTTGGTAAAAACGGTCCGCGAACTGTATCGTTTATAAAAATATAATAATCAAAATCTCCTTCAATACTTTCCAATCCATGTTTCCAACTTCCAAAATCATGACCAATATTGTCCCGATGTATTATCTTAATATTTTTCTGACTAGGAATTTTCACAGAACATTTACGGTTATTAATCAAAAAAACATATAATATATCATCATTCACACAAACACCATTTCTAATGAAGAATTCTAGGTTCTTTTTGGAATCTTTTGTTTCAAAATACGAGAAAAATACACAAAAACTGGACATTTATATATTATATAAACAATATAAAGAATTCACAACATAGACTATCGAATGGGAGATATTTACGATAAAATATTCAATCTTCTAGAGTTGAAAGATGATAAAATCAACATAATAGAGTTCATCAACTGTCTTGAAACACGTGGTATTTACAAAATAGATTACCGGCTCAAAGAGATGAAAGCTAAAATAGATAAAAATAAGAAGAAGATTTTCTATGATAAATCAGAGTTCCATGAGCTAATAAGCGATAATATCATGATAATTGAGAAGATTCTTAAGGATGATTTTGTTATACCCAATTTCAACAAATTTACAGAATCTATAACCACAATTTATGATGAGTGTAAAGAGTTCACACATGGTAAAAAAGCGGATTACATTCCACAATTGGAGAAACAGAATGAGAATCATTTTGGAGTCTCAATATGTACAGTTGATGGTCAACAATATAATATTGGTGACACTAGACAAGAGTTCTGTATACAATCCTGTTGCAAACCCATAAACTACTGTATAGCTCTAGAGAGTAACGATGTCAATTATGTACATGAGTATGTAGGAAGAGAACCAAGTGGTGAACAGTTCAATGCTCTAAAACTCAATCAACAGGGTTTGCCACACAATCCATTAATCAACTCTGGTGCTATAATGACATGTTCACTTATTGGTCAAGACATGGATTCATCGAACAGATTTGATTATGTTACGAATATATGGAGTAAATTGTGTGCAAATAATCATGTAGGTTTCAATAACTCGGTGTACTTATCAGAGAAGGACAATGCAAATCGAAACTTTGCACTTGCATACTTTATGAACGAGAATAAAGGATTCCCAAAGGGAACTAGTATCATGGATGTCTTGGAGTTCTATTTTCAATGTTGTTCTTTAACAATAACTTCAAGCAAATTGTCGATAGTTGCGGCGACTTTGGCTAATGGTGGGATAAATCCCTTGACAGGAACAAGAATATTTTCGGGAGCGACTGTGAGGAATTGTTTGTCTATGATGTATAGTTGTGGAATGTACAATTATAGTGGAGAGTTTGCTTTCGAGATTGGTTTACCTGCTAAATCCGGTGTTGCGGGAGGTGTTTTCATAATTGTTCCAAATGTTATGGGTATATGTACTTTCTCACCTAAATTGGATGAGTTTGGTAATAGTGTTCGGGGAATTCAGTTTTGCAAAAGATTGGTTAGCAGATACTCATTTCACAATTTCGATACACTCTTGACATCCAATAAGAAAGAAGATCCGCGTGTATGCTATACACACAAGGTTGATATAAGGGATGTTATAGACATATGTGCGATTGGTGATCTTTCTGCACTCAAATATACACAGATGAAGGATGTCAATTTAGAAAAAGGGGATTATGATGGACGAACACCGCTACATTTAGCATGTTCGAATGGTCATCTAAATATTGTTAAGTATTTAGTTGAGGTTTGTGAAATTAAGAATCTATCCCCAAAGGATAGGTGGGGAAATACTCCTCTAGATGATGCTGAGAGAGAAGGTCATGAAGATATTGTTACATATCTGACAACAAGTACAACACTCACAACAAGCACTACAAGCACTACAAGCACTACAAGTACTACAAGTACTACAAGTACTACAAGTACTATAAACCAATGAACAAAGGATTACTACATTTAACATTCTCATTTATAATTTTGTCTTTATCATCACTGTTAGCATAAGTGTTTGCTGGTTCACCATCGTCATTGGTGTATCCACAAACAGTTATATACTTTTTATCCGCTGCACAATATGCAGAACCACATCCAACTTTGGTATTCCCCTTCCAGTTCATAGCTGTGTAATTAGAACTATTATCAGTTGTTGCATATTTACCTCTACCTTCACTAGCCCAACCATTAACAGCTTCCAAACTACTTAAAATTTGATCACCGATAGTTGAACTGTATGGACCAGATATGGCGATGTTCTCCGAAAATTTATAAGTTTTCTTTGTATCCGGATCAGTATAAACTGTTTGGTGACCATTGAATCCCGATTCTATTTGGCAATTGTTATTCTCTGCCAAATCTTTTGCATACGCCTCCTCATATTTTGCCAACCCGTCAAACCATTTCAACGAATTAGCATCACATTGACATCTAATATTGTTATTGAACAATAATGTTTTACTATTCCAGTAACAAGTATTATCTCCACTACCTATATCGAATGTACAAGTTCCCTTTTCAGGAATCAAATTCTCCAATGCAGTTTTCGCATCACATTCAACTGATTTCGCAATAGCTTTAGCCACATCACTTCCAGTCAAAGTCTTCAAAAAGTCCAAAAAGAGTATACCAATATTAGAGTTGGTCAATTTCTTCATAACATTTCCGAGAATTCCTGATAAACTCTTTCCATCTTTCGTTTTATACTCAGACACTCCACTACTAGTTGACGATGCACCTGTTGAAGAATCATGATCTTTACTCTCATCTATGTATTTATTCTCTTGTTGTTTATTATTCTCCTCTCTCTCTTTCTGACGTTTATTCAACATCTCATTTCTCTTCTTATCTCTACTTCTCTCTGTATTGTCCTTATTGTACATCTCTCTCTTCTCTCTCTCCCTTCCTTCGCGTTCTCTTCTAGTTCTCTCTCTTCTCTTCTCTTCATCGCGTTTCTTCATCATCTCTCTCTGTTTGCGAAGAGCCTCTCTCTTTCTCTTCTCTTCTCTCTCCTCTCTCATACGTCTCTCTTTCTCAAGACTATCACTAACATGTCTCTTTACAAGAGTGTTATGAGTTGGTTCATAACCTTCACCTATAGTTCCGTGCTCTTTGTCCATTTTGATATTGAATCTATTTCTCAATTTGTCGAAATATGTTTCATCATTGTCATCATATCCACTCACAATGTTTGATTGATCTGGGGAACAGTCTTTAACAATGTTGAAAATGTCCTCAAACTCATCACAATCTTTTGTTAAACCAGTTTCTAAACATTTTACAAAACGATCAGCTGTTTCTTTATTATCTCCGAACTTCTCGACAACACTAGCATCTCTTTTATTTCGATTCTTTACAAATAATAGAATCAAAACTATGCAAATAATTACAATAAATAGGATAATTTCAACCCTCATATATAATTAATAAGATAAAATTTGGAAAGAAATAGTTGAATCAACAACAGTGAAAGTGAATAATCCACTGAAAGGTATTCTCAATGTCTTCACAGATCCTGGTTTAATAGATACAACACCACTACTTGTGTTCTTATCATACCAATTTTTCACTTTTTTTATAAGATCATCACTGTAATATACAGGATTCTTAATACTAATTTTCAACTTTATTGTCATAACAGTCGCCAATGGTGGAACGAACGGGAAATTATTCTTTATCTTTATCTTATCACCAACTCGATACATTACACAATCTGTACCAACTAATCCTTTGAATATTTTAGGTGGATTTGTGCAAAGTTTAGTCATAGGTAACTCAAGTTGGACAGTATCAACTTTTATTTCGTCACTATCAGCGAAATGTTCATTGGCAGTGAAAGCTTCGGCTTCATTATAAGATTTACCAATGAAGATAACTAATATAATTATCACAATAGATGCTATTGTCAAAATTGCATACATAATATATGTTTTCGAAGATATTTATTCAACAAGAACCTGGAAACTTTTGCTATAATTTTTAGATGATGATGCAGGATTATCTATATTCTGAAAGAGATATAGACCTGTGTAAGGAAAACTTATGTCCTTTGAACCTTTTGGACATAACTCTATTAACCCATTGTCAGTTGTCTTTTGTAACCAATTATCTATATTGGTTATTGTTTCATATGAATCGTTATCATATCTCTTAACAGACAGTCTGAATGTTTCACCAGTTCCAGGATTCTGATTCACATTTACTATTGTTATTGTATTACCAAGTCTGTTCTTAACACATATATTCTCAATAACATGTTCCTTTTTCGAACATTTGGATTTATCAATATCCAATTTAACATTGCCATTAACAATCAATATAGGATAATTGTTTACAAATGTCTCTATCTTTTCCAAAAAGGTCAAAATAATGAATAGAACAACAACTACAACAATGATAGGTAGCATATAATATTAACAATATATTTTTATGGTTCTCTCAAATCAGGTGTAACAGATGCCTCATCCGTAAACACAGAGAACAGAACTCTATTGAAATCTCTATTCACAATATTTCCTACCTCATTGTCATTATAAACAACGTGCAATTCATCATCATAGAACTTCAACTCGATACTATCTTGGTATTTCAATTCACCAATTCCTTTGAAAATGTCCATGAATGCTGATCTCTCAACATCAAAACCATTTGATCTATTTCCTATCGCCTCTGCAAAAGCTTCCGCAATCTGAACATTGTCTACACCTCTATAGAATTTTAGAACCAATACATTCTTATCTTCATTATCAAATGCGGTTTCATCAACTGTTCCATCTTCATATAAAGCAGGATTATTAGAATAGAAACCGATTCCGTAAACAACAAATACAAGTTTCGTTCTAGTTCCAAGAGACACAAGTGTTAACATAGAGTTGTCTGTAACAATCTTTTTGTCAAATGTCATGCCTGATTTACTGTGGTAAACTGTTTCGCTCATAATATATTAAAGTATATTTATTTCTATAAATAGAAAAACGAAAAATACTTAAGATGAAATTCACATTTATATAGAACAAAATGGAGAAATCGTTCATAAGATATTGTGAAAAATTTGATCCGGATGATCAATATGTTAATTACAAGAAAACATTAGATCTAATTGAGGAAGGTAATGTTATGATTGACGGTCCAAAAGTCGATACACCTGAAGGATGCAAAATTACACTCAAGGAACATCAGAAGAGGATTGTTTATGAAATGCTTCAAAAGGAGAAGGAAACATATAGAGTTTCAAGGAAGCTTAATCTGTTTGTTATAACGGATAAGGTAGGATCAGGAAAGTCAATAAATGTTCTAGGATTTATTTCTCACAAACCAAGAGTTAATTCTTATGTTGAAAACATCATAAAATATAAACCGGATGATGTTTATAATTTTATTGGGTACAAAATTCATAAGGATTCCAATTTCTTTAGAACGAATCTCATAGTAGTTCCACATACTGTTTATCATCAGTGGATAGGGTATATTGAGAATTTTCCGAATCTTACATATTATGGGATTAAAAAGATCACTGACATTGAGAAGATGAATTTGGATGAGTTGATGGAGGGTAAGTATGATATTGTTCTTGTTAAATCCACAAAGTACAATAAGTTCATGGATGTTTTGTATGAGAAGTTTCCGCTGACATCAGATTATCATTATGTTCCAAATGGGGGAAATAGTGATGTTAACAGTCTTGATTATAGTATGAAACATTTGAAAACTAAGTTTAACTCTTTTTATAATTCCGTTAGAAAGCGTGATGTTGATATAGATTTGGATTATGGAATAGATGAGATGATAGAGGAGTTAACAAAGATTAAGAGTACAGATATGAATAAAGTTAAGGATCTTTGGAAGAGAACATTGATAGATCAGATTCTGAATGTTAAAGGACCAATTTTTGATAGGGTATTTTTTGATGAGGGTGATTCGATTAAGATTCCGAATTGTAGGGTTGCATATGGCAAGTATAATTGGTTTATCACATCCTCCCTGAATGATTTGTTCTTTCCGAGAGGAAGTAACCAGTATCATGGAATGATTGCAAATCTTCCTGAAAAAATAAGTGGTATTTACAATCATGGGTTTATTAAGAACACATTTCTTGCGAATCAGAATGTTTACAATTATAGATTCTTACAGGACATATATCTTAAGAATAATGATAAGTTTGCAATAGAGTCTTTTGAGTTAGAAGAACCTGTAAAGAATTATATTATGTGTTACACACCGGCACATTTGAAGATTTTGGAGAATGTTGCACTTCCGAATATCATTGATGCATTGAATGCAGGTGATATGGAGACAGCATTGGGAATGGTTGGTGGTAATGTCAAGTCGGATAAGGATATTTCGACATTGATTTTGGCAAACTTTGTGGATGAGTTGAAGGGTTTGAAAGAGAAGATAAATGAGAAGACAGCTGAATTGTCAGAACTTGAGACTACTATATGTAAGGAGAAGCTAATTCTACAGAAGGAGAGAGATGCTTATAAGAAGTATATGGAGAATAAATTCTTGAGTGATGAGGGTATTCTCTGTTATAAGATATCGAATATTGTTATTGACGATAATGATGAGTTGAAGGTTTTCACGGAATTGAAGGATAATTTCGACATTCAGAAGAAGATGATGGAGACTTTAAACAGTAAGAAGTACAGTTTAAAGAATTCTATCAAGAACTTTGGAGAGAAAGTGGAGAATGTGCAGTCGAAACATGATTCCTTGAAGGAGAGAATCACGGATGTCAAGAAGAAGAACTGTCCAATTTGTTTGGAAAAGGTGACTAAACCGACAATTGTTCCATGTTGTAAGAAGGCTTATTGTTTTGAATGTTTGATGTACTGTTTGAGTATTAAAAATCAGTGTGCATTGTGTAGATCTGAGTGCAAGTTTAATGAGTGTACAATTATTGGAAACAATGTTGAGAAGGAGAAAATGGAAGATGAAGATAGATTACCAACAAAAATAGAGAAGGTCGCCGAATTGTTGAGTAATAAGGCGGAAGACAAGAGATTCTTGATATTCTCTAAATATGATAACTCATTTCAGGAGATTGTTGGATATCTTGAGAAGAATGAGATACCCTATCATCTGTTGAAGGGTTCAACTGGTCGAATTCAGAATATCATCAAAGAATATGCGGATAATAAGGTAAAAATCTTGTTACTTAACGCGAAATTCTTTGGAGCGGGATTGAATCTGCAGATGACCAGTGATATTATAATGTATCATAGGATGGATAAGGATTTGGAGAAGCAGATTATTGGTCGTGGACAGAGAATCGGTAGAAAGGGTGCATTGAGAGTGCATTATTTATGTCATGACAACGAAGTGTAGGCGAAGCTGAAACTTTGTTATCTCACAAGTACAACGAAGTGTAAGCGAAGCTGAAACTTTGTTATCTCACAAGTACAACGAAGTGTAAGCGAAGCTGAAACTTTGTTATCTCACAAGTACAAC
>Ga0180438_10006316_pt1 | contig 16050 bp, 12 predicted proteins | sample SS_ome_12_FD_132455 | JGI IMG/M metagenome (GOLD analysis project Ga0180438, IMG submission 132455) | Hypersaline lake sediment archaeal communities from the Salton Sea, California, USA - SS_3_D_2 metaG | ecosystem: Environmental > Aquatic > Non-marine Saline and Alkaline > Hypersaline >...
TCCGAGGTCAGCAGGCTCCACGTCATCCCAATTCTTGATCCGACCACACTTGAACTTCACTCCTGTCCAAAAATGGGACTTTGTCCGCTGTCTTCGTGAATACCAACCAGCGGGCCCTGGTGGTTTCACGTCAGGATCTGGAACAGGTGGCTTTGCGATAGGACCGACGGGAAGCTGAACCTTCACGGATTCGCTGAAAGAGCTCATTTGACTCAAAGTATCGAACGAAAATTTACCAATCGTAAAAAAGACGCTCGATTTAGTTGATTACTACAATAAAAAGCTCTAATGCGAAACTTGTTTTACTATATCTAAAAAAAGAATATTTTTTATTTTGCTGATTTCAAAAATCATTTATCTTGTGGTCGTGTTAGAACCATATAATTACCACATTGACACATCTGCTGAATATTATTTTTAATTGTACAAATACCACATAATGGACCCGCTTCCATTTTATGTACATACAAACTACCTACATGGCTACAACTTCGACATTTGATACTAGCTTTTCTTAATTTAGAACAACAATTGCCACATTCTAAACACTTGCTTACTCCTGTTAGGTGACAAATATTGCAATCTGTACAATGAACGTAAGGTAACCCAGGTTTACTCGATATATTGCAAATATCACAATAATGTCCATTACATTTACCACTACCACTACCACTGGAACGACAATAACCACATTGTTCACATTCTTTTAGATCCTTAGGATGACAAAAATCACACCTTGAACAATGAATAAATGATAATCGGCCACCCATTGAAATGTGCCGGTACCGGTATTTTTCGTAAATTATATTGGTAAAACCATTTTCTTTGCACTTATCACAATACTCAGTAAGAAATGATGATTCAGTTCCCTGTTTTACCGGTTCTGGCCACAACCATGTGTATAAATTATAAAAATAACTTGCCGCCATATGTGTAAGAATATAAAAATAAAAATATAAAAATTTTTTTTTCGGTATTTCCCCAAAATAATAAACAAAATACATAGACAAAATACATGGAGTTTCAAAATTACTTAGAATCTGTTGTACAGTCTACAAAGTCAGTAAACAAGAATGAAACACTTTACTCCATATCCACAGACTTAACAGTATATTCTTCAACTACAAATTCATATGTCGTTTCTTTATCCATATCAAAATATTCTTCAAAATCAGCATGAATAAAGGGACCACATCCCGTTTTAAATTCTTTTGTAACAATCGTTTCACCAAGTTCTAACCCTTCACATATATATGGATATGCCTCTTGACGCTCATCTTTGATTTGCTCTGCATGAAGTTTCGGTGAAAGATAAACCGTTTCGCTATTCCATAGCGATGCAACAGGAACCCTTTCAGATTCATTCAATCCTAAACTAGGGGTTGTCCACCAATAAGACTGAGGTTTTTCTAACCTTTCAATCGCTAAATAGGTGATTCTCTGACATTTATTCTTATTATAAGGATTAACCCCCGGACTATGATGCAACCTAATCATACTAATGAGAAAGTCTTTCACAGATTCAGGTTCCATATAATAATAATTCTTTCTCTCACTGTCATCACCATACTTATAAGCAACACGAATCATTATAAAATACTTGATTTGATAATTCACATTCTCTATTCAAATTTTCATCAATTTTTTTAACAATATAATACCATAGTCTTTGCTTTGAGATAAGTAAGTAATATATCAAAAACTTATAAATTAGTACATCTTAAAACATTTTGTTTACTTAGAAGCAAGAAAAAAATACCCACTCGCTTACAAACCCATTAAAAACTTGAGTTACTATATATCATTATTGAACCAGAAGTACAGCAAAAATGATGGTCTTATTTGTATTACGATGCCCGGATTTGTTGCAACATTGAATGAATCTGATCAGAAATTATCAGCAGAACTATTAAGGAAATTAATAGAACTAGAATGGAATGATCAAACCATAACTCAATTCGAACAGTTGCTTTTTATAAAAAATAGAAAAACTGCTTGAGACTACATCCAGAAACTACAAAATTAACACAAATGTGAGCAAACGGTCAATATATACACCTAATACTAATCAAAATTTACATCAAATTTGAGCAAAATTTGCACAAATGTGAGCAAACAGTCAATACAGAAAGCGGTTAAACTAACTTCCACCTCGTGATTTCATTACACTGTACAAAACTACTGGTCGTTACTTATCCACATAGTAAAATACAAATATGACCTTTACATACACAACAAACACAAAAAGTAAATAAGTCATTTTTTTTCATCTTTGGATACTAGGATTCACAAAAACCTAGGTTATACTAAACAAAGTATAATAAGCATCAGTAAACTTTAAATCCACCAAGACGTGATCCTGATTGACAGAAACGAATAAAATCTTTCATGAATGCGATATCCGAGCTAACATGTTTATGGTCTTCGTCTTTCTTAACTCCACCCCATCGTGTTATAGATGGATTATTTCCGGCAGAACTCCTCGCTTTAATGACACCCTCCGTCATGTCATGATCTTGATTGTATACTTTGACTATATCTTTACACTGATCAGACGTAATAAAACTACCTGAACTTGTTAGCGAATATGCTAATTGTTCATTTACTCCAATGTGTTTTAAATATTCTGATAAAAATTCAGAACCAAATAGGTTATAATCAAAACTTTCATCCGAGTTGACCGTTTCCAAACTGAATCCCATCTTACCCACATAATTCATATTCCAAATTATAATTATTGTCAATTTTTTCCATAACCTAGAGTAGTCATTCAATAATCATCCTGTCCTATTAATAAAATACTCTCACTCTCGGGAGATCTCACTCTGATTGATTTCGACATAAAAACATTTCTGAAAGTTTCTGAAAGAAAAGACGAACTAAAGTACTTCCCCTTATGTGAAGGCTCTCCGAAAGGAACAACCCTCATATTGGATCTACCAGATATAGCAGCCCTTGTTCGATCAGCCTCCTCTGATGCGCATCTTATTATGACCAAGGATAACCTGTCAAATGCCGACATGTTCCATCCCGAAAAACTGGAAACACCCTTGGTTACCACATAAATATTACCCCTCATACTAGCATTATCAAACATTTTAAGTAGGGTAGCAATAGAATAGTATGGTGGTGGATTCACACCGAATCGCTCACTCTTACTAAAAAGACATGCCCGATTGCTTCCACTCCCCCACCCCAGAGTACCGTGTAAACAGAGGCCAAGAGTTTCTGCCCCCAATGTATACTCTCCGATCTCCTTCAAACAAGAGAAGGCTTCAGGATGGATATTATAACAGTCTATTATGACTATGGATTCTATAAACTCCGCCCTATCTCCAACCGTCTCACCTGGTTGAATTGACACTTTCCGCTTAAGTATATTGGAAACATCTCCCAATTTGACCCATTTCCCCTCATTTCCTAAATCCATATTCACGCAAATCCACGTTTTCAATAATTAATATTTTTTTTGTCAATTTTTATGCAAAGAAAGATTTGTGTATAAGCTTTTCACTCCACATACACAAATACACCTGACAAAATATTAATGATGCCTAAAATTGACGCCTAATTCAGAAAAAAAAATATAAAGTTTTGAATTAATTAACCGGAAGCTAAATCTAAACTGATAATAACAATGACAATCGATCAGTGGTTAACAGAAGATTCATCAAAATCGTTTCCGACTCTAACTCACAAAATCATCGATTTTGTAGAAAAGGAAGAAATTCCGTCATATGAAACTGAAATAAGCAATATAAGACGTTTTATTCAAGCATGGGACCATAACTTACCACCATCAGATTGCCAACTCTATCAAATCCTTAAAGATCAGATCCGAGAAGTACATAACACGTTCGATTTCTTTTGTGTATCAGCTAGATTCTTGACTTATGGTATCCCAGCACTCCTCAATCCATGTCTTCAAATCTGGCGTGATAGTAACTCAGACCAAGACGGACTCTTTACCTTTAAATTATGTTATCCAGATTTCATCGAGGAAAGATATCAGGATCCTGATATGAACGAAAATATTAAGCAAGTAATAGAATTAGACCGGCAACTTCGGCAACAAAAGTTAAAATTCGAACAAGTATGGAACTCAAGTCAATCTAGTATGCAGTTAATCAAACTATCCGAAATGCCATCATTCTTACAAAACACGAAACAGACCACTAAATATACTGCCCAAAATTTGGATACTTGGAAGCATATTGTCCATGATATATGGGGGTACAAAGTAGATCAAATGATCTACTTTCCTGGTCAAAGTGAAATGTATCAGTCACTCAAAGAAATTCTAGATACATGTAGCCCTGGTTTATTGCAAGAATATTTGACTGTATCACTAGACCTGTCAGTTTCCAAAATGATCACACATCTAGACGCAATACACGCGGATAGGTCCAATCAATTAGCAGAAAGTATGGAAAAATATTTGGGGCTTGACCTAGGTCGAATTTGTACATTTTCAAAATGTGATATAGCACCTAATCGGAAAATGGCAGTCAAGTTGGTTGAGTGTTTCCGTGACGAGGCCATCCGTTTTGTCATAGAAAGATTTTCGTTTGAAACTACCAGAGCTCTGGTTCCACAACTAGAAAAACTCCCTTTCAAAATCCACTCACCTGAACTCGATGAATGGCCGGATCTGACTATAACTCAGAACCAATCTCCAGAAACCTTCCTGGATTTGATTTTCAAGATCAATCAAAGAAATTTTGAGATCAAATCCAAGAATTCTGGTCAACTACTACAACCCAATCAATTCCCTTGGGATTATTCAGTGTCACCTATGAGTCAATACGCAAGATCTACAGTACCAATGTATTTACCAATGGGAATATTCGATGTTCCTGATGCAGTGGTCTCTGATTTACCATCATTGATAGGGTGGGTGACTCATAGTATATCTTGGTGTTTATGGTCAAATTACTGTATTTCAAAATGTCGTCATGACGGAATAAACCTCTTGGATTTTGGTATAATTTCAAAGTGGGCCGAAGAAGATCTGTCTAAAATGAATGCACTTCATCAAGAAGTCGCAAATATAACGGGTATCAAGGATATAAAAGATCACCAGACAGTCAGGTATATGTCAAATTTATTAAGTATCAAATTGGCTTACCAAGTTCTAGATCAAATGTCGCCATATGACGTACATATGAAAATCGACAGTCAATATACACCAAAGGAACGCCTTGGTCGCTCATTAGTTAAAAGATCACAGAAAAACAATCCAAATGGGTGTCAGTTTTGGAATTCCCATTCACAAGAGTTAGATCAGGTATTTCATAGGGAATGTGTTTTAGATCTGGTTGATCATTATTTACCTAAAAACACCCATACTCAAATATCAGAAGCTGATAAAATGGACGCCCATCTTACTTGGAGTCAAACTTATTAAGATAATGTTAAAGTCATTGATATCTCACTTATAATCTTTGGTTTTGGAAATAATTATAAACATATCTTTTATATTGAAAAATGCCAACAACAAACTCTAAATTACAAACGTATCAAGAAACACACCACTCGGCTCGAAATTTAACTCCCCCGCAACGACAGATAACTAAAACTTCAACTTTAAACCATGAACTTTTACAAAATGTGTATCTTGTTCACGCCTTTACTCCAACAATACTTGATAGTCAAACAGGTCCTGATATCATGACCATAGATCTTGTTGATACAATGTTAGACAATCTCAGTATAAAAGAGGATGGGAGTGGAATATTCTACCTAAATTTCAGAGATAAAAAAATAAACAATTTAATTCATTGCTCATGGGGGAATCTAGTATATCCGCATTATAATGGTTCCTGGGAAGCACCATTATTTATAATGATATTTCCTTTGAAATATAATTTAGGAAATATTTACAATATTAGTCCATTTGACACCATGATATCTACATATAATGGAATAAAGTTAGGCAAAGTGGGAGATTTTAAATTTATAAAGGCAAATACAGATTTAGCCGAAAATATTTTCGAAAAGTTAGGAATTGCGCACCTGGATAGCGCACTTCATACATATGATTTTCTGTTCAAAAAAGATATATTAAAAAACGAGAAATTTCTAAGAAGTGGTTTAGCCACACTTTTTGAAGGTCATGATATATACGAAAAAAGAGATGATGACCCGGGAATATTGGAAGAATCAGATCCCAATGATATAGTTGAATTCGACAGTTACGATACAGTTTATTTTACTCTATATGGCATGGACCCAACAAGGTATGAAGAGTTAAATGACTACTTTGTTACAACCGCTAGACAGGAAGTCACTAAAATTATTGACGAAATTGAAAGAAATAAAAATATTAAAATACCCAGAAATGTTAGTTGTTTTGAAAATAAAGAAGATATGGGGCATGAAAATTGCTATAGCATGGGAAAATATGGACCTGTTATTCAACTTGATTTAGGCTATAGCGAGAGCTGTAAAAATTTGTATGAAAAACGACACGCCGCTTCGGCACATGGTGTGTGTGTAAAATCTCATATATGGTCACATATAGATCACTCATCAGAGTGCGATAGCTTAATTAGAAATGAAAAAACCTATTATAACGGTTGTGGCGACGACAACTTAATGACCGTCGAAGCATTTAACACTTTTATTAGTAGTTTAGATAACATTAACTAGTCAAATACTCCTTAGAGAAACAGAGACAAATGGTTCGTATATCAAAGTACCTATAAAATCACATTTCAATCTCTAGCTTTTTTAAGGACACTCGTTTGTTCATGTGAAAACCCATACATATTTTTACCTAAATCATATCCACACATATCATAAACCGTTTTTCCTTTTTTATTTTTTATATTTACATTGACACCACATTTTAGTAAAAGTAAAAGCTTATCCACACTAATGTCAGGTCCATTACACATAATGACTGTATTACCGCTATCATCTATATTATGTATGTCAGCTCCAGCTTCTAATAAGAAATTTGTTTCCTCAATTGTTTTAGCGTATACAAGAGCCGTTCTACCATAGTTATCTCGAGCATTCACATCAGCACCAGCTTCCAATAATAGTTTAGCTTCTGCTATAGATTTAGCATACATAAGAGGAGTAACACCATTACCATTTTTTTCATTCACATTAGCACCCGCACCAATAAGTAGTTCAGTCTGTTCAATTGATCTAGTAAACATGAGAGGTGTTTCACCATAGTTATCTTTAATATTTACATCAGCGCCATTTTCAATCAAAAATCTAGTTTGTTCAACTGTTTGAGCGTACATAAGGGCTGTTTTACCATATTTATCAATATCATTCACATTAGCACCACTATCTAATAATAGTTTAGATATTTCAAAAATTTCATCACAGTTAGATGATAATACACATAAAAAGAAAGCTGTCCTACCTTCATTATCTTTAACATTGACATTAACATCATTAACTTCAAGAAGTAGTTTAGTCAACTTAAAATTTTTTTTCTTAATAGAATATATAAAAATAAAGTTTCCATCGTTATAACTTCTAACATTTACATTAGCTCCTTTTTCTATCAAATACTTAGTTCTTTCGATATTTTCTATATAATATGAAATAGCTGTAAAACCATCTTTATTACTAGCATTCACATCAGCACCAGTTTCAATAAAAAATTTAACCTTTTCGAAATCTTTTATATTCTTAGAAAGAACCAATGGTATTTCACCATCTTTGTTCTTTTTATTAATATTAGCACCATATTCTACAAAAAGTTTAATCCTTTCTATGTCATGATAAAAATGTAAAATTGACCCATAATAATAACTATAAGCATTAACATCAGCACCCGCATCTAATAAAAGTTTAGCTTGAAGAGTAGTGTTAACACACATAAGAGGTGTTTTACCATCTTTATTAATAGTATTCACATCAGCACCAGCTTCTATCAAAAATTTTGTTTGTTTGGCTGTTTTAGCATACATAAGAGGCGTATAACCAAGTTTATCTTTAGCATCAACATCAGCACCAAGTTTTACTAGAAATTCCGTTTCTTTAACTGTTTCAACATACATAAGAAGTGTTTTTTTATCGGAATATAGTTTTTTATTAATATCGGCCCCCGCTTTTACAAGTAGTTCTAATTTTTCAGGCATGTTCATGGCACACTTAATAGGTATTTTATCACAATCATAGCCATCTATTTTGATCCTTGTGTAACTATTTAGATCAAAATAACAAGAATCTAATAAAAGTTTCAATTGCTCTGTAGATTTATTTTCTATATAAAATATAAGCACTTCTGGTTTAATATTAACATACCTCATTTTATTCATATTATCCAGCAAAAATTTAGTTTGTTGAACTGTTTCAGCTTTTTTAAGATTTTCAGTATGAATAATACCATAATGGAAAATATTGACTTTACCTTTATTCACAAAAAGATTTAGATCCTCGATTGTTACGTCTTGGATGCCTTTTATGACATTTTCGGATAAAAAATCCTTCAAACTATGATAAGTGTAATTTGACATTTTTATTGTTGTTTTTTTTATTTTGATCATTTTTTTTCTAATTTCCGTTGTGACTATTTAAAAGAACATACAAACTTTAAAAAGATAGGTATATTATGACTGATACCCATCAATAATTAACATTTCATCCTGGTCTTGCATCTGTTCAACGTCACCGCGATTTACCATCATCCAGTTCTATCGCAATAGTACCATCCGTCGAATGGAAAAGTAAATTACATGGATCCGTCATGATTGCCATTCAAGTATACTGATAATGTTCATACACCCTGGAATGAAACAGTAAACGTCTACATGTCAGTCAGTGTAAGTCCATAGGTATACTGCCTGATTGTGGGTGAATAGATTTCCAGGATATTGTCGACATATCACCAAGTTGTTTCCAATATATCTATTTCCATCCAAAATCACAATTATTCAGATATAGATTACTAGTATAAAACACGGAAAGCAATGTCATTGATCTTACCATTTTCACAGTGTAATTCAAATGAAAAGTTACTTGTTGGTGGAAAAAACTCTAGTTTAGGGGAATTAATACATTTAAGCGCAAAATACGGATTTCGCGTGGCAAATGGTTTTGCTCTCACGACTAACTTTTATGATCAATATATAGTCCACAATCATTTAGACCAATTCATAAAAGATAAATTATCTACCATTAATTATGATAATTATGTATCACTGGATCTGATCTCGAACGAGATCAGATATCGTTTCGACAATGGCCAAATTCCAGAAGAAACATTACAGGAAATCGAAAATAGTTTCAATTCGTTAATACAGCACGAACACTCCGTTGCTGTTCGTAGTAGTGCAATAGCCGAAGACACCGTGGATGCCAGTTTCGCCGGACAACAAGACACGTTTCTAAATGTCAAAACCTTTGATGACTTATTAAAAGCAATTAAAAATTGTTTAGGTAGCCTATTCACGCCACATGTATTAAGTTATCGAAACCATAATAATATTTCCTACGATAAGGTTAAATTATCCGTTGGTATACAAAGAATGGTTCGAGCTGATCTGGCCTCATCTGGTGTTGCCTTTTCAATTGATCCGGAAACAGGTTACAAAGGTTCTGTTATAATAAATGGAAACTGGGGGCTCGGAGAAAGCGTCGTCGGGGGCGAAGTCAAACCAGATGAATTCGAAATCGATAAAAGATTAATTGATATTAGCAAAAACAATGCAATATTATCAAAAAACTTAGGATCAAAGCAAGTCAAGACCATTTTTATTGATTCCAATAGTGGCACCGAATCTATCCCAACTAGCAAAGAAGAGCAAGATAATTATTGCCTTTCCGATCAACAAGCCACTAAACTTGCAGCATATATATTAAATTTAGAAAAAGAGTATTCTGGAATTTATCAAAGACCCATTTCAATTGACGTTGAGTGGGCAATTGATGGACACGACGGTCAACTTTACATTTTACAAACACGCCCAGAAACAGTTCATTCGAATAAAAATGATTCGACCCTTACTTTCCAACAATATACTATAAACAAATCAACTGGAACCCAACCCATTTTAGAAGGTGTTGCTATTGGAGAACAAATTTCCTGTGGTGAAATAATTGTATTAGCTTCGGTTAAAGAAGCTAAACTATTCAAACCTGGTGCAATTTTAGTAACTGAAATGACTACTCCCGATTGGGAACCTATAATGAGACAGGCTGGTGGTATTATAACTGATCGCGGAGGACGAACATGTCACGCAGCTATTATTGCAAGAGAACTAGGAGTAAATGCCATCGTCGGAACCGAAATTGCCAGCTCAAAACTGTTGGGTAACGAGATTGTGACACTTTCTTGCAGTGAAGGACCAACTGGTAAAATATATCAGGGTAAAATAGCATTCACTGTTGAAAAAGTGTCGATATCGCCCAATTCAGTCCAGCGATTTCCGACTAATCTAATGTTAAATATTGGCAATCCAGAAACCGCACCTAGAGCCAGTCTATTACCTAATACTGGTGTTGGATTAGTGAGAATGGAATTTATCATTAATAACTACATTGGAGTTCATCCTCTCGCCTTACTTGCTTATGACAATCAAATTCTAAGTAACCAAGGAACGTTACATGAAATTGAAGATAAAGTTGGTAATTTGACCGGAGCTAATTATTTTATCAGTAAATTAACTCAAGGACTAACTAAAATCGCATCAGCGTTCTACCCTAAACCGGTAATAGTTAGATTTAGTGATTTCAAAACTAATGAATATCGTAATCTTTTAGGCGGAACAAATTTTGAACCAGTTGAAGAAAATCCAATGTTAGGATGGAGGGGCTGTTCAAGATATTACTCAGACTCCTATCATAAGGCATTTGGATTAGAATGTATAGCCATCCAAAAGTTGCGAGAAGAACTAAAACTGGATAATATAATAGTGATGTTGCCGTTCTGTAGAACCCCTGAAGAATGCACTCAAGTACAAGATGTAATGCACAAATATGGACTTGAACGTGGCAAGAATGGACTAAAGGTCTATTTAATGTGCGAAATTCCCAGTAATGTAATGGAACCTGAACGATTCTCTCCATATATTGACGGAGTTTCGATTGGGGGCAATGACCTCTTACAACTGACCTTGGGAATAGATCGTGATTCAGGATTACTTCGCGATTTAGCTGATCATACAAACTACAGTTACCGAAAAATGATACGAAAAGCAGTCAAAAATTACCAGCGTTATGGAGTCAAAGTCGGTTTCTGTGGACAGCAACCTTCAGAGAGTAGCGAATTCGCTAACTTTTTAATGTCATTGGACATTGATTCTATATCGGTAACCCCTGACAGTCTTTTACACTTTTTTCATTAGAAAACAAATAAATTTCAACGCTTTATTTTGTCGTCAAAATCAGTATCCACTCGGTCTACGAAACTTCACCATCGATATTTATATTATCGAATATGCATAATTAGACATGGATCCCGGTTGAACCCAATACCTAAAAGAATTAGCTAATTACTATAACTTTGGGTTACATGTAAAGATCAAATATTATAGAATAAACCAATAAGGAAAAAAAATTTACAAAAATTTTATAAGTGATTCAAATCATATACTCCTCTATCACTTTATCTCATAAAAACAATGACCAATCATAGCCAAATTCTTTTCAACCAATTCCAAACCACCCTTAACGAACAAAAATCTCTCACCCGCAAACAGGTACTCGAAACCTTTCAACAAATAGTAGATAGTTATTTTCAAACACTTGAAGCCAATGGCAGTCAATTAACTAGCAACTCTAAAAAGAGCACTAAACCAAAGAAAACACCCACTCACCCTCCTAATTCTCAGTGGCCTAAAATTATTAGTTCAAAAGATTTCGGATTAACCAAATACTTTACTACTGAATTTGAAGATATGAAGACAAAGGCAGGAGGAAAGGTGAACTATTTTACCGCAATCAAGAACCTTCGCGACGAGTACGAAGGTGGTGAACGTTGGACCGCATATCTAGCCTGGGTCCGTACAAATAATCCCAATGCTCCTGCAGATGATCCTCCTGCTAGGGGACAAAAGACAACTACTACACCTACTGCGGTCGAAACTAGTTCCCAGCAACAAACGGTTGGTGTATCCGAATAGTTATGTTATTAGTTTAAAGTAATTTTTTAGTGGACATTATACATTGTCGACCAAAAGATCGCTTTGTTTAGGTTTATTTTAGCAACTAAATTGCAGCTTGTATCAACAATTCACAAAAAAAATGAAAAAAAATCAGAATAATATCTGGAGATCTATCATGCCTAATCCCGTGCGAGAATCTAATGGATATTCTAACAGTGAACACCATTTTTCCCATTCGGGGCGTCCTAAAAGAACACCACATTCATTGCGAAAACCAATGGTAAAGAAAGGATCAACCAATAGTTTATATTCATCTGGTATTAGTGAACATGGAAGCGATGACGGTCCAATTCTTTTCCCATGTGCAAAATGTCGAGGTAGACTTCCAACTAAAATGGTTGATGGCCAGATCGTTAAAAGATATGATGATGATACTTGTGCACATTGCTGGGCCGCCACTGATATACTTGAAAAACCTGGTAAGTATGGATTTACCCAAGAAATATGTGATTTTATTTTACATTTAGACCCAAATGATGTTCATCTCATAATTGAACAACAGGAGTCCACCCTATATGCAGATTTATTAACAGGACTTCACCATTTCGAAGGATTCAAAAATCCAATGCAAAACGTAGACAGTTTAATTGCATTCCTTGATCCTATCAAAGCATACAATTTACCACTTCTTATTCGTTTACACAAAAGAGTCACTGAAAATAATCAATGGTGGGCATAACTTTCTTTATTTACTTTGCAAAGTAAGAAGTGTGTGTTCCTCAATAATCCTATTGAGGATCCTGAGGCAAATTTCCACTAGATTCGTTGGCCCTCATCACAGATTTCAATAGTCCATCGCTATTTTGATCAAGGTAAACAACTTTAGCGTTGTTACTTTTACCAATCATCTCCATCATATCCATATATTGAACTCGTAAGACTAAGTCACTCACTTCCCTTGAACTCAAGTTCAAACTATCAGACATTTTCTGAATCCCCCCCTCGTATCCTTGAATAACCGCTTGACGTTGTAGACTTACACCTTCACCCTGAAGGCGTTTCCTGTCACGGTCAGCCTCCGCCTGTCTAACATCTCTAATGTACGCAGCCTCAGCTTCATTCTTTGCAGCCTCTTTCAAACGTTGAGATGCATTAATCTTGTTCATGGCACCCTTGACTTCACTTGCCGGAGTAATATCCACTACTAACGTATTAACAATATCATAACCAAAATCTTTCATTTTTTCATTCACAAATCGGTTAACTTGTTCACTAATCTCACTATGTGACTCAAATAACTGATCAAGATCCATCTTTGGTACTTGAGATCGTACAGTATTCTCAACATATGCATTGATCTGACTTTTAGGATGGTGAAGCGAGAAATAAGCCTTAGCACTATTGTCTGGTTTGATTTGATACTGAATCGCTAACTCTAGTCGCACGAATACATTGTCCTTAGTCTTGATCTCGATGTTAGAATCAAGTTGATGGATCCGATTTGAGACTATATTAAACTTTTGCAATATAGGTACATAAAAACGCAAACCCGGTCCACATGATCGCGAAAACTTACCAAAAGTCTGGACAATGCCAGTAGTAGACGTGTTAACGAAACGGAACATTATTTACTTAGAATTAATTTAATCTAAAATTTTCTAAATTTTTTCTTTTCATGAAAGAAGTCCGCGACTTTAGTAGCAAAGCCATCAACTTCGCAGAGATATCATAGAATAATAAACTAATAATTACCATTTACCATTCGAATTAAACAAACATTTTTCATTATAAGTATATTATTTATAGTGCTTGACTCTTACTCTTACCTAGAATGTCTCTGAGTAAGGCACGATCAAAATTTAAATTAGCTTCTCTTTTTGATGAAAAGTTAAAATCTTGATAATTAGCCACTGGATGGCTAAAGAAAATACTCGTATACAAAGGATTGTTTTTTAGACCCACCCAAAAATTACTAAACCTATTAGCACACCCAATAGTATACTCCGTTTTATTTTGGACAGCATGCCACCACCAAGGGGGATTAAAAAATAAATCCCCCTCATCAAGAGTAAAATCATAATAAGATAAAGAGGGCATCTGTTTAGTATTCAAAAGATCCAACTGACTAACTACAAAAAGTCCGGTTGCACTAATATTAGGCATTAGATAACGAGACCATTTTGGATGAATCAGAATCCAACGCTTTTGCCCCTTAATATTGTAAAAGAAGTTACCAGTGATACTACAGTGCAAACTTGATCCTGTTCCTTTACCACCCAAAAACATATGGGTGACATTATCACCATCTTTAACATTGACACCAGTATATTTAGTTATTTGTTCAAGTTCCATATCATCTAAAAGCTCAGGATAAAGACCAAATATACGACTGACGTTGTTCAGATAAGTCTTTTTGCCCTTTTTGATACTATCAATATGGTCGCTTAATTTCATCATTTGGTAATCTCCTGACATCCTCTTTAAATAGTTACCTTGATTTTTAGTACTTCCGTCTCCAATAATAGGCAATTCAATTTGACCATAGTTTCCCGATAGATAATCCAAATTCCAAACATTACATGCCCGCGATTTCTTTAAAAATCCTTTGACCACTATAGGAAAAGTAAAATTATTGGTCAACTTCACAAATTTCTCTCGAGTCAAATCGTCAATATCAATAGTTGGTATCTCTAATTTCTGAGGGATCTTGTTGTTATTATTCAGTCTCAGGTTATTTTGTTTTAGTATATGACCATACGACTTGTCAACCCAATTCCCATTAAAATTCTTTGATCGCTTATCATCCTCACTATTACTCTGTTTGCTACCGAAGTGACTATAAAGGAAAGTGATAATATCATCATAGAAAAGATATACGATGAACAATATAACCAACAATAGTAACCACCGATTCATTAAAATCTATATTATTCTAATGAAAATAAATTTGACCTTACCAATCTTATTGTATAACAAAGTCAAAATACCACTTGCAAACCATTCTTGGCGTTATTAATACACAACAGACGCAGGTTCTTCTATGATTTCATCAAGAATAGGTCCGTCTATGATTTCATCATCAGAAAGTACATGGGTTTTTGGCTCTTCGATTATTTCATCAAGTTCCATAGGAATAGGAACAGAAATACCACCCGACGGTATATAGCTTAAAGGTGTGACTTTGAGTATTTTGTCTAAATAATTAGTAATGACTTTGATATTATTCGTTACCAAATTAAGTGGATTAAGATGTGGATAAATCAAATAAAGATATTGAATGGCACGCTCTTTCATTTTGGCTTCAATCATTATATCAATATTGGTACTATATTTTTGAGGTATTTCAAGTAAATAATTTGGTATACATTGGACATAATCACTGTGATTACCAATTTGACCTTTACCTTGTTCACTGATATGAAATTTTGGTTTTATCCCTCGTCTTGTCCAAGTTTCCAAAATTTTTGGAATATAGAATTCTGGAAATTGGAGTGATACATCCGGATGTATCCGTCTATAACATATATAATGATGAGTATCGAATACAACAGGCACACCAGTGTGTTGGGAAATGTAAAGACAATCCTCAATATGAAAGTTTTTTTCGCAGTTTTCTAACACTAGACGTCTCTGAACTCTAGTGGATAATTGGCGAAACTGTTGGATCCAGCGTTCCATAGTGGCACGTTTGTTTTTATATTGCCCACCACCATGAACCACCATGACACTGTCTTGATCCATACCCATCCGGTCAAGTACCTCAGCATGATAATCAAGATCTCTGGCGGTATTTTGAAATATAGAAAAATCTGGGGTACCGACTACATTATATTGCCCCGGATGAAATGTTAGACGCTGGCGATAATAACGCGCAAGTCTACCGGCTTGAGTCAACATCGGTTGAAAATAGTCTAGACTAGAGTGCTGTGGTCCGAATTCCTCCACTCTGTGATTAGCATAATGTGGAAATAAATCA
>Ga0180438_10006318_pt1 | contig 16047 bp, 7 predicted proteins | sample SS_ome_12_FD_132455 | JGI IMG/M metagenome (GOLD analysis project Ga0180438, IMG submission 132455) | Hypersaline lake sediment archaeal communities from the Salton Sea, California, USA - SS_3_D_2 metaG | ecosystem: Environmental > Aquatic > Non-marine Saline and Alkaline > Hypersaline >...
AAAACGCCCGTTCCGCCCTCAAGCCCGAGGGCATCCTGGCGATCGGAGAATGGCTGCCCCTAAACGAAAACAGCGATGCCTACAACACGCCTGAAGAGATGGAAGCGGAAGTAGAACAAGCGGGATACAGGCTCGACCGCATCGAAAAGTTCCTGGAAAAGAATCGGATCTATATCTATGTTTTCCGTGCCGATAGATCCCACTGATCCCTCCATGATTAGTTGTCGATTATGAGATCCCCGCTGTGGATCCGGTGCACGGTTCTCCTGTTTATGTTTATCGGCTTGCCTGAAGCCTCAATCCGGTTTCAAGGCCACAGAGAAATTGAGAAACCCCCTGTTTCATACGCCTGGCAGGTGCAGGAAAGCGGAACCGAAGTCAGTTTAAGGGGGATCTCGGTGGTCAACAAACAAGTAGCCTGGGCCAGTGGTGGAGGAGGAACCTTTCTTCGGACCACCAATGGGGGCAAGCGCTGGACTGTCGGCCGGGTTCCAGGCGCGGAAAATTTGGACTTCCGAGATATCGAAGCGTTCGACACTGAGCGGGCCTTCCTGCTGAGCGCAGGACGTCCGGCCACCATCTACCGGACGGATAACGGCGGGAATAATTGGACAAGGGTGTACTTCAATGATGCTGAAGGGATCTTCTTCAACGCCGTGGCCTTTTTCGACCGTCAAAACGCCATTGCCGTGGGAGATCCTATGCAGGGCCGCTTCATGGTGATCACAACCGCGAATGGAGGCAAAAGCTGGGAGGAAGCTGGGGACGAGAGCCTCCCGCCCGCGCTTCCCGGAGAAGCGGGCTTCGCCGCCAGCGGGACCTGTCTGACCGTGATGGGCAACAGCCGAGCCTGGTTTTGTACCGGGGGATCGGCTGCGCGTGTATTTTATTCTCGGGATAAAGGAAAAACATGGCAGGTCACCACCACTCCCATGGGAGATAACCGACCGACCAGCGGGTGTTTCTCGATCGCCTTCCGCGATTTTGGATTCGGCATGATGGTCGGCGGGGATTATCAGAACGAGACCGGAACCACGAAGAATGGGGCTTTGACTCGTGACGGAGGACTCAGCTGGAGTCGATTAGGCGCCAGCCGGCCGGCCGGCTTTCGGGAATGTGTCGCCTTTGTCCCCGCTACCTCCCCTGGCGTTATCGTAACCGTGGGGCCTTCGGGTTCGGATTATTCCCTGGACGACGGCGAGACCTGGACTCCTATCCCGGGTCCCGGTTTCCACAGCATGAATTTCTCGGATCAAGATGGATCTGGTTGGGCGGTCGGCAAGGAGGGGCTGGTCGCCAGATTCGTATCCCGCTGAAAAATCACCGCAATTTAGATTCTTATTCATATCTGAAATCAAGATCCTTTTATTCATCTTCCCTGCTTCGCTGACTCGACTTAGAATCGACGGTAGCATCAAGAATTTTGATTTAAATTCCAGTAAGCCCCGGGATTCGAGGTAGAAGTCACACTCAATCGGAGGGCATGTACAATGATAGAAGGAGTATGTGCAACACCCAGCAATTTGGATTTGACACCGGAGTTTTGAGTGTGATAGGTGTTCATTGGCTGTCCATGCCAAACCAATGGATAATTTAATCACTGCTATTTGAAAGATTTCGATTTAAGGAGGAGAGGATGATCGTACGCAGAATGAGAGCTGAGAAGGGAAAGCCGGCGTTTATGGCGGCTGTATGCGTTATGTTCCTTGCGCTGAGTGTCGGACATGCGCAGGAGCCGGCCCCTCATGAGCAGGAATTCAAGTACTGGACGGTCGCCGGATACCGTCACGGCCCCAGTTTTTTCCCCCGCAGCTTCTATACCGAGATCAAACCCCTCCAAGAAGGCGTCATGGATTTCGAGCACTACCACACCTACACCGAGATGGTCTGGTGGTTTAAAAAATGGGCGAAAGAATACCCCGATCTGGTCGACCTCTATGTGGCCGCCCAGAGCTTCGGAGGGCGTGACATCTACCAGCTCACTGTGACCAATAAAAAGACCGGAAAAGACACCGACAAGCCGGCCATGTTCATCGACGGCAACCGCCATGCCGGGGAGGTGACGGCCGCGGAATCGGCGTTCTGGATGCTGTATCATATGCTGACCGAATACGGCCGCGATCCGGAGATCACCCGCCTGCTGGATCATTTCACCTTCTATTTCCGGCCCAAGAACAATCCCGACGGAAGCCTCCTCTACCTGGAGACCGCACAAACCCTGCGCAGTACCGTACGCCCCTATGATAACGACGGCGACGGCCTGCTGGACGAAGATCCGGCCGAGGACCTCGACGGGGACGGCAAAATCCGTCAGATACGGATAAAAGTGCCCAAAGGAGAGGGGAGTTTTGTCATCGATCCCCGGGACCCTAAAGGCCGGTTGATGACATTCGTCGAGGACGGCGGGGGCGATTACAACGTTATGTCGGAAGGGATCGATAATGACGGGGACGGCAGCATCAACGAAGACGGGGTGGGAGGCCTGGATCTTCACCGCAACTACCCGGAGAACTGGCGGCCTATGGAAGAGGCCACCGGACGCGGCTTTACCCAGCGCGGAGCCGGGGCTCATCCCCTGTCCGAAGTGGAGACACGCTCGCTGGTGGTCTTTCTGCTCGAACACCCCAATGTCTCGGTCATGAACACCATGGACACCACCGTCCCCATGCACCTGCGGCCTCCGTCCACGTCTCCCAGCGAGGAGCGCATGTATCCGGAAGATCTCGCCCTGTACAAGCACTTCGATGATAAGGGCCGGGAAGTTTCCGGCTATGAGCGCGCCGGTGATGTCTACAACGACTACGGACGTGGCCGTCCCCTGTTCGGGCACAGCCCGGACTTCGGTTATTGGTACTATGGTGCTATCTGGTACGGCGACGAGCTGTGGAACGGAGGTCGGGTCGGGGACTACGACGGAGACGGCACCACCGACGAATGGGACAGGCTGCAGTACAACGACCGGGAATTGTCCGTCAGCCGCTTCCAGGATTGGACCAAGGCCCAACATCCGGTCTACGGGGAAGTCGAAGTGGGCGGCTGGGATCCGAAATTCTGGCGCCAGAATCCGCCCCCGGAACTCCTCGAGGAATGGGCCATAAAGGAAGCCCGCTTCAACCTCCTGCTGGCCGGGAGCCTTCCCCAGGTGGTCATGCAGGATCCCAAGGTCACGAATAAGGAGGACACCTTCACCATCGAAGTCGAGGTCGAAAACCGGGGTTTCCTCCCCACCGCCCTCAAACAGGCCCAGCTGGTGAAGATCGTCACGCCGGATCGAATCACGCTCGAATTTCCCGAGGGATTGCTCCCCCGGCAGCGGGATGAGCGCCGGGCGCGATTCATGCGGATGTACGGGGGCGGAGAGCGCAGGCCGCAGCAACCGTCGGGCGAGAAGGCGAAGGTCGAGATCCTGGAGCCCGAAGGGAACCGTCCCTCGATCGAAATCGGTCGGATCGAAGGAAACAGCAAGCTCAAGGTCACGTTCAAGGTCCGCTTGAACGACATCCCGGGGACCAAGTGCACGGTCAAGTACAGTTCGACAAGGGGCGGGGTGGTTTCCAAGGAAATCGTCCTCGGAACCGTTTAGGCTGAGGAGGGCGATCATCATGGGACTGAAACAGGAGGATATCCTGAAGATCTTCAGGGACACAGGAGCGCTGCTGGAGGGTCACTTCATCCTCACCTCCGGCCTGCACAGCGGGAGATACTTCCAGTGCGCCAAGGTCTTCCAGTACCCCTGGCATGCCGAGACATTGTGCCGGGATATCGCCGATCACTTCCGGGAGGAGAAGATCGATGTCGTGGTCTCACCGGCGGTGGGGGGAATCGTGTTCGGGCAGGAAACCGCGCGCCTGCTGGGCGTGCGCTCCATCTTCGCCGAGCGGGTCGAAGGAATCATGACCCTAAGGCGCGGATTTGCCATCACCCCCGGCGAACGGGTCCTGCTGGCTGAAGATGTCACCACCACCGGGGGTTCGGTCAAAGAAGTCATGCAGGTCGTCCGGAACGCCGGGGGCGAGGTCATAGCCGTAACGGCTGTCGTAGACCGCAGCGGAGGTCAAGCTCGGTTCGATGTTCCCTATTTTTCGCTTTTCCAAATGGAGGTGACCAACCACCCTCCCGGGGACTGCCCCATGTGTGAGGCCGGAAGCGAGGCCGTAAAGCCCGGCAGTAGAGGGGCGGGATAGGGAGGGACGATTTCAAGGAGACGATTGATGCCTGGATGCATGCGACCTCAGTCAGACCTTCATTGACACATACCCTACCCTGTGCTATATCTCCATTAGGGTAACATGGGGCAAAAGCTGAATTCCACACTGGGACAGATAAAACATTTCCAGATCCTCAAGCCCATCGGGAAAGGCGGGATGGGCGAGGTGTTCTTGGCCCAGGACACCATCCTCGACCGTAAGGTCGCCATCAAGTTTCTGCCCCAAGATCTTCAAGACGACCTCTCCTTCAGGGAGCGATTCTTTCGAGAAGCCAAGGCCGCCGCGGCCCTGGATCATCCCTTCATCTGCAAGATCTACGAGACCGGAGAAATCCAAGGCAAGGCCTACATCGTCATGGAATATATCGAGGGCACGAGCCTGATGGATCTGATGAAGGACGAGCCCCCGGCGCTCAAGGATTCCCTCCGCATCGTCGCTGGAATCGCCGAGGCCTTGGAAAAAGCCCATGAAAACGAGATCGTACACCGGGACCTGAAACCGGCCAACATCATGCTCACTCCGCAGGGCCACGTCAAGATCATGGATTTCGGCCTGGCCAAGAAAGTCCTGTCGCGGGGGGAAGTCGGACTCACGGAACTGCGGCTGACCCCGCGCCCCAAGGGTGCTGCGGAATCCGCTCGAGTGGACGACATGATGGCCACCCTCCGGGACGAGTCCCAAGGTAAGGAAGGGGATAACGAACAAACCCAAACCATGTTGGCCGCCACGCAGGCCTCGCCTCAAGACATGGCGCAGACCATCCGAGCGGATGTGGAAAAGACCCTTTTGGACGAAGCGGACACCACCGGCTTGAGGAGGCTGAGCGTCACCGATGTCTCCAAGGTCGCTCTGCAGTCCTCCCTCACCCAATATGGGACCTTGGTGGGGACCCTTGCCTACATGTCGCCCGAGCAGGCCAAGGGAGAAGATGTCGACGTTCGCAGCGACATTTTTGCGCTGGGCGTCATGCTTTACGAGCTGATCGCCAAGGCCCATCCCTTTCTGAGGAAGAATTCGACCAAGACGTTAAAAGCGATCACCAGCGAGCCGTTCCCGCCCTTGAAGCTCAAGCCCAAAAAGCTGGGCTCCGGCCTGACCCCCATCTTCAAGAAGGCGCTGGCCAAGGATGTGGAGCAAAGGTACCAGAGTGTCAAGGACTTCGCCCAGGACCTGCAGAAGATGCAGAGGGTGCTCCGCATCGGGTCTCCCCTCTTCTATCTGAGCCGACCGGCCCAGGCCTCGCTGGCGGCGGTCCTGATCGCCGTCGTTGCCGGCACGTTCTGGCTGGCCCGCAGAGGCCGAATCAGCGCCGCCGAACTCAACCGGGAACCGGTTTCCGTCCTGGTGGCCGACTTCCAGAACATGACCGGAGAGTCCGTGTTCGACGGCGCCATCGAGCAGGCGGTCAACATCGGGCTGGAGGGTGCATCCTTCATCTCCATCTTCCAGCGTCCCGACGCCCGAAGAATTTCCCGGGATGTTTATCCCGATTCCGGCGGGAGGCTGGATTCTCAGATGGCGCAGCTGGTGAGCGCCCGAGAGGGAATCACCAAATTCATCACCGGCTCGATCGAGCCCAAGGGAAGCGGATTCGAATTGAATGTCAGCGTGAGAGATCCGGTCAATGCCGAAGAGGTCAAAAACTATTCTCGACGGGTTAAATCCAGGGACGACGTGCTCAATGGCGCCGCCTGGCTGGCCAGCAAAGTCCGGTCCGGACTCGGCGACGTCTCGGCGGATGCCAGGAGGGCCCTCCAGGGGGAGACCTACACCACATCGTCCCTGGAAGCGATGAACGCCTACACCAATGCACAGGAGCTCTACCGGGAGGGGAGCGACGAGGAGTCAATCTCCGAATATCTCCGCGCCATCGAAGAGGATCCGGATTTCGGCCGTGCATATGCGGCCCTGGCCCTGGTGTATCAGAATCGAGGGCAGTACGAAGAAAGCGAGACCTATTTTCAGGAAGCCCTGGCCAGGATCGACCGCATGTCCGAGCGGGAAAAATTACGCACCCGGGCTATTTACTACTTGATAAACCGCAACTTTCAGCAGGCCATCAAGGAATGCAGCGCATGGGTGGAAAAGTTCCCCGCCGACGCTCCCGGTTTCTCCAACCTGGCCCTGGCTTATTTCTATGCCCGCGATTTTGAACAGGCCAAGGAGATGGGCCGGCGCGCCGTCGACCTCAACCCCCGAAAGATCCAGACCCGATTCAACCTGAGCTGGTATGCCCTGGCCGCCAGCGATTTCGAGGTGGCGGCGCAGGAAGCCCAGAGCATGATCGACAACAACCCCTCCTTCTACGAGGTCTATGTGGTCCTGGCCCTGGCAGACCTCGCCCTGGGGAAGGTGGATGAATCGATCACGGTCTATCAAGAGCTGCGTGAGATCAATCCGATCGGAGAGTCCCTGGCTGTGCTGGGCCTGGCTGATATCGCTCTCTATGAGGGACGCCTGGCCGACGCCGTCCGCATCCTCGAGGAAGGGCTCGAGGTGGACCGGAAGGAAGGCCGAACCGACTTTCTCGGTAACAAATGGTCCCTGCTCGCTCAAGCCCGTCTTTGGGGCGGCAATGTCGCCCGTGCCGTCCAGGCCGCAGACCCGGCCGTGGCTTTGGGGAAGAATATCGCCGCGATCTTCATGTCGGCCCGGGTCTACATTCAAGCCGGAGAAGAAGGCAAGGCCCTATCTTTGGCCGAAGACCTGAGCCGGCGGCTGGAGCCTGAGCCCAAGGCCTATGCCAAGCTGATCGAGGGGGAGATTAAAAGGAAAGACGGGCAGATTCAGGAAGCCATCACCCTGTTTCAGGAGGCCCAGACCCTGCTCGACACCTGGATCGGCCGATGCATCTTGGGAAAGGCCTATCTCGAGATCGAAGCCTATCCGGACGCCCATAACGCACTGGATTCATGTCTCACCCACAACGGAGAAGCCGCCTCCGTCTTCTTCGATGACACCCCCACCTATCATGTCGTGGCCCCCATCCAGTATTACATCGGGAGAGCCCAGGAAGGCCTCGGCAGCCTCGCCGCGGCGGATTCCTATCGGAATTTTTTGGCCATCAAGGAAAAGGCGGATTGGGACGATCCGCTGGTCAAGGACGCCCGCCAGCGCCTCGAAATCCGCTGAGCGGCCTTTTCGCTTCGGCTTCTATCTGTCCCTAAGTATCTCTATTTAAGAAATTTCACCGTCATGACGCCTTGGCTGGTATTGCCGGTCAAGTAGATCGCTGTGGCACCCGAAGACATCGCCGTCGCAAACTGATTCCCCGCCAAAGGATTCCGGGCGACCCAAAATATATCTCCGGTGGCGTCATCATAACTTATCACAAAATAATCGGCTCCGTCTGTAGGATCAGTAATGAAACCGCCCACATAGATCCCGGCTCCGTCCACGTCGATGCCGACGGCCCTGTCTTCGCCGCCTCCGTCAAAGCGTACGGCCCCGTCGACGGCTGGATCCGAATTCCAAACCAGGGCCCCGATATCGCTGTATTTTAGGGTCGCAAAATCCATATTCGCACCTGTTCCCTGGCTTGCGCCTGTTATGTAAGCTCCGTTGGAAAAAACGGAGATGCCGGAGGAGGCATCGTCTCCGGTACCGGAGCCGGAGTAGATTCTGCCGCTGTAGGCGGTATTGGGAAGAGGCGCCCAGCTCGGAGCCCCGGTATCTGCATTATATCGAACCGTGTAATAATCGGCCCCTTGGATTCCGCCCGACGTGATACCGGTGACATAGACGGCATTGTTGGGCTCATCCAAAAATATGCCCGTGGGCTCGTCATCTCCGAAGCCCGGCCCGTCGTCCCGGGCTTCCCACTGCACCTTTTTTCCAGAGCTGTCGTACATGACGGTGAGGAAATCAAAGGAAGTGGCTTCCTGGTTAAGGCTCTCCTGGCTTTTTCCGGTCACAAAGGCATTGCCGGCTGAATCCACGGCGACGCCGGTTGCATAATCGCTTCCGTTTCTGGTGGAATCATAGGTCGCATCCCAGACCAAAATTCCCGTTTCCCGGATGTATTTGATCAAGAGATAATCCGCGTGTTTCGTTTGCTGTCCTCGGTGCTCGTAGCCCGCCACATAGACATATCCGGCATCCACGGCTAGGGCATTTCCCCCGTCGCCGTAATGGGACGGCCCGTCGAACCTCGCCTCCCAGAGAAGGTCACTTCCTGCCGGAAGGCTTAGATCGTAGGCCGCCGTGTAGACATCGGGACCGGATGTGGTTTCCCCACCGTCGCTCGTCCCGGTCACGTACACCACGGCTTTCCCCGTCGAGGGATCATCGAAGACGGCGATGTCGCTCGGGAAGTCCTCTCCGTTTCCGGGACCGTTATAGGTCCACGTTCTGGCCAAGTTCCCATCCGAATCGTACATCACGGTATAGAAGTCATTGCCGTTCTGAGCATCGGTGGTGTATCCGGTCACAAAGACGTTGCCGTCCTTATCGGAGGCGATGGCCACGGCCTCCTCCATCGAACTCTCGGTGACCTCCCATGCGGGCAGTCGCGGATTGATCCTGATAGTGATGTCCTTGGAGACCGTTCTCGGGTTTTGTGCGTCACACGATGGGAGGGGACTTATATTATCGTCGACCGTAACCGTCATATCATATTCCTGGGGGTAGATCTCATTCTGTTGGTACTTCGGCGTGCCTAATATTTTCATAGTGGTGGGATCTTCGGTTTCTTCCTGAACATTCAGGTCGTAAGGGAGATCATCCCCTGTCACGTTCCAAGTCAGCGCAGCCTCCGAGTTCAAGGCCCGGAACTCAACCTCAAAGGCCGATCCTAACGTCGCATTCAAGACTCCATCGGGCGGAGTGGGACTCGGGGTTATGGAAATATCGAGCGGCACATACGCGATACAGAGATTTTTATCAGACACACTGGCAGATTGGGGCGTGGGGAGAACAGAATCATATACGGTTACGGTAAATACATAATCTCCGGCATGCATTGCCTTTTCTGCTCTAAGCTCTCTAACGTTTGGAGAATCGGGATCGACTTCTGGAGGGAACAAATCGAACTCCGCAGGCAGATCCCCCGTGAGTTCAAATGTATATGGCGGTATGCCTCCCGAAGCTTCAAACGTGAGCCCGCCGTAGGGATATGTCTTCATCCCTGAGGGTACATTCGAAGGGGACATGCTGAGGGCCAGGGCGGGCGGGGGGAGAATCTGGAGCGTAAAAGTCTGTATATCAATGTTGGTGACCGGCTGATAAGTGCCGGGAGTCGGAGAATCGTCCATGACCTCTACGGTAATAAGAAAAGTCCCGGAGCGAATCGGAGTCCCCGAAATCTTATACATAACATCGAAATCCGGATCTGGGGGAAAGGTCTCGGTCGCCGTCAGGCCCAGCTCCGTCAAGTCAGTTAAGATTATGGGATTTACCGGATCCGTGATGTCCACGACTTCGACCACACTCCAGGAGTAGGAATGAGTCCCTCCTATGGCTTTGATCGTGGCAACCGGGGCGGTTTCGGGAGGATAGCTCATGCCGGCCGTGATGGGAGCCCAGGTTTCGGGCAGTACCATCAAGGTTACGGCATTCAGATTAGCCTGAGGATTCTGCTCGGTCGATGTCTGCGATACGACGATCGCTCCCAGGCTATTGGCATAGTTTTCATATTCTGAAGCTCCCGTCTGCATGCTCGAAATAGTCTTAGAGCCCCCGCTCAGATTTTGTGGATCAGGATCGAAGACCCTCAAGATGATGAGGGCCTTCTCTCCGGGATCGAGAGAGAAGGTGGCGTTATCGAAAATCTCGTAGTAGGGATCGCTGATGAGCTTTTTGATATTTAGACTCTGAACGTTCTCGCTTTCGATGATATAGGGATTGATGATGTTGACCAGCGGCTCGCTCTGGATCTCGTACTTCAAAGAACAGCCGTCGGTCGAGGGAGTGGTGTGGACCTTGAATATAAGAAGCTGGGAATAGGCCAATCCATCCGGCAGGGAATCCCCTGCGATGCTCTTGAACGTATACGAATTGATAGCTTCCGGGTCATTGTTTTCGACCCTCCAGATTTTTTCGACCACCTCCGATCCATCTCCCGGTGGGTTCGCGAGGATGTTGGGCGCCAGGATGTTCGGATTGAGGATGCTGACAGCCAGGATGTTGGGCGCCAGAATATTAGGCGCCAGTATGTTGGGCGCCAAAATGTTAGGTGCCATAATGTTGTCTGCCAGAATATTAGGGGCCAGAATATTGGGGGCCAGAATATTGGGGGCCAGAATATTGGGCGCCAGTGGATCCGCGAGAATATTGGGTGCAAGGATATTGGGGGCCAGGATGTTCGGCGCCAAAATGTTGGGCGCAAGAATGTTGGGATTGACGATCGATCTTTCGGGATGTTGGGGATCTATATCAAATGGAGTGTCCTGCCAGTTGAACAGATATGAGGTGATCAGGGCCGTGTTGCCCTCGAGAGTCGGAGAGCCGGCGGGGCTCAGGAAAAGTGACTGAATCGGAATCCCTGCCTCGGATATCCGGACTTCGACGGGATACCCACTCCAATCTCCGGGAACAAAGACCATTTGGGAGATGGACGAGTGGTCAGGAACGATGACTGCAAAGTCTTTTTCAATTGAATCGGGGAGGAAGGATGAATCTCCGCCTCCGATAATTTCCAAATCAAAGGTTTTGAAATACCCATTGGGATCTTCAAAAGGAGACCCGGTCTGATTGTCGACGGTTATAACGAATACGCGCTGTTCCCCTATCTCCCCTTCAAAGTCCATTAAAAAATTTCCCAGAACGTCCACTTCGATCCCTTGCGTAATCTTGGAGATATAGACATTCTGATTCCTCGTTCCGGACGGCTGGGGGCAATTGGGAGCAGGCGGCAGATATTGTGTCCAGATGTCACCGTCGAGCGGAAGGACATCGCGGTTGTCTGTCCAGCTCACATAGTAGTCCATGGGGTCCCCTGCATCGCTGAACCGCCAGCTGTCTCCCTCTTTGATGAACTTAGGAGACGCGGCTATATCCAAATAATCTCCGTGGAAGGGCAGGGTTCCGCCGTTGAAGAGTTTGTAATTGGGAGGATTGAACTGGACCTGCCTCGGAACATATTCGGGATCGGCCTCGGTCCCGATGTTTTCCAGAACCCAGATGTATCGGGAGACCTGAATGGTGCCGCCGAAATTCAGACTCGCACCGGATCCGGGGAGAGCCGTGGCGGTCCGGACGTCGATGGTTTCTCTGTAAGGGCAACCGTCACCGTCCAGGATTCTGTCCGCAGGGTCTATGGTTGATTCCCCTCGGGGACACTGGGGATCGCCATTAGGATAATTTCGGAATATGCCGTGCTCATCGAACACGCGGCCGGAGAAGCGGTTGTCATACCAGGCGATCATCAATCGTCCCCCGGCATACGTGATCGAAGGCATGAACTGATGGCTGTGAATGATGTAGGGACTGCCATTCGCGTCGTATGCCGTCACAGGGGACTCCACGGCATAATCGAAGGTATTGGACCAGGCTCCCCAATCGTCGTAGGCGAAGGACTTATAGACGACCCGGGTGTCATCCGCGCAGCTCTCACCGTTATGGGTGTCCGAAAAATCAACATCCCGCTGTGACCAGGTCACATAGACCCTACGCGAGTGGACTACCGCCATGGTGGGATAGGTGCTGGTCCGGAACTGGGAGGGGTAGGCCGGGCCGCCTCCGATCGTCGCCTGATCGAAGGGCCGGGCTATGGTTGCCAGCTCAAGGGCTTTGGTGAAGGTCAGGCCGAAATCTTCCGATTTCGTGATCATGATGGCATCCGCATCACTCGGGGATGCGAAGCGCCTCCAGGCAACATAAACGGTTCCCGTAACCGGGTCGATGGCCACTGTGGTTCCCTGATTCTTGAGGCTGCATTCATTGATTTTCAAGGGGGAGCTCCACGTCATCCCGTTGTCCAAGGATCGGCTGACAAAAATCTTGCTGTGGACATTCTGACTCGAGCCCAGAAACACGCTGTAGACAATGTAGGCGATGCCGTGAACCGGATCCACGGCCGTCCAGGGCTTATCCTGGAACTGACCGCTGGTCCCGGTATCGATCTTGCGGGTATCGCGGTATACGATATCGGAGCCTGTGTCTTGAAACCGGCTGACGAAGATACAACTGTCTCCGTTATCCGCCCGGTCAAAGGCGATGCCGCTGTACAAGAACCATCCGTCGACGTGGGCGCGAACCGTGGGATCGGCGGCCGCATCATAGCCGGCCAGCGTTTGGTCGTTCGGACCCGGCCATGCCGACGACACCTCTTTATAGGGCGGGAGGAGCGTGCTTTGCCACGTCACTCCCCCATCGAACGACTTGAACACGCCCAACCAGGCATCGCCGGTTTCTTCATCCGGGCCGCCGGCATCATTGACCCTCCGGTAGTCGTTGGCTCCACCCAAAAGAAAGCCCTCGGTCAAGGAAGACGCAGCAATGGATGGCTCATTCTGTCTTTGAAGCTTCAGATCATCGGCCACCATGTTGATGTTCTGGCCGGCAAAAATAGGTATAGACGGCGGGACCGGGGGCGAACCCGTGGGCGTCGACGATACCGACAATCCCAAGATCACAAACAGGGCTGCAATAAACAGATGCCTTCTCGAGCCCCAAATTTTCCTCATCCCCGAAATTACAGATCCAAACCCAGGCAGAGTCACGATAACGCCTCCTTAGCCATTACTCTATGGCTGATTATTTACCATACCCCTTAAATTACACGCGCACGCGATAGTATCGCGATAATATCTGGTCCAACCACAGCGATAAGCTGAGAGTCGACATCTCCCGAAACTTCGTCTGACCTTTCAAAATACATATAACCTATACTTTTAGTAGAAATTCGATAGTTTTTAGAAAACAATCTCTGAAGATGAACTTCAATTTGCAAAGCCCCGCCTATAAATGATAAACAACCATTCACAAATGTCAAGTCAAAATAGAGGACTTCATCGCTGGATCCTTCCCGGCAACAGGAACTCATAGCGTTTCCCCAGCAGACGTGTCCGCAGCCAGCGGTCCAGGCGCCGGAACGCCAAAAACACGCTCCAGATGATCCTGTCATCCTTATAATATTTCCGGATGTCTTGCTCGGTAAGCCGGGGATCATCCTCGGGAAGATGCCGGTTGATTATGGATAAGGTGCCGGGTCGGTGAAGCAATCCAATCATCAATCAAGCTGTCAATCAAGCGATGGACGGACAGGCTCCATGGAAATCAGCTCGAGTTGAAAAAATGATGCGGATATGATGAAATTTCAAAGACTCGGATTCAGGCTATCCGGCTTGAGTTGAGACATGTGTCGCCCCCGAGAGTAAACCGTGGCTTGACCTGTGACTATCATACCCAGGAAGATAACTGATCTTTACCGTCGGGCCTATGCCGGGCTCCCCCGCCAGGCATGGATTCTCTTTTCCGTCCAGCTCGTCAATGCTTCGGGGATGATGGTCATCTTCTTTTTGAGCCTCTACCTCACGCGACAAAAGGAATTTTCCGTAGCCCAAGCCGGACAGGCGCTCAGTATCTTCGGCCTCGGGTCTCTTGCCGGCTCTTACCTGGGGGGATGGCTCTCCGACCGCATCGGATCCACCAACGTGCAGAAACTGAGCCTTTTTCTGAGCGGGATATTGTATATCTGTCTCGGCTGGATGAACTCGCTGTGGATCATCAACCTGACGATTTTTGTTCTGGCGGCGGCTTCCGCACTGCTCTATCCGGCCAACAGCACCTCCATGGCCCGCGTCTGTTCTCCCGAGATAACGACCAAAGGATTCGCCCTCAACCGCCTGGCCAACAACATCGGGGCGACCATCGGGCCGGCGGTGGGGGGATTCCTGGCCCTCCGGAATTACGGGCTGCTATTCTGGGTGGATGGGTTGACGTGCCTTTCGGCATGGGTCCTGTTCTCGCTGGTCTGGAAAAGGCCTGAGGAACAGCTCCGAGCCGCGGCCGCCAGGCAGCCCCTCAGCGGCCGGTCCCCCTGGAAAGATACCCCATTCCTCCTGCTGCTCCCCATAGTGGTGATCTGGGGCGCGGTGTTTTTTCAATTGTTCGCCACCTTCCCTCTCTACATGCGCGGGGTCTACGGATTGGCTGAAAACCGCATAGGACAACTCGTGATGATCAACACGCTGTTGATCGTCTCCCTGGAGATGCTGCTGATCCACTGGATCGGGAAACGATCTATGGCCCGCTTCATTGCCCTTTCCTTTTTCCTGACCGGCTTGGGATTCGCCCTGATGCCCTTGGGACGCGGCTTCATCTACGCGGCCCTGACCGTCGTGGTCTGGACATCAGGCGAGATGCTCAGCATGCCGCTGCTCGGCTCTCTCATCGCCCTTCGGGCCGGAAGCGGGAGTCAAGGGCGCTACATGGGGCTCTTCAGCTTTGCCTTTTCCCTTTCCATGATTTTGGGGCCCATGGTGGGGACCACGGTCTATTCCCGATACGGCCCTTCGGCTTTGTGGTTCGGCTGCGGCGTCACCGGAATAATCCTTTATGCCACCTTCACATGGCTCAGCCGGTCTTTGGCGGCCTCTAAAAATCCTGCCTCCGATTGACTCCCCCCCTCACCCTCCAGGGATGTCGGCAGCGGAGACTCCTTAGATATGCCGGAGAACCGGGACAGGTCAGGCGAGACCATCCGGACGGCATAGTGTTTTCGGCCGTAATTGTGTAGAATGAGCGGATCCACATAATCGGAATATCCGGATATCGGAAGAATAGAAATCGTGTCCAATCGTGAGTTCCAGGTCGAAGGCGCATTTCCCTACTCGATTCGGGGTCCGGTGCGCTGGATCATTACTCACCTGATGCGGTATCCCCATTTTCCTTTGATCATGCTCGTTACGGCGGTAGTCAACAACTTCGCCTACAGCTCCATACAGGTTTTGGTGGGAAGGTCCTTTGACGTGATATCCGCGGCCGGGTTCCAGATGAGGGACCTGAAATATCCTGTCCTGGGCATTCTGGCCTGTGCCTTGGGTCAGGGCCTCACCGGGATCGTGCGTAATTATTCGGTCGAGATCCTGGCTCAGCGCATCGAGCGGAATTCCCGGGAAGAACTCTATCTCAGCCTTTTGGGAAAAAGCCTGACCTTCCACGGCCGGCAGCGGATCGGTGACATCATGGCCCGCGCCACCAATGACGTGCGGGCCCTGAACCTGATGTTCAGCCCGGGATTGAACCTGATCATCGATTCAGTGCTGGCACTGGTGGTTCCGGTAGTCATGATCGGCCTGATTCATCCGGCCCTGCTGATGGTTCCGCTTTTCTTCACGGTGCTGCTGACGATTACGGTGATCGACTACAACCGCCGCCTCAAGCCGGTCAGCATCGCCCAGCGGGAAACATTCGGAGTCATGAACGCAAGCCTTACCGAAGCGGTGGCTGGAATCGAGGTGGTGAAGGCCAATGTCCGGGAGCGCTATGAGTGGGACAAGTTCACAGGCAACGCCCGGGTGTTCCGGGACCACTTCATCCGTCAGGGCATCATTCAAGCCCGCTACTGGCCCATGCTCATGTTCAGCCTGTGCTGGGGGATCGGGCTCTTCCACGCCCTGCTCCTATGGAGACAGGACATGGTCAGCCTGGGGGAAGTGGTGGCGTTCATGGGGCTGTTCGGGACGCTGCGCTTCACCACCTTCATCTCGATTTTTTCCTTCAACCTGGTCCAACTGGGGATGGCCAGCGCCGACCGCATCCTGCAGATGATCAGGACCGAAACCGAGCTCGACCAGAACCTGGCGGGTGTGAGCCGGCCCATCCGGGGCGAGGTCATGTTCGACCGGGTCAGTTTTGAATACGATGGATCGCCGGTGCTCAAGAGCATCAGCTTTCA
>Ga0180438_10006319_pt1 | contig 16047 bp, 16 predicted proteins | sample SS_ome_12_FD_132455 | JGI IMG/M metagenome (GOLD analysis project Ga0180438, IMG submission 132455) | Hypersaline lake sediment archaeal communities from the Salton Sea, California, USA - SS_3_D_2 metaG | ecosystem: Environmental > Aquatic > Non-marine Saline and Alkaline > Hypersaline >...
ATTTTCCTGAGGAGACAAAAGAAGTTCTTGAGGAATGCCGCGGTAATGCGTTAAGAGAGGAGTGATATGGCACGATATCCAATTTCACATAATGCTGGAAAACAATTAGGTGAATACTTCGAAGAGATACTGACTTTTCATATTCCTCCGTCAACAAAGAAAAAAATTCTAGATCCAACCTGTGGTAAAAAATATCTTTGGACCGAATTTGTGAAGACCGATTTACATGGGAAATCAAAATTAGATAGATATGGAAAAATCATTTTTTCTGATGTTAAAGATTATGGACAAGAAATCATATCCGATGTTAAAGACCTCGAATTTGACTTAAAATTCGACGGGATTATCTATGATCCACCTTATTTCTTTGGATACAAAGGTTCCACAGATCCACGAAGAAAAGATTATGGAGATTACATTCAGTCATATGAAGATCTACTTTGGTTCATGGATGTCGCTAATACGAAATTCCCCGAATGGTTAAAGGAAGACGGAAAATTAATTGTTAAATGTGCAGATCAATATCAAACAAAGGAAAGAAAATTCTATCCACATCATTATACTTGGATACAGAGATTATCAAATTTTGATTTGATAGATCTTTTTATCTTCATACATCATAGATTATCGCCTACAGCTTTCCAAGTGAAAAATCGACCTTGCTCTGTTATTATGCACACTTATTTCTTAGTTTTTAAAAAAATATGTTAATTATATTTTATCTACACCTTCTTTAAACATATGCCTTCCACTATAATTCCAATATCTTATATCTTGTTCAATAAAAAACCATTTAATAACTTTCAGTATCATTTCAACATCATATCCAACATTAAAGGTGAGATTACCAATATTTTTTAACACAATATCAGGATCAACACAATTATATACATCATTAATTGCATTATATAGAATTTGATATTTATCTAATGATGCGCTTTTTTTCTTTTTCAGATCATTAAATATGTCTTTATGACTTGGATTATCCTTGTTATTTGAAAATCTCATATTTTCCACATGAATAACGAAATCAAATCCCATTTTATTAAAGGCTGGGCGCGTCAGAAATATTTTATTTCCATTTGATAATTTTTCTACGTAATATGTATAATGAGATTTTTTCTCACGTTTTCCTGTTCCTGGTTGTTCTTTTAGTAACTCTTCTATTACAGCTTTTCTCAAATCATTACGTGATTTTTCGTTAATATTTATATTTCTTATAAATGAAGGCATAATTTTCCCCCTTTTCGCGCGCGCGAAAGTATCTGATAATTTATAACTATATATTTTTTTATTTGAAGGAGCGATATTTGTCACTAAAATTTCATTTATAGGGCCTCTGGTTGATGCTTTAGAGCTTATAGCCCGTTTAGCTTGAACTATTTTAGTATTGAATCTTTCAATTTCCTGGTAGAGATTCAAGATCTCTTCAATATACGAATTACTCAGAACGAACTGAACTCCTTTATTATCTAGTTGGAGACACGTATCCCGTAATCGTATTTGATCATTGATATCAAATCCTCCTGAAGAATAAGAAGTAAAGTTTGCGGTTTGACTCACTGGTTGATAAGGGGGATCAAAATATACGATGTCCCCTTGTTGAGAATAATCTACAATATATGAAAAATCGGTACACAATATATCTATATTCTTAAGAATATTACTAGTTGCTCTAATACGTCTTTCTGGTACAATTTTAGGATTTTTATATCTCCCAAAAGGCACATTAAATTTACCTTTTGAGTTCACTCTATAAAGCCCATTGAAAGCAGTTTTATTTAGATAAAGGAGAAGTGATGCATCTTCAAGGTCTGATAAATTGGGTTCATTAAATCGTTCCCGGAGTTTATAGAATGTATCTTTTTCATGTATGTATGTCTTTGTTAGTGAAATTAATTCATCTGGTTTATCTCTGACAACTTTATAGAAATTCATTAAGCGATGGTTAATGTCATTGATCGACCCTGATCTTGGACGAATCTTGAAAAATATAGCTCCACCACCAATAAAGGGTTCATGATAATTTTTATTTCGATAATTAGCTGGCAATAAAGCTAAGATATCAGGAATTAAGCTTCTTTTACCGCCTGCCCATTTCAGGATAGGGTCAACCATATACGACCTAATTTGATATGTACTCCTTTATAATTCCTATAATGTACTTTGGTGTCTACTAAAAGGAACTAGAGATATTTGATTTCGAAGTTCACGGGGAACATATCCTAGAATATTTCTTGTGAATGAAGGCGCAAGCAAATAAAATGAAATTTTCGTTGCTTCAGAAGGAATTACTTTCCGGAGCCATTTAACATATCTGATAATTTGTTCAATCTCTCCTTTTCCTGCTTGCCTATTCTTCAATTCGATAACCTTGTTGGGTATGGTTCCATCAGCGATCTGGTCATCGGAGTAATAACAAATGTCTGCTCTATCCATTTGGGCTGGTTTAAACGGTGAAATGGGGACCTGACGACACAAAGCAGAATTTTGCGGTCTTAAACTGTTGGGAAGTAAAGTAGGATTGGCTAAGACAGAAGCTTCAAGGTGCGATTCAGATTCCGCATCAAATAGATTGTTGATTCCATATTCCGGGTTAAACAACAACGGCTCTGATTCAAAGCTAACTTCATCTGGGAACGGTTCTCTGATATTCTCGGAATCTGATTGTAACAAGTCTATAAGAATAGAAGTTTCGCCAGGCGTTAATGTACAAAAACTCATGTTTTGAATTGAGTTAGATGGGAGAGGATATGGGTATTTCCCAAGTTCAAAATAGAGATCATCCGAGGAAATTGCCTGACCTCTTAAGCTTAATCTATCTATAAATCTAATCAGGTAGGGTTGACATCTATCACCAACATCTGGTACAGTAAAAATGCCATCCTTGTCACTTGATTCATATCTTTTTCGGGGCGATTCATCCCAACATAGAGGTGCTTTTACTGTTCTTCCAAGAGGACAATATTGTCCGTTCAAGAAAAAGGAACCATAATCTTCCGAACCAATAATTTGACCACCATATATGATTTTCCTTTTTAAGAAAAAGAACACGTGAACTCCCTCACGTGCGCAAGCATAATCTGATAAAGCGGCATAATGTCTGCTCCTACTGCTAATTTCCCCAAATATAGGGGGCATTAGAAAACCGTATACTCCTTTTGCTAGATAGAGGTTTAAAGTCTCCGTATCATATAACATTATAAAAAGACCTGAATCTGGCAATTCGAAGCCACCAGGTTTTATGATGAAATATCTATTAATGAGCTTTTTCTAACGTTCTTACACACGTTTTCACGCACGCGTTAAAATTAAATTCTATAATTATTTATGTTAATTGATTGAAAATTGGTAGAAACTCATAATTCTTTTTTTACATTGTTAACACAGGTTTTTGGATTTAACAACGTAATTAAAGAATGGGATGTAGCTAGAAATTCACAAGATGATTTTACTAGGAGGATATATTGTCCCCGTGTTGATTATGCTATAGGTCCATTCAGCATTGATATGGAAATAGATCAAAATCAAGTAGTTATTTCACAGGCCTACGAAAATTATAGAGATCTAATAAATCAACTTCAACAAAATAGTGACTTCAAATATAGATGCATGAATCTCAATAATATTCCACGTTGTTTTATTGTAATCGAATTAGAAAATACAACATCAGAAAAACATAAGATGGGAAGTATTATCAACGCTTCAGCATTAGGTAAAATTGGTATAATTATTGCACCAAATGAAAAGGTTTACCATAATATATCAAGATTAAGAAAATATCTTGAGTTTCTGAAAGGTGTTGGAAAAATAGACTATTCACCAAATAATGTATTGATTATGAAACAATATTGTTTCATACAAGTTTTATCAAATTGGTTATCTTCAAGTGGTTCTACAATTACTTCACTCAGGTAAAGTGGTTTTTACACTCGTTTCTTAATTAATAGTTCATCAAGGTTTTGCATCATGAACACATTTATTAATAATATTACCATAAGAGTCTAATAAATAACCTGTAGCGAGTTCACTAGTAGGATTGTGTAAAAATATTATATAATATTCTTTATTTGGAATTTTTATGTCATAATTCTTAATTAATATTTGTATTTTTTCTAATAATCCTTTATTATATTTACATATTCCAACTTTTAATGGTGATTTTGAATCAATAATTTTTCCAAAATCTTCTGCAATATCTTTCCAATCACTACTCCATTCACTCTCAAGTACTAGTTCACGATAATAAGGATTAGAAAATTCCCAGTCATCATCTACAATTTCCCAACAAAGATCATAACCATATTCTCTTTTATATTTAGATTCACCTTTTTTACCATAAGGGTATACCTCTCGCCTATCTTTATCTCCTTCAATAATTTCTGCTAGGTCAGTAAAGAATTCCTTTACATCCTGTGTGCTAATATTTTTTACTTTTTTTACATATAATTCCAATATATTTTCTGCTATATTATAATAATCCATAAAAAATAATTGTTTTTTAAGAATAATAAATTTTCTATTTAGAGTAAGCGAACGTGAAGATACAAGTGTCTCGCGTCGGCATTTAACTTAAAAATTTATACAGTTTGTGTGTAATTGGATATTATATAATTCCTTTCTAACTTAATAGTTGGATAGAGTCAAAGAAGGAATGCGCGATGATTGAACCTTTAGTATATTTGACTTTAATTACTAATTACTTGAAAGAACGTGTATCTTCTCTCGAATATGCCAAGGATTTCTATGATGGATTTGAGAACTGGTTTCAGATTGAAGTGATCGCTGCCCTTCAAAAAGGTGGTGTTAATACATCTATCAAAGATAAAAATCAATTTGATTCTGATATAGTAATTGAAGAAGGTGGAGACAGATTCGGAGTAGAGTTGAAAGCATTCAAATCAAGTCATAGCGGTGATATTATTGAAAAGGCATTTGAACATCGTTTGGCGAATTATTATCTAATTATTTCTGAAAAATGTGATAAAATTAACAAATCCATTGAAGAATCAAGACAAATCGGCTTTATTCCCTATATTAAAGAGATTCATGATAATTGGATTCTTATCTTTGGGGAGAATCCACAAAAATAAGCCTCTAAAACGCGCGTGTAAAATTAATTTAATATTATTAGTAAATCTTTTCTTATCATAATTCAAGATTATTCTGAGGTTATATGAGTTCAGAGGGAGAGGACTTTGACCTAATAAGTATAGTGACTAATTCAACAGTTAAAACCAGAGAGATTTCAACTGAAGCATACGAGTATCTTATCTCACTTTGTGATGATAAGTTGGTACAGCGATTGACGCGTTCTCAGGCGAGAGATATTGCTGGTGAGTTATTAAGAAAATTGGATTTGGTGGATGATGAATGAAAATTGCGAACATGGATCTCTCATGGTTTAGAGGGGCTTCTAAAAGAGTATGTCTAGAAACTGAAGGAAAAAGCGTTGTAATCTATGGAGATAATGCAACAGGAAAATCCAGTTTCGCAGATGCATTCGAATTTATAATGACCAAAGGTAGGATCGAACACCTAGCCCATGAATATAAAGATAAAGAACACAAGAACTGCCTTAGGAACACCAATGCACCTTCGGATGCTACTACTAGAGCAACTATCGAATTTGATACTGGAGAAAGCGTTTCTATAGTTATGCCTCAAGAAGAAACAAATTACTTCGCGCGCGAAATGCTGTAAGGGCTATAATGGATACCACAATACCCCAATATGCTGAAAAACTAGAGCTTCGCATGCCTTTCAAATGGGGACCTAAAAACGATGATCGAACTCATCATGAATATTTTAACTTATTAATATCTGATGGAAGAACACATTTCCAAATTAAAAATGAAGAAGGGGACTGGGGTGTCAATGAAAAAGCGATTGCGACATGGGATGAAGCTGATATACTTCTTCGAGCTTGGGCTAACCCACCATCTCATGGTGGTGAAATTGCGCCAGGAGAGGTTCGAAGATTAATAGAGATTTGTCAGAGTACTATTGATTGTTTCAAGTGTGAAGAATGTGATACTATGTTATGGCGAATTCGTGATGGAGATAGAAAGCTATGTAAATGTGGAAATACTCGTTGGAAATAAATGAACAAATATAATATTACCTTTTTCGCGCGAACATATAATCGCCCAGAAATATATTTTCTGCGAGATATATCAGACGTGTTGAAATCGTACTAAAAGAAGGAAGTTGTGTTAATTTTAAGTGAGAATTTAAAAATATGTAAGCATTTTAATCCTTGTGTGTTTGTGTATGTTTTTCCAAGTTGAACCCCCGACAGATGAAAAAATAAGATTAATGTCGTGTAAACATGGTTTCTAAAACATTTGATTGGTTGATTAGTTGTCCAATTTTTCCTAGTGAATCAATAAAATTGAGAACAAACATTATATGGAGATGGGTATCTGCAAAAAAACATGTAACTGTTCCGCGTGGGTATTTTCTACCTAAAATTAAAACCAGAATTATATGTGATTTACAGATGGAACAGGAAAAGACAATAAATTTTGGGTTTTGTCCTGAGGAAAATATTATGCATAGAATTGTTAACACATCGAATTTTAAGAAAAGACTTATTTCAGAATTATCAGAAATGGGTATTCCATATGAAATCATGACGATTTATTCAAGCGAGTTGCGCGTACCAGTGTTCTCACGAACAGAAGATAAAATTAATTTCTGTGCAAAACTTGTAAGAAAGAAAATTGACGAGGGACTTGACAAATACAGATAGCTAATGCGAAAAATGTGGGTATTTTAATCTCTGATGATCTATAAGTAATTCTCTTTTCTAATTTTACTTTTTTCTTTTATCGAATATTGATGACACATGTTCTTCTAAAAATCTTCTTCCTTCTTCAGGTAATAGTTCAAAATGATATCCAAAAGTAAATGCGATCAATAAACAAATGAATTCTATTTCAAAGGCACATTCATAATAATAAATAGCATCTGATTCCGTAAATATCTTTGAAGCTGGAGCATTATTAAAACCATACATAGCTTCAACATGAAGACGACTAAATTTGTTGCTAAATAACTTTAAACGAGCTATAGGATCTACAGGAGCATTTGAAAAAACTGATGGATTAAGCTTAAGGAATTCTTCAAGTATCAAATCAAGGTTTTTTCCTGGATCATGAGTTTTTGGCGGTTCAAAACCAGCTAATAGGAATAATGATTTTATAAAAAGTTCAACAGCGTGTTGAGATGCCTCAATCGATCCACTATAATCTTTCATTTTTAATAATCGAGAAGAACGCGCTGAGTTACTACTACCTTCTCGAAACATGATACGTGCTTTTTCAAAATTTTCTTTTGAAAAGTTAGGTGTTCGATGTTTAGTCATCTTTAATTTTATTTTAACATTTGAGATATTAAAAAATAACTTACGTGTAAAATCTACGGAACATTGTTTGGGTAAGCACGTTTCAATTCCTCGATATCCTTCTTTAATTTGGTTGATTATTCTCCTGTTATCTACCATTCCAGTGGCCACTACCATGTCCGCCGCAGAGAAATGACCCCAATAAATCATTGCAGCTGTTTCGTTTGATATCTTGTGCAATATGTCATCGAGAGCTAACTGCATTTCAGTATCTTTGAATCCTCGGGAATATTGGTGCCACATTTGTTTCATGATGTCTTGAATTCGAGCCCGAATGCTTGGGTTAGTGATTCTTCCCATTGTCTGAAGTGATAATTTTCGGTAATTTAAGGAGAACTCAGCTCTAGAGACTAGGGAGTAAGATGAAAGAGATAATAATGTCAATTATATATGAAAATAAATAATGAGATCGTCTAGGTTACTCTTGTTTATCCTTTTTTGTATAACAATATGTATACCAATTTTTTGTGTTAAATCCTCTGACGAGTGGCCTATGTTTAGGCATGATCCTGCACGAACAGGATCTTCGGAATCAAAAGCCCCAGATACGAATGCGACACGTTGGGTCATATCTTATGGAGAAGTCCCTGGGGTTGTTATTGATGGAAAGTTGTTTACTGCAAGATTTTGTTTTAATGCGAGTACTTCTGAGTTTATACGCGAAAACGCAATATTGGCTTCAAATAATGATATTTATACAATTACGGTTCTTGAAGGAAGGGGTTACTCAGTAATATGTCCTCACCTGCAATCATCATGCAATATTATATGTTGGAATGCTTCTAATGGAGTTGAGATATGGAGATATGAAAGCAACAAGAGAATTACTTCTTCTCCATTAATAGTAGAAAATAGACTATATGTTGTACTAGAAGAAAATTGGTTTTTTTGTTTAAATGCTACCACAGGTAAGGAAATATGGAAATATGGGACTGAGTATTTTTTCTTATCGTCTCCAGCTTATTTAGATGGTAAAATTTTCATATTTTTTCAAGGAGGGTATGCGAGGCATACTTTTGGGGGTATAAATTGTTTTAATTCATTATCAGGAGAATTAATATGGAATTTTACTACGGGTAATGTTACGCGTACATGTATGACACCTGTGATATATAAAAATAAAGTATTTTTTAATATGATGATTTTTGAACATACACCAGACAATACAATATATATAGAGAGATTATTTTGTATTAATACTAACAACGGTAATGAAATATGGGAATATGATTTTATGGGTGTTATCGAAATTTCTTCACTTGCTGTTTACAATGATAAACTATATTTTGGTTCTTCAGATAAGAATATTTATTGTTTAAATGCAAACACAGGCTCAATTATATGGAATTATACTACTGGAGATGCAATATATTCTCATCCAGCTATTGCAGACAATAAAATATTCATAGCTTCTAGTGACAGTTTATTTTATTGTTTAAATGCAACTTCGGGAGATAAAATTTGGACCTATAAAACTGTATATCAATATTTTGATTATCGTTCATCTCCTATTATAGCTAATGGGAATCTTTACATAGCATTCCAAAATGGATTACATTGTTTTGGTCCTTTACTTGACATATCTTTGAATCCTACATTTTATGATAATTGGGGCGAACCACTAGTACCTCAACCTGATAACTGGACTTTACGATTACCAAATTCTACGGAAATTTCTTTGTTTAATGAAACCACTATTCATGGTCAAGTAGGTGCTTATGTTTTTTCAAGTGTCATTTGGAAGGGAATAGAAATTCTATCTCAAAAAGATAGAAGTGAATCACATAACTATATTCGGTGGGATCAGACATGGGCTCCTAAAATTAATTGCACATTACCTACAGAAACATCCATCTCTCTTAGTTCTAACTCAAAGATTGGTTATACAGTATCAATTTCTGGCGAATTATCTTGCCATAATAAAGAAGTAGCAAATTCGGATATATTGCTTCTTTATAGTGTAAATGAAGGGGAAACATGGAATGAAATATCTCAGGTTCAGACCGATTCTGAAGGTCATTATTTCGTGGTTTGGATGCCTACTGCAACAGGAAATTATGTCGTTAAGGCTATGTGGAGAGGTGATGAGGATTTTCCTTCTTCCGAGGTTTCTACCAATTTAGTAGTAATCCCATACGAAGATGAATTCGTATTTCCTGTTTCTTCTAATTCTACTATCTCTTCTCTTGTTTTTGATTCTGACGAAAAAAAATTACATTTCGAAGTAAACGGCTCATCTAATACTATTGGATATGCTAAAGTAACTATTCCAATCAAACTTGTTTCAAATAAAAATAAAATTAATGTTTATTTCGATGGGGTAAAAATACCACATCAATTAGAGTCCAAAGGTGATTCTTGGATCATTGTGTTTACGTATAAGCACAGTATGCACAAAGTAGTAATTGACCTTGGAAGGAAGACACCAAATTTATTTATCCCAGGATTTCCAATTGAATCAATAATAGTTGGTTTATTTTTTATACTAATTATTTCGTGGTTAAAAAGTCATAAATGATAATTACGCACATGAGAAATAGGATAAAAATTAAAAACCCTTTACCTATATTTCATATTGCCTAAATTGTCCGAAATAAAATTCAATCTCGAACCAATAGATGAAAAACCATCTCGAAGATATAGGAAAGGTAGCAAGTACGATCCTGTTATCGATGCATTCATGGAAGGAGATGAAAATCTCGTAGTCGTTGCTGTGGAGAATAAAGATGCTAATTATCTCAGAACACAGTTGAACAAGAGGATCGATGCAAGAAACTTGAGTGGAGTCAAGGTCTCTGTTGTGAATAATGCGTGCTATTTAGAGAAGACTTAATTTTTTTCTTTTTTTTAAGGACATATTTGTGTGATTGCATTAGAAAACATTTACACGTGAGAACACGCGCGCGATTGGTTCTAATAATATTCTATTTCTATAAGTTGGAAGACTGCATTTGTTGCACAATTATCATTATCTTCGGACTCGAATATGATCTTCAATTGAATAATGTCTCCACCTGTTAGGCTATCTATAATTTCGTCCACCCAAGCTCCAAGATTCCAATATATTATATCGCCTGACTGAAAATTACTTGAGTAACTTTTAAGATTGGGCACATGGATTGTATCACTATCAAATTGTTCTTCTTGTCCACCAGCAGATCCATATATTTCTATATTCATCGATTTTACATAGTCAATCTTTGAAACAGACCAAATTTTTATTTGAAAAACTTTGTGGCAATCCAGAGGTAATTTTATAAATGCTAGAACATGGTCTTCTGGTTCTGTGATTTCATATCCCCAGGGATGATTGATTGATGATGTGTAACTATTTCCTGATCTAAAGGGAATGATTATCGTTTGAAACCTTGTTCCTATTCCGGCATTATTTAAACTAACGATTTCAGTTTTCACATTATGAAACGTATTATCTTTTAAGGTAGTATATGCCGCACCATTCCATAAAGATACACCATAATATGTAGCATCATATATTTTATTTTCTGTTACGTCATTATATTCGTGAGGCCCATTAATGCTAATTCCTGTACCTATTCTATTCATATTGTTATTCGAGATCTTATTATAATTACTGCTTCCTGCGGAAGAGTCAAGTCTTATTCCAAACCGGGTTATATTTAATATATAATTGTTAATAATTGTGTTGAAATTGTTGCTTCCATATAATATTATTCCTCCTTGATATCCTTGATTTTCTCCTATATTTTGAATATAATTACCTTCTATAAGACAATGATTTACATTTTTTTGTAGAAAAATTCCATATTCAGTATTCTTTCCCGTTCCATATATTTTATTGGATATTATCTGACTATAGTTTGAATTTGAAGCAATGTTGATTAATTTATGCGTCCCTTTAATAATATTGTTTAAAATAGAATTACCAAAATCTACTATCCTGATTCCTCCACTACAATCTGTGATATAGTTAGTTACAATCATATTGTTCCTCACATAACCAATTTCGTTTCCAAAGTGTTTTTCTAAAAATATTCCATATCCTCTATACTCATCACCAGGATATAAATTAACATTTGTTATATAATTATTTGATATTATGTTATAATTTGTTTCTCCATTCTTACCAATAAGATATATCCCCATTCTTCCTACATTGTTTATTTCATTGCCGAGTATGAGATTGGATGAGGCTGCGTGGAGCTTGATACCATGTTCATTTTCTCTTCCTTGGCCATGAATTATGTTACCTAGTACGCTACAATCCTCTGAAAAATAGAGTTGAATTCCTCCGCTTTGCTGTTTTTCGTTGTCTGGTTTAGCTAAAGAACCTTGAATCGTACAACTAGTAGAATTTCTGATTTTGAATACATCATGGTCGCAGTAATAGCCATAACAGTCAAAGATACCACACATAGAACAGTTTAGTAGTTCTATGCCTTCACCTCGTGCATTTAGTATTCTAGAGGCAAAGGATACTTCACATCTGACTGCTTGGCAATTTTTTGAGCCGTTAAACAATATACAACTTAAGTCCCCTGTTTGCTCTGCCTCTCCTCCGTTAACTTCCAATCCAACTAGGGTAATATTGTCGTGTGAAATATATACGGGGCTTTTATTGAGTCGAGGTCTGGCTTTAAATTCTAGCGATCTATCGCTGTACCAAGTTACTCCATCCCCTTGACTTGATATATCATCATTAAGGTACCAGGTTTCTCCAGGTCCAGTTGTCCATATTATGCCGCCTGTCTGCTTTAGTTGTTCCCAAGCCCATTCTACGGCGATAGAAGCTTCAGAGAAGGTGTTTATTTTTGTTGTTTCATAATTTTGTACATTGTAAAGATATCCATCTTTATTTATTATAAATATATCAGCATATTGAACCTCATTATTTGATTCATTAATTATTTTTAATATTTCATCATATTTTAAATATAGTTCTTCATATTTTCGTATGAAAGATTTATAACTTTGATTAAACTCTTCCATTTTATTTAATAATGCATTATAATTTGATGATTCATATACTGTAATTATGTTTTTAATATTATCTATATTTAAAATCATCTCCTGTAAAAGTTTATTATAGTTATCCTTAATTACATTTAAATCTTGATTTTCTTCTTGTAAATTTAACAATATTTGTAACAATGTTTTATTATAATTATCATATAGTTGTTTTAGCATTTTAGAATATTCCATCCCCAATAAATTGAGCTTATCTGAATAATTCAATAGTAGAGAATCTAGTTCTTCTTGAATCTTCATGATTTCATTTTCAGCATCCTTATTTTGCTCCCTACATTCTTCTAAATCTTCTTGCATCTGTTCGACTTTCTCTGCATTATCTGTCTGTTCATTTAACTTGAATTCTAATTCTCGCGCACGTGATTGATTTAAAATCGCGTAAATAATACTGCTAACTACTATTAAACTAACTATAAAAGCACCAAAATATTTAGTATTATTATTCATATAATGTAAAATAAGAAAAAGAATATATAAGGTTTTACTCGTATGTGATTTATTATTTCTGAATAACATTTCTTAATATCGCACGCAAAATCCGTGTGTGTTTCTTTTATCTTGAAATGTTTCCTCCCATTTTCTTAGTACTGTTTTTATCGAGATAATAAAGGAAAAACACGTTCATATCTTAATACGATATTAGTTCTCGTGAACACGCGATTTGCACCAGCGAGTTGGTAATAAGCGATAGAGATTGAGCTTTGTTTTAAGCGCGCGCGAAGAGCTGTATAGATATCTAATGGACGATTTCGTGATAGAGTTTTGTCAGGGACTGAAGAAGAAGGATTTTGTGGCGAAGAACGAAAATGTTTCTCGTAAGAGGAAGGGCAAACGAGAGTACCTGAATGATACTGAGACAAATCAAATGATGAAGGAGCCTGAGAAGTATTTTGAGTCGAATATTGAAATCCCTCGCATTAGACATGGAAAACAGCAGAAATTAGAGACGCTGATAAACGAGGAAGCAATACTGCTTGGTAAGTATCTGCGTGATGAGATTACCAAGTGGACTCCAAGTGTTGTATCGATGTTTTAAATATTCGGAAGTATGGCATGTTGATAATACACTCGCTTTAGTTCGTTACGACGTGCAATAGCGGAGTATTATTTTTATTTTCATTAACCCAATCCCCAAATTCTTGAAGTGTTTTATTTCTTGGTGCGGGATCTTGAGATTCAAGTGCTGTCATAGTTTTATTCAAGTATTCTTTATATGTTTGTAATAATGATAAATATTCTTTATATTCTTCAGTATTTAATATTTTTATAAAATCCTGATAATTATCATATTCAGTCATCCATAAGTAATCCTTTAATTCCATTATTTTGTCATCGAGGAACTCAGATATTTCACTATAAAAATTACCCATACTTGTAAAACTTGAATAAATATTTTCAGGCCTTTTTTCAAATTGAGGAATAATCGCATTTGGAAGTATGAGAGAATCCATCATTTTACTTGAAAATTGGAAAAATCTACCAATTGACGCAAATAAATCAGGTCCGAGTCTTTTGATTACGGGCATACTACTTTTAGCATAAGAAAAATCTCTATTTAATAAATCTTTAATGTCTTGTCTATTGGCTATACTATCCATATTTTTTTCATAGGTTTCCTTATCAATAATATTATCCCTTAAAAATTTAATAGTTTCTGCTCTTACATCTATTAATGCATATGTAACAGCAATTTTATATGTTGATACTAGTGTAGCAATAGGAAGTAATCCATTTTCAAAATAATTATCATCTATTTCTTTTTTTATCCATTTTCTTTCTTCAATTCTTTCATTGAAATTTATTTTTTCGTTTTCAATCTTTTTATTACTTCTAGTAATTATTATAGCAACTATTAAACTGGCAATTAAAGTTATAGAACTCCCAATAATTTCAGGTAAAATTTCTTCCCAGTTCATTTGATTTTAAATTATTTATATTCAATAAAAATTTTTTTATGAAATAAATCTAACTCTTTAAAGGCATATGATTAAACAGGCTCGCGCGCGCGAATTGGATATATCAATTTATGCTAGTGTCGCGCGCTCGCGAGATATGAATGAACGCGCGCGAACGAAAGCCTAAAAATACTATTTACGTGACTTTCCACGCGCCCGACTGAAAGTTTAATAAGAAGCATTGGGTATTGGGGATGAACATCACAAAATGGGGATGTTCTACATTTTTGAACAACTGTTCGAATTGATGGGTTAATAGCATTCTATGACATCTTATCTTTCGACGAGAAATGGACATGAAGAAACAGTACATCTCCGTCTTCGCGATCTGCATGGCGATCGTGCTGGCAGCGGGAATCATAGCCTACAAGCCCTTTGCACCGGAGGTGGAGCTCGACGACACGTTCAAGTTCCCCTCTGGCATCCCGCCCACCCTGGGCTCATTCCAGTCCGTCGCTGTCGGTGAAGACCAAATATATGCTATCTATGTTTCAGGTTCTGGAAGCTCCGCAGAGAAAGCAAATCAAGCGACAGTCACTCTAGGAGTGTATACTGAGGATCCTTCAGCAGCGGAAGCGGTTCAAGACAATGCTGCTTTGATGAATGCAGTCATAGACGCCATAATTGAAGAGGGGATCCCCGAGGATAAGATCAAGACAGTCAGCTACAGCGTCAACCCCAACTACGACTGGGAGCAGAAGATGACCGTCGGCTACAGGGTCACGAACATGGTACAGGTGGAGATAGACGAAATCGGCAAAGTCGGCGACGTCCTAGACGCGGCCACTGGCGCGGGTGCCAACAACGTTCAGGGGATCAGCTTCGGCCTCAGCGATGATGTCTCAACAACACTACAAACCGAGGCTTATGTAAATGCTTTAAACGACGCAAGGGGTAAAGCTGATCTCATCGCCGAGACCCTCGGTCTCAAGATAACCGGCGTACTATCGGTCAGCGAGAGCGTCTACTACCCCTACACCCCATACAGAGCATATGCAGAATCAGATATGGTTGGTGCTCCCGAACCTACTCCAATCCTTGAAGGGACTTTGAGTGTCTCTGTAAGTGTACAAGTAGCCTTCACCTTTGAGCAGATCGCGTAGCCCTATTCTTTTCCTTTTTTTATTGACGTCTATAAAAAATCAATTAATCATTATAGATAGAAAAAATTCCATCTTAAGCATGGTATAATTACTTCCCAGCACGCTCCTAGTGTCGACGAGAAATGGACACGAAGAAACAGTACATCTCCGTCTTCGCGATCTGCCTGGCGATCGTGCTGGCAGCGGGAATCATAGCCTACAAGCCCTTTGCACCTGAGGTGGAGCTCGACGACACGTTCAAGTTCCCCACCGGAATACCGCCCACCCTGGGCTCTTTCCAGTCCGTGGCGGTCGGCGATGAACAGGTCTACGCCATATACGTCTCTGGCTCTGGAAGCGACTCGGCCAAGGCCAACCAGGCCACGGTGACCCTTGGGGTTTACACCGAGGCCGTAACGGCTTCGGAGGCCATCCAGGAGAACGCCGAATTGATGAACGCCGTCATCGACGCGATAATCGAAGAGGGGATCCCTGAGGACAAGATCAAGACAGTCAGCTACAGCGTCAACCCCAACTACGACTGGGAGCGGAAGATGACCGTCGGCTACAGGGTCACTAACATGGTACAGGTGGA
>Ga0180438_10006321_pt1 | contig 16045 bp, 16 predicted proteins | sample SS_ome_12_FD_132455 | JGI IMG/M metagenome (GOLD analysis project Ga0180438, IMG submission 132455) | Hypersaline lake sediment archaeal communities from the Salton Sea, California, USA - SS_3_D_2 metaG | ecosystem: Environmental > Aquatic > Non-marine Saline and Alkaline > Hypersaline >...
GTCAGCCTGCGAGGGACGCGAGTCGCTCTAGGTAGGGGAGAAGCGCGTAAGGTAGGTGTCTCACGTTGCAGCAGGGGGCTCTGAGAGGTAAGTTATGAGCGAGATTTCATCTTTGCGGGGTGGAGCTATGTCGGTGGGCGCGGGCCATTCCGCTGCGCCACGACACAATCCTACTCATTCCAGTTCCCAGCGTGAAACGGCGCTTTCTGAAGAACGAGTTATCACTGTTGCGCTGGCCGGCCAGCCCAATGTCGGTAAGTCCACAGTGTTCAATATGCTCACCGGCCTTAACCAGCACGTAGGTAACTGGCCTGGAAAAACCATCGAGCAAAAAACGGGCACCTATCGATACAATGACACCACCATTCAATTGGTTGACTTACCCGGTACCTATAGCCTTACCGCCAATTCGCCCGAAGAGCAAGTAGCGCGTGATTTCATCATCAAGGAACAACCTGACATCGTCGTTGCCATCGTGAACGCCGCAACGTTGGAACGGAGCCTGTATTTGTTGGCCGAATTGGTCTGGCTGCCTGTCCCGATTGTATTGGGGCTAAACATGGTCGACGTGGCCGAGCGAGAGGGCTACCGCGTGGAGCCCCACGTGCTGGAAGCAGCATTGGGGCTGCCGGTGGTGCCCATCATCGCCACCCGCAACCAAGGCATTCGCGAGCTGGTGCAGGCAGTCGATATCTTGGTGCGCGATCCGCTGCGCTACGCGCCTCGCCGCCCTGAGATTCGTGAGGACCATCAGGCAGTGCTGGATGAGATAGAATCCCTCATCACTGGCTATGTTCCCTCTCCTTATCCCAGCGACTGGGTAGCACTCAAGCTGCTGGAGGGGGACATAGAGATCACCCGTATGATTAGGGAACAACTACCTCCAGACCACTGGGAGAGGGTGCATAACATTCTCAAGCAACACGAGGACGCCATCCTGGCCGTGGCTGGAGGACGCTACGAATGGATTGGTCGCATGATGCGGGCGGCAGTCGAGCAACCCCGCGTTGGCCAGGTGACGCTGACCGACCGGCTGGATCGGGTAGCGACCCATCCCTTCCTGGGCTTGCTGGTGCTGGTCGGTATCCTGGCCTTGGTTTTCTGGCTGACTTACACCATCGCTTCGCCTTTGCAGGGCTGGCTCGATATCTACGTGGTTCAAGGAGGTGCTGAATTGGTCCGCGGCGCATTGGCCGGTGCGCCGCCCTGGCTGGTTGGCCTGCTGGCAGACGGCGTGATCACCGGCGCTGGCACAGTCCTCACCTTCTTGCCCATCCTGATTATCTTCTTTGCCATCCTGGGGTTGCTCGAAGACGTGGGCTACATGGCTCGTGCTGCTTACGTGATGGATCGTTTCATGCACGCCATGGGTCTACACGGCAAGAGCTTCTTGCCCCTTTTCTTGGGATTTGGCTGCAATGTGCCGGCTGTGGCTGGCGCTCGTATTATCGATTCGCCTCGCGCTCGTTTATTGACTATTCAGCTCGCGCCACTGGTGCCTTGCACGGCACGTATGGCCGTGGTGGCCTTACTTACGCCGGCCTTTTTCGGACGTGGGGCAGCCCTGGTCGCATGGGGTCTGGTATTACTCAACCTGATCATCTTGGCCGTGGTGGGCACGGTCGTCAATCGTCTGGTTTTCAAGGGAACTCATGGGGCCTTCATCATGGAGCTGCCCTTGTACCACATCCCCAACGGGCGCACCATTGGCATGTTTGTTTGGGGCAACACAACCGCCTTTCTGCGCAAAGCGGGCAGCATCATCCTGGTGGTCTCGGTGATTGTCTGGGCGCTTTCGGTCTTCCCGGGGCCTGGTCTGGAAAACAGCGTGATTGGCTATCTGGGGTTGCTGCTGGCACCCATCGGGCAACTGATGGGACTGGACTGGCAGCCGATGGTGGCTCTGGTGACCAGCTTTGCCGCCAAAGAAAATGCCATCGCCACACTGGGGGTGCTGTACGGGGGAGGCGAGGAGGCAACTGGGCTGGGCGCGACTATGGCTGCCAGCATTCCACCAGCGGCGGCGTTGGCGTTCCTGGCGGTGACCATGCTCTTTATCCCCTGTGCTGCCACGCTGGCCACCATCCGCCAGGAGACGGGCGGCTGGCGCTGGGTCGTGTTCAACGTCGGGCTGCTGCTGGTCATTTCCTTTGGGGTGGGCATCCTCATCTATCAGGGCGCGGCCCTGATCGGTTGGGGGGTGTAACGTGCTAGATCAAGTGTTAGGCATGTTGGCGGAGGGGGGCGTCCACACGCCGGCCGAATTGGCCAACCGGCTGGACGTGTCGGAGAGACTGGTCGAGCACATGCTGGCTGACCTGTCACGTATGGGCTATCTGCGCTCCGTCTCCAGCGCCACCTGCCAGGCTCTGCCCCCTGATGACGCAGGGCCCTGCGCCGATTGCCCACTGTCGAGGGCCTGTGCTGTCTGCGAGCCCGGGGGGCAGGTGTGGGCACTCACCCAGAAGGCGTTTCGCTGAACTAACCAAAAAGCATCTGATGGCAACCGCATCACCGGATTCAGTCGCTTCTTGGATTTCTTCACCGGCAACCTAACCCAACTATTTGCCTGAGCGAAAGAAACAGGGGGCCAGATTGCCCCCTGTTGTATTTGGCGTATGGCCCCCTCGTTCGGTCAAGGATAAAGTCGCTCCGTTTGTCCTTGACGTAGGTCTGAAGAAGATTTTGCCCGTAACCATGGTTTCTCCTTGTTCGCTTGGCGAACATAGATCAGCATGCGGGCACTATCGATATCTGGGACTTGGAGGTGCACCCCTTCCTGCAAGCGCAGCCCGCACGAGTAAATGGTGCTCAAGCAGGCCTGATAGCAGGGCTGACGCAGGCAGCCCAGGATGGGATGCACTTCTTCGCGACTGAGAACAACCGGTAGCTTGCGCTCTCGCTGCGGCCTGACCACATCCAGTATGGCCCATTCTCGTTGGAGCGTCTGTTCGTAAAAGAATTTGAGACCGCACAGAGCAACGGTCATGGCACTGCGTAAATAGTGCTTGTCATTCTTGAGGTAGAGGAAGTACTGACGTAACTCTTCCTTGGTGATCAGGTCGGGGGACTTGCCGTAATGCTCCGCCAGTTGTCGCACGACAATGACATACATCTCTTGGGTCCGTTCGGCCAGGCCGCGCAGTTGCATGTCCTCGATCATTCTTTGGCTTAAGGCTGTCACGGCCGTACCACCTGGGGTAGGTGAGAGTCTCTCCAGGAATATAGATGAGGAGAGCGCGGAGAAGACTATGAGGAAATCTGAAGGGCAATTAAGAACTGCTCGGAGGGCCCAGTCAAGAATGGCTTGGTCGAAATACCTATTACACGCAAAACCTATGCATTACATAGAACAGTAAAAACGGCCTTTACAGGATCAGAAAGTAACTTCCGCTTCTAGACGCCATTTTGCCTCTGCGAAGCACAGAAAGTCACTCCATAACTAGCGTTTGTTCCACTGTACGCGATTTTGGGGCGATTGTGAGTATCAGCGCCGCGATTTCGTTTGCCCAGCTATGAAAGGGTGGAAGTTGCTTTTTTCAGCAGAATTAAGGTTCTATGCAGTAGTATGGTCGACCAGAAGTCAATCCGTCTGAGGCAACATCTTGCACATGATATGGGCCAATACTCTCACGCCCCGGTCGATCTCGTTGGATGGTACGAAGCTGAAGGCCAGGCGTAAATTCCGTTCGCCACCGCCACTTGCAAAGAAACCGGTACCTGGCGCAAAGTGCACCCCTTGGTTGTTAGCTGCCTCCTCCAGGGACCTCACGTGCAGCCCTCTCGGTAGCGTCAACCAGACGAAGAATCCACCACATGGGCGCGTCCAGGTCACACCACGAGGCATATGACGTTCCAATGCGGCCAACATCACGTTACGTCGGGAGCGGTAGACCTCGCGCAGTTGGGCGATGTGGGGCTCCAGGTTCCCCGCACGACAGTACTCGGCCATAATGTGGGCCACAAAGGGATTTGCCCCGCCGCCCATTTGTATTGTCCCGCAGTTCATATATTCTTCGATTTGCTCAGGTACAGCGATCAGCCAGCCCAGTCGCAAGCCCGGGGCCACGATCTTTGAGAAGCTGCCGATCCGCAGGACCCGGTCGCCCCCGGTCAGCCCATAGAAGCTCGGCGGCACCTCTCCCTCGAAGGCGAGATCGCGATACACATCGTCTTCCACGATCAGAAAACCATACTCACGGGACAACTCTATGATTTTTTCTCGGCGTGACTGGGTGATGGTCACGCCTGATGGATTTTGAAAATTGGGAACAGTGTATAGGAGCCGGGGTGACTTACCTCCGCGCACGAGGGCACATAGCTGCATTTCCAGATCGTCGACGATGATGCCGTCCTCATCTATTGCCACTGGACGCAGCTCTGCGTCGTGGTCGCGGAAGACGTTCAATGCGTCGTGATACGTGGGCGCCTCAACCAACACGCCGCCGCCGCACCTGGCGTGCTGGCGGGCAATCATGTCCAGGCCGTGCGTAGAGCCAGCAATGATTAGTAGGTTATCCCGTGTGATCTCCAGGCTTTCCTCGCGGTTAAACCTATCGACCAGGTAATCTATCAGCGCTGACGAGCCCTGAACCGACCCATACTGTAACGCGACATAGGCCCGAGGCCTGCCCAATACCGCCTCGGTGGCAATGCCCAATCCGTCTACGGGTAAAGTAGTCGCATCGGGGTGACCAAAGACAAGTGAGACTGTATCAGACAAAACTCCCTGGGGAGATTCTTGAGTAGACATAACATAACCAGCTCAATCTCGCTTGATCGGAAAACTCATGCAATGCGGACCGCCCCCACCCTTAAGCAATTCCTCGAGATCTACTTCTATAATCTCAAAGCCAAGTGCCTTCAACTTGGCGTTCACTTCAGTATTACGCGCGGGTGAGAGCACGACTCCCTCGTCAATGGTCAACAGATTGCAGCTCAGTTGGAACACGCCCTCCGGCGGCACCTCGATTGTCTCAAAGCCCCAGCTCTTCACTTGTTTCAGGAAGCTTTTAGGAAGCGCCTCCTCACATATGGTGCACACTCTTTCCCCAAGAACGCAGAAGATCATATCTAGGTGCAGGAACTTGGGATCAAACTGAACTGGCGTTATCTCTACATCCAACTCTGACTCAAGAGCACGCAAATGCTTCGCGCCCTCCGCTGTTGTCCGGGCACCGATACCGAGGGCCACGTGCCCCTCATCCACGTACATATAGTCGCCACCCTCGAAAGCGATGCCGGGTCCAGGTTCGACCTTGCGCCAGATAGGAGCACGTCCATTGAGAGCAATTTCTGCTTGAGCCTCCTCTCCGCGACGGACGCCTTCATAGAAGGTTCCCAGCAACACGCCGCGGGGCGTCATGACACCCACATCACGCGTGAAGACTTGATAAGCGAAAACGGGGTCGGGGTCTGCCCATACTATCTCGACGCCAGCGTCTGCGAGCGCGTGGGCGAACCCTTCGTGCTCGCAAAGCACCTTATCGTGGTTCGGCAGCGCACCCTGGCGAATAAAACCCTCTGCGATAACGTTGATAGGTTGTAGAGCGAAATGCAATGGCTTGCATAGCAATACCGAGCGGAGCTTCCCAATCTCATTCTTTACGGTCATAGTCCTGGTACCGCGCTCATTCCACCGTCAAATAGAGGATGGCCTTTTCCGTATGCATCCGGTTTTCGGCCTGGTCAAAGACCACCGACTGTGGTCCCTCGATGACTTCATCCGTCATATCCTCACCGCGATAGCCCGGTAGACAGTGCATGAAGATGGCATCTTTCTTGGCCTTCTTCATCGCTGCCTGATTCACCTGGTAGGGTGAAAAGTCGACTATGCGCTGCTCTTTCGTCTTCTCCGGTCCTCCCATAGAATGCCAGGTATTTGCGTATACAACATCTGCCTCTTCCAGTGCCTCATCGAAGTCCTGCGTTACCTTCACAACGGCACCAGTCTTGGCTGAGTGTTGGGCCACGAACTTCACTATCGGTTCTGACGGGGGATAATCGGCAGGCGCAGCCACGTAAACGTCGAAGCCCAGCAGGCTTCCGCAGATCATCAAGGAATGACACACATTCCACACATCTCCAGCGTAGCACAACTTGAACCCTCCGAGCTGGCCCTTGTGTTCCTGGATGGTTAGAAGATCAGCTAACCCCTGGCAAGGGTGTGTCAAGTCAGTCAAGGCGTTAATAACAGGAACCTTCATCCAACTACCATACTCTTCTACAATCTCCTGGCCAAAGGTGCGAATAAACAACACATCGCAGTAGCGGTCGATGACGCGTGCTGTGTCCTTGATCGGCTCGCCACGCCCCAGCTGCATCTGGGCAGGCATCATATAGAAACTATCCATACCTAGATGTGAACAGGCAGCCTCAAACGAGGTGCGGGTGCGGGTGGACTGCTTCTCAAATATCAGCGCAGCCGTTCGCCCTCGAAGGTTATCGTGAGCCTCGCGCCGCCGCCGCTTGGTCTTGAAGTCGGCCGAGATGTGCAGCATATACCTGATCTCTTCCTCGGTGAAGTCCATCAGGGTAAGGTAGTCGCGCCCGATGAAATCGTCGCGTTGCATAAGAGCCTCCCAGAGAGATGATTGAGTTACCTAAGTTGCTCTGCCTCGGACCAGCAGTCACGCAAATAGTCAATTGCGACAGGTAGTTCATGTGCTCCATTCGTCGGTCTATCACACTCGATTGCGAGCCAACCCTCGTAGCCGCTCCGTTGCAGGACAGCGAAATGTGCCACAAAGTCCAGGTGGCCCTGACCGGGAAGCTTACGATTTGTGTCAGCCAAATGAACATGCCCAAGCAGACTGCTCACCTTGCCCAGCTCATGAATTGGGTCGGCTTCCTCGATACTCATATGGAAAAGATCTGCGACGACAGATAACCAGGGGCTGTTGATGTCTGAAACGACGGACGCTGCTTCGGCCAACGTGTTCAGGAAGTGAATCTCGTATCGGTTGATGGGTTCCAGGAATACGGCCACCTTGGTCTGGGCTGCACGGGGCAGGATCTGCGCCAGGGAATCGTGCAATGCCGTGGAATCTTCTTCCGCCGGGCGCGGCGGCTTGAAGGGGGGTAAGACTTTGGACCCCAACGCAAAGCCGGCTGGTACGACAAACCCAGCGCCGCCAACTGCCCCAAGTGCACCGAGTGCCTCCTTGGTCTGGGTGATAGCTGCTAGCCTGCCTGCCTCATTGGCATTAATTAATCCGCCATCAAAGCCCTGGCAACCTGAGCTCACTGCCACGCCCGTAGACGCACTTAGCTCGACCAACTTTTCGACGTTATCCGATAAGTTATGGCTCCAGATTTCGATCCCTGCAAAGCCAACGCTGGCCAGGAATTCAAACTTCTCCGCGTAGGTCTCGCCTGGCACGAGCTGTTCCTGACATGAGAAACGTGTCTCGGTCATGGTCCTAGAGCAAGCTCTCTATATGCTGCTTGCCCAGTAGTATCCCCTTTAACTTCTTTTCTGTGTCACTAAACCAAGCCATGTCCTCGTTCTCTATCGCAATGGTGCCATCGTAGCCAATCTGTCGAAGGGCACGTATGAAGGCAGACCAGTCTACTTCACCCAGACCAGGCATAACATATTGCCACCAGCCTATATCCCAGGTCGAGCTACGTTCAATCTGTTTACCAAAGAAGCCATATCGACGTAACGCCCCGTGGTCAACTCGTGTGTCTTTACCATGCGCACCTACGAGGTGATCGGCTAGCACATAGACAGGCCACACTGGGTCTATCCCCAACCACACAGAATGTGAGGGATCGTAGATCGCCCCGAAATTCTTGGAGTCTATGAGGGTGAAGATACTCTCCCATAGCTCTTGGGAGTAGAAGACATTGCCTCTCAGGCCAAACTCATCCCAGCCTTCCATGGGGCAATTTTCAACCGCCAAGATGACACTGTGCTTTTCAGCCTGTTTCACCAACGGCACAAAAAGTTCTTCCACCAACGGGAGGTTTTCGTGCACTGTCTTGGTCACATCTCTGCCGATGAACGTGCCGACAATGGGTACCTCGAGGTCGCTGGCGACCTCAATCAGACGCGTCAAGTACGCATTGTACTTACCGCGCATCACCTCGTCGTCCTGGATTTGGTTGGCGAAGAAACTCAGTTGAGAGATACGAACACCTGCATCGGCCAGGTGCTTGCGTAGCGTTTTGCCCTGTGCCTCGGTCCAAGCCTCGGCATCGATATGTGTTGCTACGAAGGGATTAGAGTGATAGAAGCTTGGCCATGCTGCCACGTCAATATCTTCGAACCCTTCACGTGCTGCAAACTCGATTACATCATCCAGCGACATTTCGCCCAGGCAGGCGGTTAAGAAACCTAGTCTCATGGTCCATCTCCTTGTACAGAATATTGTCGGGGCTTACTTCTTGGTGCTCTCTCTTTACGTTCAGTTGAGTAAATTGTGACCCCATTTTGACCTTTTGGGCCGCTGAGTATTCCCAAAAATCTCCGCGAACTTGGTGTTCTGTGCAGTTGGATCACCTTGGCTCTTCTGTGTGATGGCTTTGAGTGATCTGAACGATGATAAGAATGACGGCTGCAAATATGATCAGCAAGCTTGATACAGCGGCAAGCGTAGGTTCGATTTCATACCTGAGACCCGACCACATTCGCATTGGCAGCGTTTGCGTGTAGGGGCCAGAAAGAAAAAGGGCGATCACGACTTCGTCAAATGATATGATAAATGCAAATAGGGCACCTGTGATCACGCCCGGCATCATCAGTGGGAGAGTAACCGTCGTAAACACCGCTAAGGGCGGAGCACCCAGCGACGAGGCTGCCCTCTCCAGATCAGGATCTACACCCTTCAATGTGGCTCGCACATTGACTACCATAAAAGGAAGTGCAATCACAGCGTGCCCCAATATAAGCGCCCAGGTTGTGCCAACCAACCTGAGACGCACAAACAGGAGGTAGTCTCCAATGGCCAAGATGATGGCTGGCAAAATCATGGGGGAGATCACGAGCGCGTCGACGAGGAATTTGCCACGGAAACTGGTGCGTACCAACGCGAAGGCGAGCGGCACACCCAATAGAAGACAAACTACCACAGTACCCAAGCCTACCTGCAGACTCTGAATCGTTGCCGCTATCCAGTCACGTCCGCCAAAATACTGTTGGTACCACTGCAAAGACAAACCTGGAGGTGGAAAGGTGAGGTATTGCGCCGAACTAAACGAAATAGGGATAATTACAAAAACGGGCAATACAAGGAATATGAGAACCAAAATGGCAAGACCTGTGACCAACATGCTCAGCAGATTCCTCAGCCGCCAAGTGGCAATTATCCCCCGTATCTGCGACCTACTCAATTTCACACGCTCCATAGGCGGTCAAGGCCAATTAGACGATGGTATATCACCAGCACCACTAGCGTTATCCCGAGTAGAACGGCGCTCAAGGCTGCGGCGAATCCCCAATCCAGTAGCTGTCGTGCTTGGGTTTCAACCAACATCGAGATCATGATATCACCCCGTCCTCCAAGTAGGGCTGGGGTCACGAAGAAGCCGAGTGCCATGATAAAAACCAACAAGGATCCTCCAGCTACCCCAGGCATGCTCATTGGTAGGAAAATGGTAAGGAAGGCTCTGACTGGGCCAGCTCCCAATGTTGCGGCTGCCGATACCAGACGTCGATCAATACCTTGCATTACAGCGTATAGGGAAAGGATCATGAAAGGCAGTAAGATATGTGTCATACCCACTAGCACAGAAAACCGAATATATAACAGTCGTAGAGGCTGGTCAATCAGGCCAAGTGTGAGCAGCAAGCTGTTTACTACGCCAGTTCGTCCCAAGACAACCATCCAAGCATAAGTACGAACTAGTAAGCTGATCCAGAAAGGTATGATGACAAAGATCAAGGCAAGACTCTGCAGTCGCTTCGAATTCAAGGCTGAGATCACATAGGCAGTTGGATATCCCAGTGCGAGGCAGAGTAGGGTGACAACCAAGGCGATCTGGAATGTCTTGAAGAATACCTGAGCGTAGACTCGAGAACTGAAGAGGTCTGCGTAATTCTCGAACGTAAGTGTTGGATCGATGAGGCTATTGCGCAAGACATCGACGAGCGGCAACAGGAAGAAGAACACCAAGAACACAAGAGCTGGCAGACCAAGCAATAAAGTGATTCGTCGCGTTGTCGTGCTTATCTGCATCTGGCGGTCCTGAATCTGACCCTTGGGGTGCGGATTGTCATCCAATGCAACGATCCGCACCCCAGAGTATCGATCACGTGAAGGTTGCCCTAACGACTAATCGAGCAAGAACTCCTGGAAACGAGCCGTCACGTCATCATAATTCTCCATCCACCAAGCGACGTCGAAGATAACCATATTGGGCAGGTTTTCGGGCGACGTAGGCAAATTGGCCAGTGTCTCTTCATCAAGGAAATCGGCGGCCTTGGTGTTTACCGGGCCGTAAGGCAGGTTCCTGGCGAACTCAGCCTGGCGCTCCGCGCCCGACGCAAAGGCGACGAACTGCTGCGCTGCGTCGAGGTGGGGGGCATCCTTGACGATCAACCAGCCGTCCAGGGCCATAATGCCCTGATTCCACTCTATGGCAAGGGGGGCACCGTCCTTGATGAGGTTGGTGGCGCGTGCATTGTAGATGTCGCCTACCACAGCTTCCTCGTCTGCAAGAGCTTGAGCACCCTCGGCACCCAGAGCCCACCACTTAACAACCTCGGGTTTGATCTTCTCCAGAGACTCAAAAGCACGATCAACATTGAGCGGATAGAGTTCATCAGGTGCGACGCCGTCGGCCAGCAAGGCGATCTCTAGCGGGGCTTGTGGGCCCCCAACGCCTGAATGAAGGCTTCTTGGGCCGGGGAAGTTTTCGACATCCCAGAAGTCGGCCCAGCTTTTCGGGGCACTCTCGGGAGAGAATTCATCGGTATTGTACGCCATGACCCAGGCATAGAAGTATGCACCGACCCCATAATCCATCTTCGCCTCTGGAATGAGCGCGTCGAGATCCTCTTGTTCGAACTGGCTGTAGTCAATGGGTTCGAGCAGGCCCTCTTCTGAATAGAGCATGACATAGCTAGGATCGCTCGTAAAGATATCCCACTCGACGTTGCCGGACTCCACCATTGCTCGCACACGAGCCGGGTCGACATCGACGTTGATGACTTTGATCCCGGTTGCCTCCTCGAAGGGATCATAATAAGCGGCGCGCAATGCATCACGCATTGCGCCGCCGCCATCGGCAATCACAATTTCAGTCGCCGCCTCTGGTTCTTCCATGGCGGCTTCTTCGGCGGCTGGCATTTCTGCGGCAGGCTCCTCGACAGAGGGTACAGGTGTAACCGGTACAACACAGGCAACCATGATCAGAGCGACACCCACGGTCAAGAGCGCCAATGGTGACCTTTTCAACAAGTTGTTGCGAGTCATCTTAATAGCTCCTTTTCTGACTCCTTCTACGCTACTACTTCAGAGGGTCTCCACCACAAGCGTGTTCTCAACAGACCAACCTATTTGCACCACCTCCTTTTCAACGGGAAAGTACTTATCCGGCGCGTTTGACAACCGGACTTTAATCTCGTGCCCGAAAGCTAGCTGGACACGATATTCCCATATTTCACCAATGAATGTGCGCTTGAGGATCGTACCAGTTAGGCAGTTTTCAGCCTGCTCACCCGGGCGCAGGAAGTGCATTTTCTCAGGGCGTATACTGACTGTCACTTTCTGGTCAGTTTGCAGCGGTGCGCTCTTTGCCTTCAGGCAAGTATGATCCTCTAGCTCGACACCGACCCACCCTTTGTCCACCCGGATGGCGGAACCCGTAAGAAAATTGGTTTCACCGAGGAAGCTAGCTACGAAGCGGTTGGCGGGCTGCTCGTATATATTCTGTGGTGTATCGAGCTGCTCGATGCGACCATCCTGCATAACGGCTATCCGGTCCGACATGGTCATCGCCTCTTCTTGATCGTGCGTGACGTAGAGCAACGTAACACCTAGTTCTTGCTGTATTGCTCTTACCTCACGCTGGAGGCGAAGACGAAGCTTGCGGTCGAGTGCACCAAGAGGTTCATCCATGAGCAGTATCTTCGGATTGAACACCAATGCTCGCGCCAGCGCCACGCGCTGCTGCTCGCCGCCGCTCAAGTGCCTGGGAAACCGAGCCCCCTTCCCACCAAGTTGCACGAGGGCGAGGACGCGTTCAACTTGGTCGTGGATCTCATGCTTGGGTCTTCGACGCATTTTGAGCGGATAGGCGATATTGTCTTGCACAGTCAAATGGGGGAAGAGGGCATAATGTTGGAATACAACCCCGATGCCGCGCTTATGTGGCGGCAGATTATTGATCCGCTCCTCCCACAGCAGAATATCGCCCTCAGTAGGCTCAACAAGGCCAGCGACCATCATCAGACAAGTCGTCTTTCCTGAGCCGCTGGGTCCGAGCAGGGTGATGAACTCACCGTCCACCACATCAAGACTTACGCGGTCGGCGGCTACGACCGATCCAAAGAACTTGGATAGATTTCGCAATGAGAGGCAGACTTCAGCCATTGGTGGCGCTTCCAGATAATATATGCTCTAAGGGCAGGGATCCCATCTAAGCAACGTGTGACACCTCAACAGACACTTCTATTGCTGGTTCAATTGAATCGGCACTGTCTCACTGCTAGGGCTTTTCGGTGAAGCGCAAGCGTTCTGAGATCTGTAGTGCGGTCTCTAAGGTCAGCTCAATCAGGCTTCTCTTCCGAGCTTCATCCCAGCGTGCCGCGGGTGTGACTACGGTGACTCCGGCCACTACAGCGCCTCTATAGTCGCACACTGGGGCACCAACAGCGTGGATACCTATTTCGTAATCTTGGTTGTCTATCGAATAACCCTGTCTGCGGATATCGTCCAACCTTTGGCGCAGCTCCTGGCGGTCAGTAATGGTGTTGGGTGTGAGAGGCGTGAGCTCCATATCTTCGATCAGTCGCTCACGTTCCAGCTCTGGCAAGTAAGCAAGCAGCAACTTGGGCGAAGCTCCTATGTGAAGAGGTAACGGTATGCCAATCGGAGCTGCGCCTTGCAACGAATAGCCCCCTTGGTAGCGATCAACACATACGGCTGCGTTGTTCCGCAGAACCAAGAGGTGCGCTACATCTCCGGTCTTTCGAGCCAATTCCCTCAGGAAGGGTTCAGCTATCCGTCTCAGATCCAGTCGCTCGCGTATAGCTTCTCCGATTTCCAGGAGCTTTAGTCCAAGACTGTAACCCTGAGTTTCCCTGTCAAAGCCAATGTACCCTCGTGCCTCCAGAGTTTTCAGGATACGGAAGGCCCGGCTGCGGGTAATTTCCAACTGGCGCGCTATATCGCTGACTCTCTGCGCCTTGCAATCCTTTTCAAGCAGTAATTCAATTAGGTCAATTGTTAGGTCAACTATGTTTATCGTGTATTCGGTCTTGCTTGCCATCGGTTCCTCAAGATTATGACCGAGCGCCAACCCAGGTGAAGAAAGAAGGAGGGGTGTTCATACAATAAAACAATATCTCATTGTATGAACAGTATATCACACCTGGTGCAGGATGTCAATAGTCTGTTTCTGAAATTTGGGGAAATCGCCTTAAAAATCGTTTATTCCTTGCGGGAGGCAGAAGCCAACGTTGAGATCGGGCATTGTCACCACAAAGACTGTGTCCTCAGTCCGCGTTGAGGGATCACAACTGCTAAACCGGCAAAATGCTTCTGTCCTTTCTCCTGCAATTTCCCCAATCAAGAAAGACCGCCGTTATCGAAACGGGTCTGCGCACATACGGCATATCCACAAGCTTATGTTTACTGCGCATAAGGTATTATGGATTAGTAAGGCGCGGGTCAGGCGTAGAGCCCTGAATTGAAGCCAGCCAACTCAGGCGAGACGCCGAGGATAGCCTGAGGCCGAGCCGCCACACAATCCGACTTGAGCTAAGCCGGTTACTCCGAGCCAAGCATGCTATTTGGAAATTAAGGAGAGGGGAATATTGCCAAAGTGGGGTGTCGTGTGATCAGGTGTAGACGGTGATTCTAGGAGACCGTCAAGAATTGGCTTAGTTCAGGGCCAATGAAGAGCGTATTGATTGCTATACTGAATGAGAATTGACTGGCAAATGTCCTGATCTGTCGACTTTTTTCGAAAACAGGCATGAGGAAGCCGTTGACGCTGTGGACTGTGCACACCGCCTGGATCAATGAGAACGATCAAGACCGAACTCAAGGGGGACGGCGGCGTTTGGGCTGGAGCGTTTCGACCAAGCGCATAGCCTTGCCACACTTGGGGCCGCGCAAAAGTTGGTTCTGGGATGGTGGATGGGCTTGCTGAGGGGTTGTTGGTTTAGCAGTGCTGGCGTTCCCGAACAGCCGCCGGATGTGTTTAAGCACGTGGCGATTACCGTGGCTAAGGAAATCTTATTCTTCCTCACGTTTTGCCCCAGCCAATGCCTCTTCAGAAGAAGCTCTCTGCACAAAGTTTTACATGAGATGAACATAGAGCAAATGTCTGATGAGTGGACTAGGATTGCCATGCCATCAGTTCCTCTTGAACCTTCCAGTTGCCGTCCTCCTTGACCAGGAGGTAAAGCCCGCCTGCCCCGCACAGATCGCCGCAGCGATATCCCATGAGCACCAGGGCCTCGTTCTCGTTCGCACCAAAGCCAACGCGCGAAAAGATGACGACTCCACTTGCCTCCGGATACCTCTCCTGGAACCTGGCCCAAACCGATCCTTTTCCAAGAAAGATCTTCTCCCACTCCTCTTCGGGCATCAGTGCATAGTCCAGCTCCACATCTAGATTGGGATCCAGCGTATACAGGGCCGCATTTCGCGACCGGTAGCTTTCCAGCAGCCGTGCCGGCAGGGGATGGACTTCCAATGTACGCTCGAAATCGTCGAGACCCGACACCGTTTGCTCCCGAATGAGGATGGAGGTGCCCAGATTGTACCCGATGGGGTTGTGCTGGATCATGGCCGAATAGACAGCATATTCTTCCGTCTCGATCTCTGGTGGCGGGGTTACAGTTGGCTCAGGGATTGCCGTCGGCTCAGGCACCGGAGTTGCTGTCGGCTCGGGGGGTGCCTGGGTTACTACAGACGCGGTCTCCGCACTTTCGAGTGTTGCCACCACTCGTGCGGCGATAGTGCCTTCCATATCTCCAGTTGATCCGCCCGTGTTGCAGCCACTCACAGCCCAAGCCAACAGAACAAACAACGTTAGCAAGATAAAAGCGCGACGTACCATCAAGGTCTCCTCCTCTGTGATGAAATCAACCCGTATGACCAATAGCGAACGCGTACTGGGGGAAGCTGCCGTCTGAAGGCAAGTCCTTGGACCCCTCCCGCCAGGAGCCCGGATATCAATATGGTCGCTGGCGAGAGTGTGTAATTGGACAAGGCATGGCTAAGGTCCCGATCTTAGCACATCTTGCCGCTCCTCACAACCTAGAGTCGGTGACGGGTCTATCCCAGATTTTAGGAGACCCTAAAGGTTTCAGGCGAACCACAAGTTCGCACACCTTTAGGGTCTGTTTACCTACTACCCTGTTGTGGCCACTACTCTGTTATCGCCTTTTGTCTATTCTGGATATGCTTAATTCGTTTTTACCGAGTTTATCTTCCCCTTCTCGCCCAGAACTCATGAGCACCATTTCGATCATGTAATCATTATCGTTAAATTCGAAGGGGATTGGCCCAACAACACCCGTTCCGGCCGTCCAAAAAATGATATTCTCTTCACTGCCTTTCACAATTCTGAAATAGTACGATTTAATCGGCACGTGCATACCCCCACTGGTGCTGACACCAGTTCCAAGATAGAGCAGGTCAAAATCGGGAAATTCAATCCAGGTGTCTCTTGAAAATTCCACCTTTTCTCGATAGTTAGCTTTTACCTTTTCTGACTCATTGAGTGATATACCTTGTGTATCGTTATTCTCCATAGGAGTTGTCCGAAAACAACTCTTCAGCTTTGTCCGTAAATGACAAGCACGAAATGCAAAGTTATTTACGGACAAAGCCATAATGAGCAATATCAGCAGGCTTAACGATAA
>Ga0180438_10006322_pt1 | contig 16043 bp, 28 predicted proteins | sample SS_ome_12_FD_132455 | JGI IMG/M metagenome (GOLD analysis project Ga0180438, IMG submission 132455) | Hypersaline lake sediment archaeal communities from the Salton Sea, California, USA - SS_3_D_2 metaG | ecosystem: Environmental > Aquatic > Non-marine Saline and Alkaline > Hypersaline >...
CTATACACAGAGGCTTCCTGATGTATGGCAACCGCTCTACATGCAGGACAATTTCTACAACACAGCCACGCGATATCCTATTGAGGATGCTATTAAGATAGGCGGGGATTATTTCTCTTGCTCGATTGCTTACATGCTTGCATTTGCGGTCATCAAGAAGATTAAAGATATCCTTCTAGTGGGAGTGACGGCGCTTGAGGCTTATAAGCATCAGCGTCCTTGCATTGAATACTGGGTAGGCATCGGAAGAGGTCTTGGGCTAAAGATCGAGACGCAAGGCGGGACACAATTATTCACCGGAGACCGTTACGGATATGGCAATATCGACTTATAGTGAATTAAAGACAGCGGTGGCCAACTGGGTTGACCGTAGCGATCTAACCGCCCGTATTCCTGAATTTATCGTTATGGCTGAATCTGCCATAGGTCGAGATGTTCGCATTCGTCAGAAGGAGAAGCGGGCCAAGACCTCGATCTCCACACAGTACGCAGATATGCCGTCTGACTTCATTAAGGCCCGGAATATCCAGTTAAACACTGCCTCTAATCAGGTCAGATTGAAATACCTCACGCCTGAGCAGATGGATATCAATTATCCCAGTGAAACAACGGGACAGCCTGAAGTCTACTCAATTCTTGGTGATGAGTTTCAATTCAAGCCCGTGCCTGATGACAGTTATACGGTAGAAATCGAGTATTTCGCCCGTTTCCCGGCACTTTCTGGTGATAATGACACTAATTGGCTATTAACCAACCAGCCGGGGGTTTATTTGTATGCCTCTTTAGTGCAGGCGGCACCATATCTTGATGATAACGAGAAAATAGCGACATGGGCGGGTTTATACAATGCAGAGGTTAATGCACTTAATAAGCAAGACAACGAGGCGCGTTATTCAGGTGCTTCTTTATACATGCAGACAGATACTTACACGCCTTAGGAGAAACAGTATGCCTTTAGAATCACTTACGGGAGCCTCAGTCTTTATCGATGACCTTGTAAACACCAATCCAGTCGGGGCAAGCGATCCCAAATCAGAGGGTGATGACCATATCCGGGGTATCAAGAACGTCCTTTTGAACTCATTTCCAGGCGTTACTGGCGCCGTGTCAGCCACCCATACAGAGCTTAATACTCTTGATGGCATTACGGCGAACGTAAACGAATTAAACTACTCTGATGGAGTCACAAGCAACATACAGACGCAGTTAGACGCTAAAGCTCCTGCGTTCAAGGGGAGCCTTGTATATATCGACGGCAATCAATCCATAGCAAATAATGATGGAACTGAAAAAATAGCGTTTGACCAAGAAAGTTATGATACAAGCACAATCCACGACACTGTCACCAATAACTCTAGGCTGACCGTTCCGGCAGGTGTTACTAAAGTGAGGTTGACGGCTGGCTTGTCGTTTGCCGCCAATGCAACTGGATATAGATCAGCATCATTTCATAAAAATGGCGTATCAACATACGTGGGGCTGGTTAGTGCGCAGGAGTTATCGCCAACGGCTGGACAATTTGCCAATTTATACCTTACTAGCCCAGTGCTAACAGTGGTTGCCACTGATTATTTTGAGCTTTTTTGTTTCCAAAATAGTGGGGGAGCCTTGAATGCTCAGGGAACCGCCGATGGCCGTTTAACATGGTTCGCTATGGAATTAATTGCATGATTGTACCGTTTGACAAAACGGGCCAGTACGGGGTTATTGAGGATATCCCTAGCAATGAGATTCCTGCTGAGGCATGGAGCGCGGCGACGAATGTCCGATTTAATGACGGGTATGCAGAAAAGTCACTAGGACACATCGAGCCGTTTGGTGCCGCCTCAATAGTGCCTTACCAAGTCTTCCCTGAAGAGGGCGTTACCCAATTTTACTGGGTGTATGCAGGGCTGACAAAAGCCTATATCACCGATGGCGTAACTCATACCAACGTAACCAGGCAATCGGCCTCTGTAGACGTGAATTATACAGGTGACGCGGACGATGAATGGACGGGTGGCGACTTAAACGGCATTCCAATCATGTGCAATGGTGTTGATGACCCACAAATGCACAATCCGCCCGCACCGGGTACTAAGTTTGCCGACTTGAGCAACTGGCCTGCGAATACTACTGCAGCCGTTGTTAAGCCTTTCAAGAACTTCCTTATCGCGCTTGATGTAACGGAATCAGGCACACGTTACCCCTATATGGTAAGGTGGTCGCATCCTGCTGACCCTGGTGCCGTGCCTTCTACATGGGATTATACCAATGCAACCAAAGACGCTGGCCGTACTACTGTATCGACTAACGGCGGCTTCCTTGTTGATGGTGGGGCTTTGCGTGACTCTTTTATTATTTACGGGGAACATTCCACTCAGTCTATGAGGTTTATCGGCGGTCAGAATATATTTCAATTCAGAGAAATTTTCGCTGATTCAGGGATATTTGCAAAACGGTGCTGGGTTAGCTTTGGTGGACAACATTGTGTTTTAACCACTGACGATCTTATTGTGCATGACGGGGTTAATAAACAGTCCATCGGTGATAGCCGGATTAGATCCAATCTGTTCACAGCTTTGGATGGCGCAACAAATAGCTCAAGAACATTTCTATCCCATAACCATGAAACCAATGAAGTCTGGGTTTGCTATCCCGAGGCAGACGATGATTTCCCAACTAAAGCATTAATCTGGAATTATAGCCACAATACTTTTGGTTATCGTGATTTACCCGGGGCGATGGATATTAAGTTTGACGTTGTTGATTCCACAGTATCAAGTGTCTGGGATGTTGACTCTGACACATGGGATTCAGACCTTAGCGTATGGGATACGGTTGCTTACTCTCCAACTAAACGAGCCATGTTAATGGCAGGCACGTCCGATACAAAGCTCTATGAGAATGATGCAACCAATCAATTCAACGGTGTAAATATGACGGCAACCCTCGAAAGACAGGGTTTAGCCATTGTTGGGCGGGGTAGAGATGGTCAGGCTAAAGTGGACTATGACTCTGTAAAACGTATTAAACGAATCTACCCTAGCTTTTCAGGTACGGGGACGGTCAACGTATATCTAGGCACTCAAGACGTTATCGGCGGGACAGTGACCTATGGTGACGCGCAGCCTTTCGTGATTGGCACGGATAGGAAGATAGATACACGATCAACCGCAAGAATTCACGCTATTAAATTTGAATCAACCACAGATGCAAGGTGGAAGCTACACGGCTTTGACCTTGATCTAGACGTAGTGGGGAGGCGCTAATGTATTCACCTTCAGAGCTTCCAGATACCTCGCTTGAAGACCTTGCAAGGGCGGTGACAGCAGAGCTTGTACGCATTGCGGAGGCGATTAGTGCGCCGGAATTTGATACAATAAACCTTGTAGAGCAAAACGTCCAATTAGCGAAGCCGAGAGATGGTGATGTAGTAAACGCAGACGGCACGAACTTCGCCGCCGGTAGCGGTAAAGGTATTTATTATTACAATGGCTCAGCTTACGTTAAATTAGGATAAAACATGGCTAACATATTTGAAAAAGCGGGTTCATTTCTTTTCGGATCACCGAGCAAGAAAGACCCCACCGGTGTTGCAGGCTTCCAACAGCCATTTTTCGAGGACTTGTTTAGCCGAGCGCAACAGTTCTCACAGGGTGCGCCTTTAAGCCCATTAGAACGACAAGGGCAGGCCGGGACACTGGCGGCTGCTCAAGGGTTAAGCCCGTTTATAACCGGTGCTCAACAGGCAGGGCAGTTCCTAGCCTCTCCAGAACTACTATCACCAGAGACTAATCCTTTCCTTGCGCAGACCGCGCAGGCGGCATCTAGGCCAATCATGCAAGCCCTACAAGAGATGGAATTACCAGGCATTGGTAGAGAGGCTATCGGCGCTGGACAGTTTGGAAGCTCTCGACACGGCATTGCAGAAGGTATTGCTAAACGAGGTGCTTTACAGCAAATCGGTGACGTATCTGCAGACATATTCTCAAGAGGGTACGGACAAGGCTTACAGGGCATGTTGGGCGGCTTACAAGCGGCTCCACAAACAGCGGCACTTGGACTACTGCCAAGTCAGATAATGTCTCAGGTGGGCCGTGAGCAGCGTCTAGCGCCGTTTGAGCAACTATCTCAGTTTAGAGACATTCTTGGCGGGCCAATTATGCAGGGTGGTGGCGATCGTGGTGCGCAACCTGGATTGCTTTCGCAAGTTGGATTGAATATAGGACTATAAAATGCCTATTACTTTTGGATTAGATTTATCTAGGCGCAGGAAAGAACAACAGGCTCTAGATGAGCTTGATCGCCAACGACAAGCCCAGCAAGAGATGATCTCCGGCATGTTGCCCGGTATCCCCCAGTCCACAATGGCGGGTGGGCTAGACTTTGGTCAAAGGCCGACCATATCACCAGAGCAGGCGCTAGCTTTACAGACGCTTCAGCCTGGACAGGCTAGTGTGCAGGCTTTGGAAATGCTGGAACAGCAACGGCAGCTAGCGCAGCAGCAGCAGGCTGAAGAGCAATTTACAGGTCAGTTCCCTGGCGTTGCCGGACTTATGCCGGGGCTTGGGATTCCTGCCTTGCAAAAAGATATATCAGCAGCCATTACCAAAAAGGTTGCGCCTGATGAGCAGAAGCCAACAACGCTACAGCAGAATCTTGCGGCATTCGGCGTTGACTTGAAGACAAAAGAAGGCCAAAAGATTGGCCTGGATATCCTTTCTAGGCCGTCTGTTCAAATCAATCAATCGCCGGACTTACCGACCAACTATATGTGGGATAACCCTATTACTAAGACAGGGGTTGTTCCAATTCCTGGAAGCCCAGCCGATCCCAAGATTAAAACATTTGCAGACAGAAGCAAGAAACTAAATGAATCAACCGCAAAAATAGGGCAGGTTGAGCAATCAGTTAGTGGGTATCGAGAATTATTAACAAAAATTGGGCCAACTGTACTTCCCGGAAAAGAGCATACAGAGCTAAGGACTGCTTACACTGATCTTTTGCTTGAGATGAAGGAGCTTTATAATCTTGGTGTGTTGAATGGGCCTGATTTGGAGATCATGCAGAACTTGATTATTGACCCGACTTCACCTAGGGCTATCGCATTGCAGTCAGTGTCAGGGCCTGACGCATTGTTGTCACAGATTGACTTGGTTGAAAGGAAGATCGAATCTGCCAGAAATAGGGCAAAAGTAATCTACGGTAATGACATTCCAGACCCAAGAACGCCGCTACCAGCTACGGGTGGACGGCCACCGTTGTCTTCATTTGAGGAATAGTAATGGCTTTTAATGTAGAGGCGGCAAGACAAGCGGGCTATAGTGATGCTGAGATTCAAGAGTATCTAGCAAGTCAGCGCCCAGCTACAGCGCCAGCTACCCCCCCATCTTTGCCGACCTCTCCAGAGCAGGTGATGAGTCAATTAATGCCTGGGCCATCTGAAGAAGTTCATAGACAAATGGGGCTTCTTGGAAGAATAGGTGTGCAGGGCATAACCGCTTTACCAGAAATGATCTCAAGAGGCGTGATGGCTGGTGTTGAAGCTATCCCTGGCGTTAATCTAGGCCCACAGGCGACAGTATCAGAACTATTAACACGGGGTGGAGTCCCTTCCCCTGAAACAGCGGCAGAGCGATTTGTGGCCGGGGTGGGTGAGCCTCTCGTCGGCGGTGCTGGTGTTATAGGCGCGGGTAAAGCATTAGCTCAGGCGGCTCCTGCAGTTAGCCGGATGCTGACGGCGGCTCCAGGCACTCAAGCGCTTGCAGCAACGGGGGCGGGCGCTGCACAGACAGCAGCACAAGAGGCTGGACTTTCACCGATGGCGCAAACAGCTTTAGGGATTACTGGCGGTCTTGTCGCACCTTTAGCGGCCATTCCTGTTGCTAAGGCTCCAGGGACTTTAGCAAGAACCGCGAGGGGGCTGGTTGAGCCATTCACTAAAACCGGCAAAGAAAAGATTGTCGGTAAAACATTGTCTGATTTATCTACAAGTCGAGCTAGAACAATCCAAAGACTTGAGGGGGCTGATGAGTTAATTCCAGGATCAAAATTAACGACAGCGCAGGTATCTAAAGATCTTGGATTAGCCCGCACAGAAAAAACCTTAAATAACTTAGACCCAAAAGCGGCAAATAGGTTTACTGAGAACTTCGCTAAACGAAACTTGGCGAAGTCTAATATATTAAGGAATATCGCTAAAGATCAGAAGTCATTAGATGATGCTATTGCCTTAAGAGATGACGCAGCGCTTCCGTTCCTGGAGTCAGCAAAATCACAAGGTGCCGTGGTCGATGCAAACCCTGCCTTGAAGGTGCTGGACACTTCATTGAAGACATCTAAAAGAACATTAGTAAGAAATGCTTTGAGTGATGTCAGAGACAAATTCTTTGATGAGCAAGGAAATATTGAGACGGATGTTGGCGCGCTTTATGAGGTAAGAAAGCATATAAATGATTTGCTTGGCGGTAGGGCTGCTGGAGAGCAGCAATCCGCTAAGTTTGCCAGCCGTGAGTTGATACGGATTAGAAATAGCCTTGATGACCAAATCAAAAAAGTAGCGCCTGATTTTGAGAAATATCTCAATAAATATAAAGAATTGAGCAAGCCCATTGACCAGATTGAGATGGGTCAGGACATTGCTAAAAGAGTAAAAACCACAGGAACAACACTGACGGGTGAGCGGATTATCTCACCTGCTAAGTGGGCTAATGTAGTTACTAAAAATCGTGATGAGCTGGCTCAAGTAATGACAAAAGCGCAGATGAAACAGCTTGATAAGGTAGGAAAGGATCTTGATTTAGGCGCTTTAGCTCAAACTGCAGGAAGACCAATCGGATCAGATACGGTGCAAAATCTATCTATGGCCAGCCTTTTGGGTGATGTTATCGGCAAGCGAGCTATTGAAAGCCCTATCTTAAGAACCGCGCTAAGGCCATTGAGCTTTATGTACAAAATACCTGATGAACAAATACAGGATTTGATGGTGGATGCCATGATTGATCCTAAGCTAGCCGCTAGGTTAATGAGGAAGGCGCGCCCTAGCGAGGTGAAATATATAGCTGACTCGCTGAGAGAAAAAGCAACAGCTTTAGGCTTAGGTATTGCCGAAGCGGAGATAGCCGATGGCGAGTAACATAGACCCAACCAAGCCCACCACTGGCACGGCTTTAACGGCTGATGTAAGGGCTAATTTCCAACATGCCTATGATGAGATCACCGATCTACAGGCAGCGGTTGAGCAGTCATTATCCAGGCAGAATGACGGCCACATAGCTAGTGCTGGTGAACATGTCATCATGGATAATTCAGCGGGCGCTGTAACAATGTACCTGCCTGCATCCCCCACGTCAGGTGATAAGGTGACAGTCCATGCATATGTCCTTTTGAGCACGTTTTCAGTAACCGTAAACGGCAACGGGGTTGATATCATGATAGTTGGTGATAGCTCAATGGTGCTTGATATTGATAACGGTGTTTTCCAGTTCTACTATGATTCTGTGAGTAATATTTGGAAACTAATTCTATTAGGCACGGTGGCTAGATAATGAGCAATGCAACAGACTTTTTTACTTCAACCAGTTTTCCAGTCCCTACACCACTATCCGACAATGTGGTTAATTACGAGCTATCACAAGATGCAAGCGTGGTCAAAGGCCATGTTAGGAACGGTGATTATTACACGCTTCCAGATACGACAGGGGGAAGCATTACCTACCATGACCAATCAGGCTCTATTCAATGGACTGTATCCAAAGCAGACTGTGAAGCATTAGACAGCACTTTTAACCAGTGGTGCGGCTTTGGAAAAGAGGATGGCGGGGTAATTTATGCCATTGGCGTGGACACAACCACTACACCAGACACTTACCGGGTATTCACCATCACAGAGGCGGGGGTGGCGGCATTCTTGTTTAACGACCAGCCGACAAGTGACTTTGCTACCGCACCAAGCTGGGCGGCGTCCTCAACGGCTAACGGATGCTCTCGTTTATACTACAGCCCAGAAACAGCCTCATGGGAAATATGGTCAAAACAATCCGATGGCGGGTATAAGTTAGTATTTGATATGGCCGCGCAGACAATGGGTGATGTGGTTGTAAATACATTGCACTTTGGTGCGGGGGTAGGGATTAGAGCAGGGGATTATTCGACCATCGGGTTAATCGATTACACGTCAGCAGGTGCGGTGATAGTTTCGTTGTCAAACCGTGACACCTATCGACAGTGGACTACGCCGATGGTTGATGGCATCCCTCATGCGGCTAATGTGGCTTTGTCTGCCATAGACTGGGAGGATGAATTATATCTAGTCGGCACGCTAACCAGTGTCGGCAACCTGTACGGGCCTAAACGATTTACCCGCGCATCTTTAGCAGCATGGCGTGATGAGATACTGAGCAAGTACAACATAACTAATTTGGATATCCTATCGTGAGAATTGTAAAGCTCCCAATTATTAATGGTAAACCTGACTATGATGCTTACGGTGGTCAGTCGGCATTCGGGCCAAATAAGCTCGTTGATAGCTTTGCTGTCGGGCCTTATTACGGTCAGGACGTTACTCTTGTTGACTATACGGGCGAATGGCCTATTGTTGACCATGCAGCGGGGATTATTACCAAGACAGATTTTCTTTCGTTATTCACTGATGCAGAATTACAAGCCTCACTAACTGAGGCGAAAACGAATGTAGCAGTTGAACTATTCTGGAAGCGGTTTGATGCAGCGGGTGAGATCGACCTAGAATCCCCTAATGTCATCGCCGCTATGGATGCAATGGCAGCACTTACTATTCTTACACCAGTCCGCGCAGAAGAAGCCAAGAAAGGCAAAAAACCATCAGGAGGTTAGACGAAGATGCTAAAAATATTACTAGTATGTACATTCCTATTTATCCATGCTGCTAATGTTGAGGCGGATGATATATCCCTTCACCTCAAAGCAATCGATGACTATGCACTGAATGAGGTCAACCGAAAGAACACCTATCAAGGAACAGAGGTGGTTATCTTCTATCTTGGAGATACTAAATTCGGGATAGGGTTCTGGCCTGCATTAGACACCAGAACACCACCAGGCGTGCACCCTTTTATCGCACTGATCGCATGGACTCCAGAGGGCTGGGAGATGGTCGGGAAAATGTCCCCCATCTGGTTTGATGAGTTAGGAATGTACACAGGTGATGATGCCTCAGACCTTGAAAATTACATGTGGTATATCGGCGAAGAATTGACAAACCCGCTGCAAGAATATTTAGCCAAGACAGGAAATAACACTGTACCCCTTGAGAATTGGAAAAAGGTTTTAGCGTTACTGGCAACCGTGCGCCTTGAGGGTGGACGGCTAGAGTTCGACAGGTCGTTATGATTTTCAAGCTATCCGACAGATCAAAAAAGAACCGGGAAGGGGTGGACCCACGCCTAATAGAAATCAGTGACCTAGCTATTAAGCTAACGTTGATTGATTTCGGGCACGGGCAGGACTCAGGGTTGCGCACAGCAGAACGCCAGCACGAGCTGTACCAATCTGGGGCGTCTAAAGCCGACGGATATAATACCCTAAGCAATCATCAGAGCGGCCACGCTCTCGACTTCTACGCATACATCAATGGTGCGGCGAGCTGGGAGCCTGCACACTTATCACAGGTAGCTACGGCGTTCTTACAGGCCGCTTCTATCCTCGGACACAAATTAGAATGGGGCGGCCTATGGCCACGGAAACGCCCCACCATCTACGGCTGGGATATGCCACATGTACAGCTAATCGAGGATTAAAACGTGCCTTTAGAACAAGCGGAGATCGACAGAATAGCCGACGCAATGGTTGAGCGCGTCCAGTCCACACAGCATAGTTTTTGGATTGACCCTGAAGCGCACTACCAAGACCATATCGCCATGCGTGAGGTGATCGGTTCCTGGTCATCGGCCAAAGGTATCTTTGCAAGGGCGTTTATCGGTCTTGTGATTATCGGAACCATTGCCATAGCTATTTTCGGGCTTAGTCAAAAATGAACGCCTCAGACCTCATTAAATTCATCCCGGCCGCGGTGTTGCTTATAACCTTTATCGCCACGACTGCTGTTAGTCAGTATCAAATCGGTCAGTTGGTTGAGAATGACAAAAACGAGCAAGAAACATTGAGTTCACTTGCTATTGGGCAGGCTGAATTGAAAATCCGCGTAGAACACTTGGAGAAACCATGAACCCTTTAGCCCTTTTAGACATAGGTAGTAAAATCCTTGATAAGATTTTCCCAGACCCTACACAGAAAGCAGAAGCACAAGCCAAGCTGATGGCCTTACAGCAGGCCGGTGATCTAAAGGAGCTGGATGCTGCAATGAACATCATTGTCGCTGAGGCGAAGTCTGAGCACTTTCTAGTCTCTGCGTGGCGACCTATCACTATGCTGTGTTTTGTATTGATTATCGTCAATAACTATTTGCTATTCCCTTATCTATCATTATTCTGGAATGATGCACCAGTTTTGAGCATCCCGCCTGATATGTGGGATCTATTAAAGATTGGTTTGGGCGGATATGTTGTTGGCCGGTCTGCTGAGAAAGGGATAGCGAGTTGGAAGGGTAAATAATCCATACAACACACCTAGTTCCATACCAATGGAGGTATGTAAGTGAATGAACCTAAGCGAATAAGAATTTTAGGTAAGTATTATAAAATCATTAAGGACAGTACACCGCTAGAAGACTCAGAAAACGTAGGATTAACGGATATACAAAGCTGTCAAATCACATTTCTTGAAGACCAAGATCCCCAACAACAAAGAGACACCATAATACACGAGTGCGTCCACGCGATAGAAGAAACAATGGGTTTAGACCTTACCGAAGAACAGGTCTTGGGGCTAGGTGGTGGTATTTATGCCCTGATGATTGAGAACCCTAATCTAATCAAATGGATAATGCACAAATGCCCGCGCCTTTAGTCCCTGATGAGAAGTTCGTTCAGATATGCCGTTCATCCAAAACATGTCTGGAGATAGCCAATAAAATCGGAGGGTGTGAAAGAGAGGTAAGGCGGCGCATGACGCGTTTAGAGCCTGTATACGGGCCTTTGCATCCAAGTAAGTCCAAGCTAAGGATACCAAGGGATTCGCTCTCTATAGCCTTTAAGCGGCCTTATACGGCCATTGTGTTCTCAGATTGCCACTACTGGCCCGGGCACATCACTGCTGCACATCAAATCCTTCTAAAAATAGCTAAAGATATACAGCCAAAAGTCATTATCGGAAACGGTGATTTATTAGACGGATATTCTATATCCACCCACCCGAAGATTATGTGGGAAGAGGGGCCAAGCCTTGCAGATGAAATTGAGACTATCCAGCTAAGACTTGGCGAGATCCAGGAAGCATCACCTAAATCAAAGCTTATTCGGACAATCGGCAACCACTGTTTAAGATATGAGACCTATTTAGCCAAACACGCACCACAATACAAAGACATCCACGGGGCATCTTTAGAGGATCATATCCCAAATTGGGACACCGCCTGGGCCGTGGTGCTAAACGACCACACGGTAGTTAAACATAGGCTAAAAGGCGGCACCGGGGCGGCCTATAATAACGCTAAGACAGCAGGGACGAATATTGTCACCGGTCACACCCACAGATTAACCGCCAGGACAGTATCCAACTATGTCGGTGAGCATGTAGGAATTGAGGGCGGAACCCTGTCTGATCCTGTTGAGGGTGGTCAGTACGTTTATACGGAATCGAACCCACTAGATTGGCAATCAGGCTTTGTTGTCCTCCATATCGATGGTGATGAACTACATCATGAGCTAGTCCATGTGAAGAACGGGCAAGCATGGTATGGCGGCAAGAAGTATAAAGGCTAATTATCCATCCACTTTTGGGTTATCTGGTGTTTGCACTTCAGTAAATAGCTTATCCCAATCAACCCCGCACCAGACTGATTTAAACCCACATTCATTACATGTGGCGCATGCCCTATCTGATAAGGGTCTATTACCATTGGTATATGAAACATATTGTTTATGTTTGCAATTTCTGCACTCACAAAGTTTATGTTCTATGTATGTCATCCTTCATCCCTCCGCTTTGTGGCTATAACTGTCTCCAACAATCTACGCTAGTATTAAACATACGACTTACTACAACACACTCAACGTCATCTTTTGGATTGATCACTACATAATCACTGACGGAGCTGGCAAACATAGTCCCTACCCCCCATATCACTAAGACGATCCCAATATAAACTGCCACATATTTTAGGTTTTCCATTTTTACTCATTCCTCCGCTTTGGGGTTATGTTGCTTCGAAACTTCTTTCACATGCATTACATGCATAAACATCAGCATCTATATCTGGATGGTGAAAAACGTTGCACCCGCACTCGCACCGATAAGGTTTGCCAGCAATCGTCAATAAAATATTTGGGTTTTCATTATATTTATTGATCTCATCTTCAGACATTTCTTTCACCCTTCATCCCTCCGCTTTGGGGGTAGGCCAAAAGATCCAATGAAACAAACCTGCAAAACATAGGAATAACCCCATCTCAAATGCAGCGCTGCTTTGGTGGCTAAATGCCCACACTCCAACAGAGAGCAACAATATACTCACCAGTATTTTTGCTAGTATCGATAATATTTTCATCCCTCACCACTCCCTTCACTCATTGGTTTTCCCTCTAAGGTCTTCCCATTTAGCTCCAAATTGTTTCTTACTAATTCGTATATATTCAACCTCGTCATCCTTAAATGGGCCGAAGTTATTTGCATTTGGCCAGATTCCAAAAGCCTCACGTCCATCGAAGGTTTTAACATCATGAAGCAGTTTTAATCTCCACCGTTTTGCATCTGTTTGATAAGGAATCCATTGGAAAATATAAAAAGCGTAAGGACTATTTCCTTCTATCAATGCATCGAAAATATCTCTTGGATACATTATGTCCTCAAGGTTTAATTTTTCACTCATTGGTTGCTCTCCTCTCCACGCGCTAGTGCTAATAGTTCTTCAATATCTGAGATGCACCAGACCGTTTCACTCTTTGCTATTTTATCCAGATATGCATACATCTCAGGAGAGGCTGCTATTAAGTGCGCATTGGCTTGTGCTTTGCTGTCGTCGTACCTCTCACCAATACCGTAATAATTTACTTCTCCATCAGCATCGGGATACCAATTAACCTCCCACTTCCCCGGTGTAAATTTAGTCTCCATCCTGTTTCTCCTGTGATTTATCAAAAGCACTCTGGATTAATGCGTACCGCTCAAGCTCGCGTTGTCTGATCAACTTCAAGTAATCACTTATCTGCTGGGAGAATGGCGTCATCCTGTTTCTCCTGTGATTTAGCTAGGGTTTGCTTGATTATGCAACGATATGCCTCTAAATCATCAAAGCTGATATTTACCTGTACGCCTTCTTTGCGTGGTAGATAGCTGTAAACATCACGATTTACTATTTGATCCAATGCCTCCACCAGCTCACTATTCACTTGTTCTAGGTGTTGGATGCGGGGTTGCTGTGATAATGCAAACACAAGAACATCTCTATAGTGTTTCGTTGAAACATGCGTCATCATATCTGAAGCCTTTGCTTTCGAGGCATATGCGTTTCTGTTTTCAAGAATCTGCAAATCGACAAATACTCTATCTATTAAAGCTTTTTTGCGTGTGCCGTCGTAGTTAATTTCACTCATTGGTCGCTCTCCTGTTTCTCCTGTGATTTAGCTAGGGCTTGCTCCATCACCCCCACTCCTTACATGACATAGCCTTAACGGTATAACGCCACTCCATAAAGTCCTTTAATATCATCCATCCACCCCATAGGCAGGCTAATATGAGTAGATATCCCATCTATTTATTCCCCCTGTTGTCTAAATCCAGCTCACCTCTCAACACCCTTACCTCATCGGGTACGGTATGGCCCATCCTTACCTGGCCACCGGTAACAGATAAGACCTTATTGCGTATCTCAAGACCTGCCGGTGGTATCACGGTGCCTGCCGGGATGGTATAAACCGTTTCATCCTTGCCTGCCCTTGCTACTCTGCTTAGTATTAACAAGAGTCACCTCCGATAAATTCAGGCAGGGGGATGATGGCGTATCGGACTACATTTCTCCAATATCTATTTTTTGCCTCTACTCCTACTCCGCCGAATTGCAGCACACCATTGCTATAAATCACAAACACGATTTCATCCCCATCTACAGGGCAATCACCACCATCATGCTCAAACCAATTGATATAGCTAGGGGCATCAGGGTCGGGCTTGCATTGTTTCCATTTGGCATCAATAGTTTGGTATGGAAAAAAAGGGTCTCTGCCTATTGACACAAGTATCTCGTGCAGCCACTCGTCGTCGTCATGATCCTTCACCAGCACTGGCTGGCCTTTATAAAAGCGTGGCTCTGGTGCTAGGGCTTTCTCAAGCGCGCTTCTGACCTTCTCAACAGCATCAGAAATTACTTGGCTATCCTTGGGCCATGTCTGGTTTACCTGCTCTAATGCTTCTCTCACTTTCTTTTCATTCATAACCTATCTCCCTTAAAAAAGCCCACCGGCTGTACTGGCACAACCGATGGGAAACCTTGAAATTATCTCAACTTCTCTCTTTCATTCTTGTGATGCTCTGCATGATGCTTTCTGCATAGCCATCTAACCTCTAGCGGCTTTTCGTAATCATCGTGATGGGCATCAACTTTTAACTCTCCACAAACCTCGCAAGGCTCTTTTACTAACCCGCCATCCCTTATTCTATGGCCTGTAATGATATGGGCTGCTCGTTTTACAACATTTTCTTTAGCCCATTTCTTGTGCTGACTATTTACTTTCTCTCTATACTCAGGATCTTTCATCCTTTCAGCATGTGCGGCTTTGAATCGCTCATTTCTTTCTTTTGCGTTTGGTCTATTCCTGTCGTATTCCTTCACTTTTTCAAGATTGTTTTTCCTATAGTTTCTGACTCTCGCTTTAGTGCACTCCTTGCATTCATTCTGCACACCATAAAATTCTGAATTATCTTTTTCGCTGCCGCAATCTTTACATTTCTTCAGCATATTAAGCCCTCCTTGGCTGTATTATATGCTTAGTACGGAATATTGCAAATATCCCATTCAAAAAGGAATTAAATCCCCTCCATCAAAAGGGTCTTCGTCCTTCTGATGCCCGTTTGACTTCGCTGTATTGTGGGCATCCTGTTGGTACGTTGGGTTATCTTCATTACGGTTGCCGCTCGCATGTTGGCTTGGATCGTTTTGCCCTGCGCTTGAGCCTCTTGAGTCAAGCATCTGCATATCATTAGCTACAATTTCTGTAGTGTAGCGGTCATTGCCATCCTTATCCTGCCATTTGCGGGTTTGCAATTTACCTTCGATGTAGACTTTTGAACCTTTCTTCAAATACTCGCCAACTATCTCAGCGAGGCGACGGAAAAACACCACCCGGTGCCATTCGGTATTTTCTTTTTGCTCACCGGTACTTTTATCCTTCCAGCTTTCCGATGTCGCCACAGTGACATTCGTTACCGCACCGCCATTGGGCGTATATTTTACTTCGGGATCCTGCCCCAGGTTGCCAATCAAAATAACTTTGTTTATGCCACGCGCCATCATTATTCTCCTGGTTTGTAATTTAAGTGGTCTTTCAGTAAAGATTTATACATCTTATTGCTTTTAGGTGCTTTGTCGGTCATCGAGTCAGCTACGGCGATTTTCTCATCATTGCTCAGTGTCTTGAAATGAGACTTGATCAGCTTATGGGTTTCCTCTGGACAATCCTCGTCAATCCTAGCCTTGAAGAAAACAACGGCATTATTCACCTTCTGTTGGTTAACAGGCTCAGGATTTATCTGTGAGAACTCATTATTCATCTGCTGAACATACTTATTATCGTCAAACTTCCCAGTAAATACGTCTGCATTGAATCCCAGGTAACTCAGACACTTGGTAATACCGTCAGTGGTAGCCTTCTTCAATACATCATGGTCAGGCTTAGCCCTGCTTTTGTCCGTATATAGACTACCTTGTCCCCACTGCTCTACGGTGTTCAGGCTAGACCCATGCCACAAAC
>Ga0180438_10006323_pt1 | contig 16042 bp, 16 predicted proteins | sample SS_ome_12_FD_132455 | JGI IMG/M metagenome (GOLD analysis project Ga0180438, IMG submission 132455) | Hypersaline lake sediment archaeal communities from the Salton Sea, California, USA - SS_3_D_2 metaG | ecosystem: Environmental > Aquatic > Non-marine Saline and Alkaline > Hypersaline >...
ATTCCACCATTCCAATATTCCTTTTATCTATTACTCCAGTCCCAGAAGTCCCGTCGAGGGGCGAATCAAAGCCGAATCTTATGGTCCCGCATTCTTTACTCATAACCCTTCTTTCTTGTAACGGTTCGCCAGCTTCAAGTACTCTTTGTAGCCGTGTCTTGCCCACCACAACTGTTGCTCTGTGGGCTGGCCCAGAATACGACCGGGAACGCCTGCCACAAATGAATTGGCGGGAATTTTCGTGCCTTGCCCGACGAGGCATCCGGCTGCAATGACGCAGTTGTCCCCGATCTCGACTTCATGGAGAATGGTGGCATTCATGCCTATGAGAACGTGGTCTCCGATGCTGCGGCAGTTGAGGACGGCGCCGTGGCCGATGATAGCCTGGTCGCCTATGGTGACGTCGCCAATGGGGGCCGCGGGCGTTCCCGAATGGATCACCACATTGTCCTCAATAGCCGTATGGCAACCGATTCTGATGTAGCCAAAGTCGGCCCGGATCACAGCTCCGGGCCACACATTCGATTCTTCACCGATCTCCACATCGCCTATCACATAGGCGGCTTCACTGACAAAGGCTGAAGCTGCAATTTTTGGCGTTTTGCCGTCTAAGCTCCTGATCATCGTGTGGACCTCCTTAATCTCTTCCAGCTCAGATGTCAATCCTGGCGCGGCTTTTTCAACTTGATCTTTATCTCTTCCTTGTCCTCTTCGAGTTCATATTCCTTGAATGGGGAGGCAGCGATCATGGCGGCCGCCTGAGCTTTATTGTAGGGGCGGGGCGGGTTCAGCCGGGCGAAGAGGGCGAAGACAACGTTCATGAGCTCCTCCGTGAGGGTAAGAGACGCCTTCCATGATTTCATGTCCACTTGTGAGGTGACTTTTGCAGGGTCATAGATCCAAGCCTCCCCACCCGGCTTAAGGACCCGATAGGATTCTTTCAAGACCTGCACAGGATTCTTGAGCCCGTGGAGCATGCCGGTACTGATGACCATATCATAAGCATTGTCTTGAAACCTGAGCCGCGCTGCATTGCCCACTTCAAAGTGCACCCTGTCATGGAGCTCTGTCTTTAAAGCGTTTGCTTGAGCCATTTTGATCAGCCTTCGGCTGAGATCGATGCCCACCACGCGAATAGATGGGCAGATCCTAACAATTTCAATAGGAAGATATCCAGGCCCGGTTCCCAGATCCAGGATAAGGCCTGTTTTCAGGAAACCGGCTATGTCCCGGGCAACCCCCGCATAATAGCTTCCCACCACCAGCTTGGCAGCTTTTTCGTAGAGAGAAGCGAAGGGAGCCGGTATCCTTTCAATCCACATCCCTGGTTGCACCCCTTCCAAGCTGCGCCATGAAGCTCTCGAATCCCGAGAGTGTTTACAAACCCATGATTTCTGCTAATGGGAGCACATCCTTGTGTACAGAGCCAAAAACTCCCTGTAGCCGTCACCCTCTCGCACCCTGGGCTGTCTATGGCTTCGGGTAGTAACAGGCGAGTAATTGGAGGTTGCTGGAGGTGGGGTTTTCTTCACACAGTCTCTCATTGTCTTTTCATGACTTATCCATGGGGGGAAACCGCAGCCCTGAGCCGTTCGGCCCCGAGCCATTCGGCCTCGAGCTCATGGCCGAGGGGCCTGTCGAAGGGAATGGGTCGGGGGCAGAACTCCCCCGTGGATAAGTCATCAGAAAAGACCAGCCCGGGAGCCTTGGAACGAAAGAAAAGCCTTCCTGTACCCGACATAACTACCCAAATCCCACTTAACAAAAGGGGGATTCTGTTGTCCAAGCAGCCTTCTTCCTAAGTTAAAGACCGGATGAGCCACATTAGCAGAATCGAAGGGAAGAGACAAGGGGAAGGGGGCAACCGCGGCTTGGGTGAAACGCGCCGTTCCCCCTCCCCTGATCTGACGTTTTTTCACGCCTTAGCCCGTGACCACAAAAGTGACCACGGCTTCCGTGGGCTTTTGCCCCGGCGAAGCAGGGAATTGCAGGGCTTGGAGCTTCTGCTGCAGACAGCTAACCAGGCCGGCGATATTACGAGGGTTCCTTTTGAAAAGAACCCGGGTGACCCGGCCTTGGGCATCAATTTGCAGCACAAAAACCACTTTGCCGTTGAAGCGGGCATGCTGGTTGGCCAGACAGCACCGGTTGAAGGCGGTCAGCTCATTCTCAAGGACCTTCCGGATTACTTGTGTCGAGAGATCGCCTGCAACCGAGACGTGGTCCAGCACAAGGGGGTTTTTCTTCAGCTCCTCACGGGCGAAGGGATTCGAGCCTTCCTGCTTGTATTCACAGCATTTGTCCGCGGACCAGCCTTTTCCCGAAACCGCAGACGGAACCTGGGCCAGCGCCCTGCTCCCATACCCATGATTGCCCACGGCTAGGTCGGACACACCCTGGGGCAGCGGTAGGGGCTGCTTCACGAGCACAGGCTTGCCGTCCACGAGCCTCACCTGGGTATCAATCGCCACAAAGGAGGTGTACGCTGTCAGGAGGTTGTAGGTAAGCCCGAGGTTGGTGACCTCTTGGACCCGCTCGTCCTGGGGCCGCAGCCTGTTGTAATCAGAGAGAAGTGCAATCCGGTATCTCGCCCAGAGGTAGCGCAAAGCAGCGTTGGTTTGCAATGGCTTCACTTTGGCCACATCCTTGATTTCCGCAAAAGGCTGATCACCGGAAGTCCCGCGCAGCTCTATTCGGCCTTCAGGCTGGCCTCGCCACTTTCCAAACACAATGACCGGTCGCTCCGCAAGCACATCCGGCACGGCAGGCGGCTCAACGTCATAGACTTCAAACCTTCCAAAATCCACACTGATGCCCGTAAGCACAGGTTCTTGAATGAGCTCCCTGAACTGTCTTGCCTTTTCAACGGCCTCACCGGGCTCTGTGATCACAAAGGGTTCTCCCATACCCGCCCTGGCCATTCCCTCGATGATATAACGATTCACACTGGAGCCGATTCCAAACGCGAACAAGTTTGCCTGCCCGAGATTTTCTCGAATGAGATCAAAAGCCTCCACCTCAACCGACACGTACCCGTCCGTGGCAATGACGAGGGTGCGGGAATAACCCTCTTCTTTGGATAGGGCCAAGGCTCTTTTAAGAGCCGGCAACAGCTCCGTGCCCCCGCCTCCGCGCTGGCGGTCAATGAGGTTTATGGCGTTGCGTATGTTTTCAGGTGTTGCTGGAAGGGACTGTTCCGACATGAGAGATGAACCCCCGGCAAAAAGCAGGACATTGAATTGGTCCGTAGGACGCAGTTTGCCGATGAGGTCTTTAAGAAATTTCTTGGAAACGTCCAGGGGAAACCCATTCATGGAACCTGAGACATCCACGATGAAAATATACTCTCGAGGCGGTATCTGCCTTTCCGAGATTCGGCGGGGCGGTTGTACCATGAGGAGAAAATAGTTTTCTTTCTCCCCCTCAAAAAGAAGGAGGCCCGTTTCAATGCGCCCACCGGAGAGGCGGTACCTCAAAATGAAGTCTCGATTCCCCCCGTATCTCTCGGATGGATCGAGACGGATGGTGGAGTAAGCAGGACCTTCGTAGGCGACATTGACCTTGTGTGTCGGACAGGTGATTTCCTGGATGGGAAGACCTGCGGAGAGGTCCAAGGCCAGGTTAAAGGTATAGGTTGGGGATTCGCCTTGGTGCAGATAGGGGTTTTCAATCCAGGAATCCCGTGTTTGCTCCGCACTTTGGTTGGTGTAGCGCGGCCCTACGACCGTGGGATAGACGAACTCATACACCGCATCGGTGGGGACCAGCAATTCCGTGTACCTGAGCTCCACCTCGATAACATCCCCTGGCAGGATATTGGCCACATTCATCTGAAACACATTGGGCCTCTGCTGCTCTAAAAGAGAAGCGCTTTTACCAGACTGTTTGGCTTCCTCATATTCTCGGCGTGCATCCTCACGCTTTTCAATCCTGGCGGTGATGGTTCTTTCCCCAATACGCATTTTCATCCCGTAAACAGCGGCCCTTGTGGAGGCAGGAAAAATATAAATGGCCTCAAGGGGCTTCTTGCCCTCGTTTTTGTAGGTTTGGGTCACCAAGACATCGGCGATGACACCGGAGATGTTGACCTTCAGGTCTGTCGATTTCAAGGGAAGTTTATCCAGATCAGGATCGTCGCTTTGAACAAAAAAATAGGGTGACCCTGTTTTGTCCACACTGCGATCAGGCTGGGCATAAGCTGCCACAGCCGGGGTGAGCAACGTAACCACGATGATGGCTTTTATGATGCTTGTGATGTTTCTCATTGCCTTGTCCTCCTTTGCCGGTTCTTGAACTTTTAGACAAGGCTGAGATCGAAAAGTTCCGGAAAACTGGATTCAGGAATTTAGGGATTTAGGAATTGAGGAATTGCGGAATTAAGAATAAAAAGCCACCGCGGCATTCCCAGAAAAATTCCCCTCCCTTGAGGGAGGGGTTAGGGGAGGGTGACAAGGAATTGGTCCAACAATTTCCTGTGTTGCTATGTGTCTCTAGCGACCCTGTCGAAGACCCTGAGCAACGTCGAAGGGAGCAAGGTCGAAGGGTGCTTTCGTGATGCCCTTTTCTTTCTTTGGCATCACCTCATTTACTGCGTCCCGCCCTGATTCTGAGGCAGGAGGCGGATTCGGACCTGAAGGTTTTCTTTCCCTTTCTCGATGTCGGGTTCCGCAGGGATCCTGAGGTCACCCAAAGACTCAAGCTGTTCTCTAAATTCTCCCCACCGAGAGGCAGGGATTTGAGCAAGGAGGGCGTCTGGTTGCTTCGTCTCTTCATGGAATTCAACGGACAAGACCTTACCATGGACTGAGCGGATCACATGTTTTAATCCGACAAGGGGGTCGCGTTCTTCAGGAAGTTTGGAGCGCGCCTTGTCTTCCTCGCCATGACCACCGCTTTTTTCTTCTCCTTCAACATCCACAGAGGGCAGGGCGCGTCCTGCGCCAAAGGTTTCGAACTGTTCCTTCTCTGATCGGAGCGGCATTTCGGCGGCCTTTCCTGGTCCATAAGCCCTTTGGGCCAGGTCTTTTCGAAGAAGGAGAGCCACTTCAATAGGCCTCGCTTCTCTTGGAGGTCTTTTGAGCGCTGTTTTTTCCAGGGCAGGTCTTGGCCTGGTCTCTAGGGCCCTCTTTTCTGTTCCGGCCATGTTGTCAGCCTGTTTTTTTGCCACTTCCTCTTTTAGGGTCACAACCGGCACCTCAGCCACCTTGAATTCTTCTCGCTGAAAATGGAACACGGAAAAAACGAGAACAGCCATGGCCACAGCGCCTGCAACCTGCAAGGGGATCTTGATCCGAAAAGGGAGGAAGAGGCTTCGAACCAGAATGGAAAACCGGGAACGCTTATCCAGCCGCTTATGAAGTTGGACGAGGAAATCTTTTGGTGGTTCCACCGACTCCAGGGAGCCCAATTCCTGGACCAGCGCCCTCAGGGAAGCGAGTTCTTTCCGGCAGTGTCCGCATGTCAAAACATGCTGATCTACCAGCTCCTTGGTTTCTGCGTCCAGAGTGCCGTCGATATATTCGGATAGGAGCGATTTTATTTCAGGGCATTCCATATTATACGATGCTCCTTAATTTGTCTCTGAGCTCCAGCCTCGCTCGGGCCAGCCTAGATTTTACCGTACCCAAATTGAGGCCCGTTATCTGCGCAATCTCTTCGTACGCGAGCCCCTCGATATCGCGAAGGGTCACCACTTCTTTGTGCTCCGAAGGCAGAGAATCGATTGCCGCCCGTATGAGTCTGATCCGCTCTTTTTTCTCAAGGGCCGTCAGAGGAGAGGAAGCATTGTCCTTGAGGTCAACCGCGAGTGCGCCGTCATCGTGCTCTCCTGGATTCCCGATGGGGATCGACTTGCTTCTGTGCCTGTACGCCGAAGATTTGAGCTTGTTCTTGCAGGTGTTGACGGCAATTCGATAAAGCCAGGTGGAAAATGCGGATTCAAATCTGAAGTTCTTCAAAGAACCATAGACCTTGATGAAGGTTTCTTGGGCCGAGTCATTGGCTTCGTGGTAATCTCCCAAGTACCAATAGCACAGATTGAAGATTTTGTTCTGATGCTTGAGTACCAACTGATCAAAAGCATCCCCACGACCGGCCTGGAAAGACTTGACCAGAGATGCATCCTCCTCAGGGTTGGCTGCCGGTTTTTGGGAGTCCTCACCCATTTTCTTTAGACAATCGATTTCCTAAAAGGTTCCGGGAGAAATCTTCTCTTGTGTTATCAAAGATTTCTCAGTCACTTCGTTCCTTCGAAATGACAGGGTTATTTATGCAACTACGTACGAACGCATTAATTCGCGTGACACTCCATTGAACCCCCTCACCCCATCCCTCTCCCCCGGTGGGGGAGAGGGGAAGGGTGAGGGGGACCGAATGTCACTCACTAGAGTGCGTTTGTATTAGATACACACTTACGCATGAAAGTCACTTCAAAGGGCAAATGCTTGAATCGCCCTTTCCCTTTCGTGACAAAACCCAGTCTATTATACCAGTCTTCGAGTTCTTTTTGGTCCGAGATAACGCCTATCTCCATATTCTTCACGCCCAGCGCCCTAGCCTGATCCAGGGTGTGTTTGACCAGAGCTTTTCCGAAGCCCCGTTCCCTAAACGCGGGCAAGACAGCAAGCCTTTCAAGATAGCAGAGATCGGAATTTACCCTTTCGAGGGCCACGCATCCACAAGGCTCTTTGTGTGACTCCAATATGAAATAGAAAGCCCCTTTTTGCAACGCGGATCGGATCCAGTCAAGCGTGCAGTTCGAGGGATGGGTGGGACAATTTTCCGGGGTCAGATTAAAGCACTCGGCCACGTCGCGAAAAGCCGTTCGGATGAGCGAGGTGAGGAGTTCCACATCCTCCTCTGTTGCAACCCTGATCGTGTAATCCATTCAAGACACCATGGCCCCAACAGTCAAACACTGAAAAGCCTTTAAATCAGGAGGTTCTCTTTCCATCCCAGTTTGATAAGCTCGATCCGGTCAGGAAGGCTATGCCCCAGGCCATAGCGGCTCCCGGCGACGGCGATGTGGTGAGGCGGTGGGCTGATCGGGCTTTCCTTGCCAAAAAAGAGGTTTCGCTTCGCTTGAATAATTCTGGCCCCCGTGGCATCAGCTGCAACCGGATCGATACTGATGATCAGGCCGGAATAGGGCCATACGTATCGTGCACTGAAGCTATGGGGCCCTACACCGTGGAAATGGGGCGTCAGCATCACCAGGATGTTGAGCCGTGTTCTGCCGACCACATGGGGCAGTTGCCAAAGCGCGCCCAGACTCTCACAAGCGTTGCCGTGATACTTGGAGGGTCGCGGGGTAAACATAATGTAGTTTTTGAGAAGCGTGCCAAGGCCTGACCAATGGTGGGTTCTCATAGGGCGGGTATTGATCAGCGCTGTGGCGTTTTGGAATACGGGGTTTCGTAGAACACCCCGGTCGTCGACGGAGATGTTTTTTCCTTTGACCCCCACGGCCACAAGCCGCTTCTGGATGGCGGTTTCCAGTTCTCCGGGCGTGGGGAGGTGGTACCACACATTGCTTTTAACCCCGACCACGTCATCGGGTTTGAACAACCGGCGCCAACCGGACAACGCATCAGGAACCTCCAGAAGGGTGCACATGGCTTGGTCAAGCATTTCCTCCAGGATCTCAGGCCGGAGGGTTCCTCCGTTGTCGAGGACCTCCTTGTTTCGAACCAACACGACCCGACTCTGTTCCCCTGCCTTCACACGCGTGGATCCCAAAAGCGGCAAGGCTATGAGACCTCCCACCGCAGCGCAGGTACCGGTGCGAAGAAAGTCCCGCCTGGTGAGTACTCTTTTTACTCTTGTCATAAGATGAACCCCTGCTGAGGAGTTGAAAAGAATATCCCAAAGTGCCCTTAAGGGCGAGGATTTATGAAAACCTTTTAGCTTGATCTCTCCCGGATACTGTGTGGCAATTCGTTTTCCGCGTTTATCTGTCATTTCGACCCCCGCTAAAGCGGGGGGAGAAATCTTGAGATACACGTCACTTGCAGATTCAAGATTCCTCGGCTATCGCCTCGGAATGACATGACCACTCAGCGTCGCGGCGGGAGGGGTTGAGTTTCATCGGCTTTTGGATGCTGTCTCCATGATCTCGTTCAGGAGCCACTCCGCTAGTGGCCTGGTGTCGGCTTCCAGGACAACGGCCAGGAGTTCCCCATTCAACGAAACAGCGGACCACTTCTTGTTTTCCAACAAGGCAAAGCCTCTCGCATCGGCGTCAGGCAAATAATAGTTGAGGAAGTCTTTGTGGGCCAAGGATGCTTTTTCCCCATCCGGATACTGCACCAACAGTACCTGGGCAGATCCGCGACTATCCGTATAGCTTGCAAGTGCCGCGTCGGTTCGGGAATTGAGGTGCAGGATGTTTTCATCCGAAAGATAATAATGGGTATTGAGCAGATTGCTGTCATGAAAGAAACGAATACTTGCACTCTCGAGTCCTTCAGAGGGAAGGCAAGAGAGGATTTGCGGTCTCCGGCCGTCACTGGCAATAAGGGAAGAAACGGCCTTGCCCAGTTCCCTGGCAACCTGATCGGCAGTCTGCGCCTCTTGCTCTATGGTGATGGAGATGAAGAACCGGTCTTTCCAGAACCTGAGCCAGCCTGCCCGGTAGAGCGCGTCTTGACCCAAATCCAGAGGGTCTCCATCCAGATCATGGGTAAACACGCCGAAGGCCTCCTGGGAAGAGCCCATGTCAAAAATGTCCAGGATGATGCCCGTGCCTTCGGGGAGGGCGTAGCGTCTGGAAAAGCACCCTTTCATGCCATAGGCCCTGTAAACTTCAGCGGCGCCATTGATGTATTCAAAGATGGTTCGATTGTCGTAGACCTGATCCTCACCTGTCTTTGTCCAGCCCATGACTTTTTCCGGGAGGGCTTCACCAAAAGACTCGAAGGTGGCTGCAAACGCTGAGGAGAACATGGAGACCCCTAAAATGCATATCGCAAAAAACACTATACTTATCTTACTCAAGAACGCCTCGTTTGACTTATCCAGGATCCAGTATCGCTCCGCTTCAGTCAATGGGCTATCGACATCCCCAAGTCGTTGGTTTGAGGTGAAGCTTCGCTACATACACAAATATTGCTGAATCCAGAGAATGTGTCAAGACCTGCCCGTCCCTTCATCCGCAGGATCAGGGCAAACCTGGTCATGAGCACAGTTCACGGCATTTGATCTGACGCCAAATTAACAGACAAATGACAATGAGCATAACTCGTGTGGTGCCCCTCAGTGGAGGGGAAAAAGGCAAGGGATTTGAGGACGCAAAAAATATGCCTATTCTGTGGAATTAACGAGAAAAAGCACGAATTTAACCTTATCTCTATTGACAGGCAAAAAGTATTTGATATATTGATATTCTCACTTTTGAGTAAATTAGGAGAAACGTCCTTTTCTTTTTTTGCCTCAAAGATCGGAGTCTTTTTAACCCATCAACTCAGCAGCCTAACGTAAATAATCGGACCACCAAACAAGGGGATCAAAGAGACTTAATCCCGTGCAATGAATGACCAATATGGTTGATGAGGTCAGCACATCAATTTCATGGACGTCGTCGGGGTGAACCCCCGATAGACCCTTGGCTATTCAATTCTGACATTTCGTTTCCTAAGAATGATCAAAAAACTCCTGGGACGCGATACCAGCGTCATTTTGAATCAAGGCAGGAATCTCAAGGATCGATACTTGGAGCGGCGGCCCTTTTGGGAGCATGGATTGAAAAGGGGGTGATAACCGAAGCGAGGATAGGCAATAGAGGATTGGATTATGAGCAATGCCATTGAAACACCTGGAAAGGAGGGCTAGAAGATGAAGAGAACTTTTGTGACAGCTATTTGTGTGGGTCTGTGTTTGGCTGTGTTTTCCGTGAACGCAACAATAGCAGCCGAAGTCAACCTTAGGTTTTCTGACTGGCATCTCACGGAGGATGTGTGGAACAAGTCCCTGAATGAAGGCATGGACATTTTTCACAACGAATATCCGAACATCAAAGTTGCCCTCGAACCGGTCTCCTATGGAGAAAAAGAGACCAAGTACACCGTGGAATCTGCAGCAGGCCGAGCTCCCGATGTCTTTCATGTTCACGCCTTCTCTCTGCCCATGTTTTTCAGCAAAGGCTATGCCAAAGATCTGACACCCTTCATAGAGAAGGAAGGACCCGGCTTTCTTGATGCCTGGTATCCCCTGCCTATTGAATTGATGAAGCACAACGGGAAAGTCCACGCCATGCCCGGAGACTACATGACGATGGTGTTGTTTTACAACACGGAGATGTTTAAGGCAGCCGGGCTGGACCCCAACAAACCTCCCAAGACCTGGGATGAATTTCTCGAGTACGCCAAAAAATTGACCCGTGACACCAACGGAGACGGAAAGGTTGACCAGTGGGGATTTGGCACCGTCGGTGCTAAGAGCCCGGGTTTTTCCCTCAGATTTGGTCCTTTTATCTGGAGTTATGGAGCAGACTACCTGACCCCCGATATGAAGCGCTCCGCCCTGGATTCTCCCCAAGCAAAAGAGGCCTTTACCTTCTTCGTTGAGCTCTACACAAAACACAAGGTGGTTCCCCCTGGATTGACGGCCATGGGGGCCCAGGATGTTCGAACACAGCTTGCCCAGAAAAAGGTGGCCATGATCATGGGCTCTGGCTGGACGCCCCCCATCGTCAATAAAATCAATCCCGATTTGAAGGCCTTTGAAATATTGAAGGCCGCCCCCGCTCCGATGAAGAGGGAACAGGCCACTGCCATCTGGCTCAGTTCGTGGGTCATGAGCCCCAATACCAAACACCCTGATGAAGCATGGAAACTGATGAAATTCATTACCAGCAAGGAAATCGAGCTGAAGTGGTTTGTGGATAACCGCGTCACCTCTTCACGAAAGGATGTGAGCGGTGTGGCTCCTGAGATTCTAAACGACAAGTTTGCCAGTGTTCTGGCATCACAGCTTCCCTATGGAAAGGTAGAGCCGCAGATCAAGGAATGGCCCGAGATCATGGATACCTTCACCACCTCTCTCCAGGAGGCCATCGTGGGGATGAAGCCACCTGAAAAGGCCTTGGCCGAAGCCCACGAGAGAATTGACGCTATCTTGTCTAGGTAAACAAACCATTGACTGATGAACTCTTCGGGTGAAAGGGCAGGCAACTGCCCTCTTCACCTGTAAATCAACTGAAGAGAGAGGCCATGTCGATCAAAGACCGGCACATGTGGACCCTCTTCGTATTGCCCGGTATTTTGCTGCTCATAGCGGTGCTGGGTTTTCCCGCCATTCAGAGCCTATTGTACAGCATCAGGTCTGAGCAAGCCGGCCAAGGCTACACCATCGCTCAATATGCAGCCCTGCTCAAGGATCCTTTTTTTAAGACAACTTTCTGGAACACAGCGGTCTTCGTCTCCCTCAGTGTCGCCACCCATATGATTCTCGGTCTGGCTGTGGCCATGGTGCTAAACAGTGCGCTGCCCGCAAAACCCTTATTTCGTTTAATTGCTTTGCTTCCATGGGTTGTCCCCGATGTGGTGGCCGGGATCATCTGGAAATGGATGTTCGACCCCATCTACGGCGCCCTCAACGATCTTCTGCTCAAAGTGGGGCTTCTTGAGTCGCCTGTAGAGTGGTTGTCGAATCCAAAGCTGGCCCTTTTTAGCGTCATCCTCGTCAACCTTTGGCGGGGGTTCCCTTTTGTGATGTTGATCCTGCTGGCAGGCCTGCAGTCCATTCCCAAGGAACTTTACGAGGCGGGGGCTATTGACGGCGCCTCCAAACCCAGTCTCTTTTTTCACATTACCCTTCCCGGACTGAAGAAAATGATCGTTGTCGCATTGGCACTGGATATCGTCTGGGAGGTGAGACGGTTTGGCCTCATTCAGGCCATGACACAGGGTGGGCCCGGGGTCTTGACAGAAGTTTTGTCAACGTACACCTATAAGCAGTATTTTAAATTCTTCCGATTTGAGTATGCATCGGCGATTTCTGTGGTCATGTCCGTTGTTCTCTTATTAGTTAGCCTTCCATACATCTGGATGATAAGCCAGGAAGAGTAGGACGGATGGGAGCATCAACTCGCGCAGCCAGGAATGGAATAACCGGAGCATTGATCTGGGCTTTCTTGATCGCAGTGTGTCTCTATTGCCTGATTCCATTTGCCTGGATGCTTTCCACATCGCTCAAAACGGAGGCAGAAGCTTTCCGAATGCCTCCAACCTGGATCCCTCTCAAGCTAACGATTGACAGCTACATTGGCATTTGGGTGAGAAAGAACTTCGGCATCTATTTTTTCAACAGCACTGTGATTTCACTGGCCACAGCGGTGCTGTCCACCTTTTTCGGTGCCCTGGCCGGTTATGGGTTTTCGAGGTTTTTTTTCAAGGGCCGGCGCTTTTTGATAGGCTTTTTTCTAGCAACGCAAATGTTGCCGGGCGTTCTTCTTGTAGGGCCGTATTTCCAAATCTTAAGCAGAGTGGGGCTTTACGATACCCGAACCGGTCTCATTATTGCGTTTCTGACCATTTGCCTACCTTTTTCAACCTGGATGATGAAAGGCTTTATCGATAAGGTTCCGGAGGAACTTGACCAGTCTGCTATGGTCGACGGATGCTCCAGAATGGGGATCTTTTTCAAGATCATCCTCCCTGTGATTGCTCCCGGTATGGTTGCCACGGTTCTTTTTGCGTTCTTGCTTGCCTGGGGGGATCTTTTGTGGGCACTATGCCTCACCAGCAGTGAACCCATGATCACCGTAACCTTGGGGATTGCTAGAACAGTTGGGGAGTTCAGGATCATTTGGCCTATGTTGATGGCTGGATCTCTCGTCGGGGGAATGCCGGCTATCATCCTTTACATTTTCTTGCAGCGACTTCTGGTTCAGGGTTTGACGGCCGGTGCCGTCAAAGAGTGATGTTTGCCGAAAAGAGGGACTCTATGAAATTTAAAGATCGGGTCGCGCTTGTAACAGGAGCGGGAAGGGGCATTGGTAAAGCGATTGCCTCTGCTTTTGCACGAGAGAAGGCGGACGTGGTGATTAATGACATCTGCCCATTGGGTGAATTGGTGGAGGTAGCGGAGGAGCTTGCTTCCGACGACACAAAAATAGTCCCTATTTCGGCTGACGTGAGCCAGTATGGGCAGGTCGAGACCATGATGGCGCAAGTTCAAAAGACGTTTCACAGAATAGATATTTTGGTCAATAATGCGGGTATTATTCGACGGGGCACCATAGAGACGGTTACAGAAAAGGACTGGGATGATGTCATTGGGGTGAACCTTAAGGGCACTTTCAACTGCTCTAAGGCTGTCACCGAGATCATGAAGCGCCAAAGGTATGGCAAAATAGTCAATGTGTCTTCCGTGGCCGGGAAAACAGGGGACATTACCTCGGCTCCGGGATATGGGCCTTCGAAAGCAGCGGTTGATGCCTTTACCAAGACACTGGCGCGTCAGTTGGCCCAGTATGGTATCAACGTTAATGGCGTGGCACCCCATGCCATCGAGACTGAGATGAGCGCTCAATGGGCACCGGAAAAGCGAAAAACCATTATTGAAGCCATTCCCCTAAAGCGATTGGGGACACCGGAGGACGTTGCTGAAGCCGTTCTCTTCCTGGCCTCCGATAAGGCCGGCTTCATTACAGGAGAAATTATTGATGTTAATGGTGGTTTCCTTATGGACTGATGTGCACCGATGGTGCACTGAGATCCAAAGCCACTGGCGATAGTATCGTGTCCCAGAAGTCCCTTCAATAATTCTGAAGGGGCGGATTTTCAGAATCCCATATGGATGGGGCTGTTGGGGGTGGTCGTCAAAACACCATCAGGGAACCCTGAATCTCATGTAGGGGAGGGGTTTATCCCCTCCCGCGGGAGAGGGGGGCCCCCTTCCGCGTTCGCCAACCGCCGCCGCTAAAGCTATGGCGGTCAAGAGGCTACGGCGCGACAAGGGACAACCACCCCCCAACGGCCCCTTGAGAGAAGGAACGATCTCATCTGAATGAGAACTTTTTCAAGGTGTTTGTGGGACACGATACTAATATGAACGGATTAATTCCCGTGACACTCCATTGAGCCCCCTCACCCCATCCCTCTCCCCCACGTTGGGGGAGAGGGATGGGGTGAGGGGGAGCAGATGTCACTCCGTTAAGTACGTTTGTATTAGATCGGCCTTTCATATTTGTTAAGACGCTTCGTTGGTCTCTCAGGGTTTTTAGCGAGCAAAAGCGATCCTTGCTTACTCGCCCAAAACTTGGAGGAGGGTTCATTGGCGGAAATCAGACTGGTTGATATTACCAAGAGATTTGGTCCGGTGATGGCTGTCGACCGGATCGATCTCGTGGTTGAGGACAAAGAGTTCCTGGTGCTGGTAGGTCCCTCAGGATGCGGCAAAACCACAACCCTTCGGATGATTGCCGGATTAGAGGAGATCACCGAGGGGGAAATATACATTGGAGAGAAAAAGGTAAACGACATTCCGCCAAAAGATCGAGACATTGCTATGGTCTTTCAGAACTACGCCCTCTACCCGCACATGTCGGTATTTAAGAACCTCGCCTTTGGGCTCAAGCAACGGAAATTCCCTCGGTCGGAAATCGACCAGCGTGTCAGGGAGGTCGCAAAGCTTCTGGGCATTGAAGAATTAATCTCCAGAAAGCCAAAGGAACTCTCGGGTGGCCAGCGACAGAGGGTTGCCATGGGCCGCGCAATCGTCCGGAAGCCGCAGGTCTTTCTCTTTGATGAGCCTTTGAGCAATCTGGACGCAAAGCTTCGTGTCCAAATGCGTGGGGAACTGAACAAACTTCACCGACGTCTGGAGACCACCATTATTTATGTAACCCATGACCAGGTCGAGGCCATGACGCTTGCAGACCGCATTGTGGTTATGGATAAGGGTAAAGCGATGCAGGTGGGAACTCCACTGGACGTCTATAACCACCCCCAAAACATTTTCGTGGCCGGCTTTATAGGAAGCCCTTCGATGAACTTTTTGGATGTACAGTTGAACTCAGAAGAAGGAAGGCTTTGCGTGCAGGGCGAAAACATAAAATTCGCAATCCCCGAACAATTGCGAGAACGGTTTATGAAGGCAAAGGATCGGAATTTGGTGTTGGGAATCCGTCCGGAACACGTATACGACAAGAGCATAAAGGAGATGTTTCCCGGCGCTGAAACCCTGGAAGTCACCATAGATGTGGTTGAGCCCATCGGCTCACACATAATCCTCCTCATGTCATCGGGTTCTACGCATTTGACCGCTTCTGTGGATCCACAAACCGATGCTAAACCGCAGATGGCAAAAGAATTGCTCGTGGACATGAATCGAATGCATCTTTTTGACAAAACCACAGGGGTGTCATACTAATGAAGCTCCCCGCAGCCCTGTGGGGGGGCTGCCTGTCGAAGCGAAGCGGGCCTGCCTGAGGCAGGCAGGGATCCCTTTTGCGGGGCGTGAGGCAGGCCCGCTTTGCTCCGACAAGACTTGTGGAGGAGCCTCTCGGCCGTGAGACTTGTCGACGAGTTCAAGTCGAGTCGCTCGAGGCCGAATGGCTCAAGTTGAGTCGCTGCACTGTATTCTGGCGAAGATGAATAAACGGTTGATCCCCTAAAAAGCATAAGCTGTCAAAAGGATAAGTGAAGTGTCGGGTCTAACGCAGGAGCGTATCAGAGAGCTGCATGCCATTGCCGCTCGAGTCCGAGGCTATATCATCATGGCGGTACATCACGCCCAAGGCGGGCACATCGGCGGGCCGCTCTCGTGTACAGACATGTTGGTTGCGCTTTACTTCCATGCACTCAAGATCGATCCAGCCAACCCAGACTGGGAGGATCGTGATCGGTTTGTTCTCTCTAAGGGTCACTCGGCTGTAGCGCTCTATGCGGTACTTGCTGAACGTGGCTTTTTCCCTCTGGAAGAACTCTTCACTTTCGATGCGATCAACTCTCGGCTTCAGGGCCATCCGGACATGACCAAGACACCGGGAATAGACATGTCAACCGGCTCCCTTGGCCAGGGTTTATCTCCGAGCATCGGC
>Ga0180438_10006324_pt1 | contig 16040 bp, 17 predicted proteins | sample SS_ome_12_FD_132455 | JGI IMG/M metagenome (GOLD analysis project Ga0180438, IMG submission 132455) | Hypersaline lake sediment archaeal communities from the Salton Sea, California, USA - SS_3_D_2 metaG | ecosystem: Environmental > Aquatic > Non-marine Saline and Alkaline > Hypersaline >...
CGCCTTCAGTTTGTTCCGAAATACCCAGTCTGCTTTTAACGGCACGCGGGAGAGGTTGTCGTCAAATACCGTGTTGCCGTCCTTGTAAATAACCCCGCCCACCTGAAACCGCTCAAGAAATCCGTCATCCCTGTAGCTTTCTTTGCCCCTGTTCGTTTCAAAGAACGGTCTCATGTATACATAGGACTCGTTGTGCTCAACGTCCTGAAACTCTCCCTGTAATGACCTGTGCTCCGGCAGCCTAAACCACGTTGCTATATCATAGCCACCCCTCAAATAGTCAAGGTTCATCAGCCTGTCGAGCCATTGTTCGGGTATTCCTATCCGAAAATGCATACCAGAATAGGTATCCATTACTAATGAAATAGTTTCATTATATAAGTCATAACCGTTGCACGTCCCTACATACGCTTCAGGCCACAGCCAGTTTACCCCTCCCCACTCAACCATGCCTACGCCCTGCTGCTGGGTTACTGCGCTTCGTATACACTTGTTCGTATAGGTTACAACCCGCTCAAGCTCATAGACGTATACGGTCAGGTAGTTTATGTCGGTTATCCCGTTAGGGCATGTCTTAACCCGCATGACCTCATATTCACCTGCCATTTTATAGATGTGGTAGGGGTTGACCTCTGTTGAGGTTTCACCGTCCCCGAAATACCACATATACTTGCTCTGCACGTTTGTTTTCCCCGGTGTAGTGTTTATAGGGTCTGGCGTTGTAAGTATGGTATACTGCATTTCATGAGCACCGATGGAATAGGCAAAGTCTATTCCGGGGCGTGCCTGCCCGCTTATATCCAGCAATGAATCGGATATCTGTGGCACACAGCCCGTGCGCCCTAAATTTGGTGCTCCTGAATTATAACCCATTATGTAACCGTTCCGTCATTAAGTTTTAGCCAGTCAGGACTTGTAAAAGCCTGAGACTTAAATTCGTCAGCCGGAGTAATATTCTGCCTGCAATCAATCATCTCACCCCTTGACGTTGTAAGGCTGCCGTCATCATCGGCACTGTTCCATATATGGCAGTTGTTACAGTTCCCCCAACCTTGAGTAGCACAATTTATAGCAACGGTGTTTCTTATAGTCCATGTTCCACCGCACCCTATACCTTCATTACATTCATCAAACGAACAATGTTCTATAACCTTTGAACCCCCACCCGTAACCGCTAACTGGTCGTTAAATCCCTGATTAAATAGTTTGAATTTACAATTTGTTACCTCCCACACATCCTGTGGCTGCGCTCCCCTTATACCCCTTCCTCCCTGCGCAGCCGTAGATGTGCTTTTTAATATAAGGTTTCTGAACCTTAACGTCATCCCTGAGCCTGCTACCCATGAACCTGCATATATTAAATTATTATTTATATTATCAGTTCTATTAAAATAAAGTCCATCAAGTATAAGTATATCAGCAATAGTAGGGGTGTTACCTCTCATTCTAAGTGATATGCCACTTGTTATTGTAACCACATAACCTTTTGTCGGGTCTCCCTGATGGCTATCAGCAAACGGACAATATATTTTTACCGTATGGCTGTTAAATGTTACGTGGGGAGTAGCAGGCCAGCCTGTTTCGGTGCAGTTTCCTACCTGCATGAATTCATAGTCGTCTGCCAACGGGTCTACGCCTTGCAGGTATTCCCACAACGCCTGTATATTAGCGTGGTCTCCGCCTGCCCCGAATGTCCGGTATACTGTCATTTCTTACCTTTGTTTAATGCGCGTTTGACAGGATTTTCCTTCTTGGCTATTTCCTGCCTGATTAACCTCAAATCACCCTCAACCTCAATAGATGCTTTTGTTAATGGGTGTTCTTTCATTTTCTGCCGTATCTCTTTTAACTCTTCCACTTTGTCAAAATAAAGCACCTTCAGCTTGTCTATATCAAGCCTTGTTATGTCAACTTTTTCCATCTATCCCTCCTTACGGGTTTCTTTTATCCATTCCTTCAAGGTCATACCAAGAAGTTTTTTTTCTTTCTCTTCGTAATCTCTAAGCGCTTCCTTTTTCTTTTCTATTGAACGCTTCAGGCTTTCTATCTGATACCGGCAATTTCCAATAGCCTCCCTGAACGCTTCTTTATCTTTGTCAACCTTTTCTTTTATTAATTCACTACCCTTCATAATGTCTCCTTGTAAAAATTAGTACCGAATCTTTTATCATAATCTTTTATGAATTTTTCCATTTCTACATACACACGCCTGCCTGTGGCGATATTTTTAGAGTCAAATACCCACTCCCCGTTTTCATTGTGGGGGCTGATTTTTAACTGATTACCTGCGCCATCCTGCACATATAACTCTGCGGTTCCACCGTCATCCTGCGCCCATATATATCCCTGATCTGCGGTTGCTCCCCCTGGTGCGGTTCCTTCCTTGATAGCAAGATTTCTCACACATGCGGCCTGAAAGGTAGTTGTTCCTATTCCGATATTAGCTGCGGCTAAATCAAATACCAGTATGTCATCATATTCAATAGTGCCATCGTCATCCCATGAGCGAAATTTGTAAAGGCTATTGTTCCATGTTTCCTGACTGACACACCTCTGGTCAGCAACCCCGTCCCTGTTAATAACGAATATCCTTCCTCCGGGGCCATTTCCGTCCGGTATCTGCCATCCTTCAACAATCAAAACACATTCCTCGTCATCATCAGAAAGCAGGTGCAAGCCGTGAGCGTTAGCAATATTAAAGGCGGCTGTTCCTGTCAGGTCATCGAGTGGGTTTGCTGTACCCATACCTATATTATCAGTGCTGCCTTCTATGAATAATGTATATGCTTCGTTATCTGTTTCTACCCTGAAATCAAGGTCAACCTGCCCATCATTAATAACCACCGCAGCATTTTCAACCCTTATACAGTCTATCCATGTTATAGGGTCGTTCGCTGCTGCGCCTGCGGCTGCTGAATATATCCTGAAAAATCGATTGTCGCAAAATAGAAGCGTTGCCTCGTCAGCACTAATATATTCCCATCGTGTATTTGTTTCGTCATAGTAAGCGTTCCATGTCATGCCTGACTGGTCGTTTCCACTGAACCACGTAGGGCTGAACGCATTGTCTCCGAGTTTTACTGAATGATAATTATCAACATCCCAGTTCTGTAGTGTGGCAGTATGAAAGCCCCAGTTTCCATATTGGCCGTCCATATAAAGAGCATTCTCGTGCGTGTCGCTTTCTACTCTGAAATTAACGTCAGCGCCGGGTTCATTAATAACAACATCGTTTATCCCTGCGGTTACTCTTTCAGTGGTTTCCGTTCCGGGCTCAAACAACTTGCTGCGGGAAAACCATCGCCAGGTTGTGCCGTCAGAGCGAAGCACTCCCAAGTAGTCATCGTTTTCCACATAGCCCCACTCCTGAAGCCTGCCGGACATATCGCTTTTCATTGCAGCCCGTGTTGTAAAGTGCCTGCGCCTTACATTGACATAAATAGGATTCGTGTATATTGGCATAATTTACCTCTCTACAATAATTCTGTTAGTAACCGTACTGTCCTCTATAATAATATCAGGAATATCGTCTGTATCGGATTTCTCTATAATCGCGTCATAAACATTTCCATCGGAAAACTGCACTCTCAGAGGAGCGTACCCGCTTAAAGGCTCACCGCTTATCCCGCCGTAAAACAAATTCAGGTCTATTACTCTAGCCATTTTTCGTCCTTCCCCATAGTACATATCCGTCATGACCGTTGTAAATACTCGCAGTCGCATGATAGATATTGTTCAAATCTTTTGACATCCTTCCCATTCCCAAATCCATAGCATACGCCTTATTCTCCGAATAGGACTGTCCGTTAAAGTCTCTCATTCCCACAAATCCCGGCTCGCTCGTAAGAAGCCGTATCTGGCCGTTTCCTATATCCCGTATGCTTCCCCAGTCAAAACAGCCGATATTCGGGCTTAATACTTCTATTCCGGGAAGCACCGCTACCGCCTCGCCCACTTCCGGTACTGTAACAAGGTCAGGCATGTTTGTCGCCACATGGTAGGTATCCGAAGAAGTCCATATAATTACCTCGTTGTCGAATACCCACATCATTTGAATATCGTCCTTGATGTCCTTTGAGAACTGATACCCCTTATTATGAAAGCCTGCAAGGTATTCATAATTAAGCGGAAGCTGGCAGTAATTTACTTCCCCGTAATTGCGGATACCCGTTACCATAAATCCCGGTGCTACTACCCCTATATTGCAATTTGGCATTGGTTCCCAGAAACGGTTTCTCAACAGCAGGCTTGTTATCCTTGATCTCAACTGATTATCAGTAACAGTATCGTTGAAATATCTGTAACGCGGGTCTATGGTAAGCCCCTGTCTTTCCTGTGTAAGCGAGTTGTGTACCCGCACCTGATTGGGATTGAGATATTCCATTACATACGAGCGATATCCGTTCGCCCACTGAATAGTTTTTCTCTCGTCCTCAGATGAAAACGTGCTTCCGTGAGTCCGTGTTATCACATACCCGTTCTGTGTTGCTCTCATTACACGCCCGTTCCCTATACAGCACGCGCCTATGTACTCCTCTTCGTAATACTCGTCACCTATCCATTCAATCCTGACATGATAGCGGTCTATGTACGCTATAATCTCGTCTCTGTCCCCGTTGTCCCATTCAAGCATACACGCCACGTCAGCTATCTCAAATTCACCTACATAGGCTGTGACTATCCCGTTGCGCTTCTTTCCGTAAAACGCTCCACATATTCTCAAATCGTGACACCATATAAACCTTTCAGGGTCGTTAAAGGTTCCGTTTGCGGAGTTGAATTCACCCGTCTTTGAATACAGGTGCTCCACGTCCATTGTTCGCCACACAGGATAATGCGTATAATGCCACTGGTATTCCTGCGGATTGGTGTTTGGAACCAAGGGAACCCAGAACGGGCCTACCACATTGGGATTGTCTTCGCTGATTAACTGACGTAAATAAATCTTGTCAAGCCCCGCCTCGTTAGTCTCAACATCTTCTTCGTTCGTACCTGTTTCGGTTTCTATCCTGAGCGGGTCTAACCGCGTTCTTAACGTCTGGTTTCCAGAAAGTCTCGCCGCACCATATCTGTATCTGAAAGCGAACGGAAGCGAGTCGAGTTGGTTCCCGTTAATGGCTACGTCAGGAATAGGACAGTTTATTTTATATGCGATTGAAGGGGTAATCTCCATATCGATATGAAATATCCCGTTCGAGTTAAAGAACACCCCGGAATACTCATCAAAGCTGCTGTACCCGGACTTAACGTTGGCAGGCACGTCCCGTGACACTATAATCGATTCATCCCATGCGGACATAGGGATGTCTGCGTTATAGAAGTTTTTTCCGAACTGCCGCATCCAGCGCTTGCGCTGTCTATGAAAATAATGGGCGTTATTTTTCCCTCTCAGATAACAGCCTAATATAAGGTTATTTTTATTCCCTACTATAGCTACACGTGCCTGAGTCGGTGATAAATATTCTATTATTTCATCATGCTCCTCAATCTCCCCCGGCCATACAAAGAAATTGCCCACGTCAGCGTATTCAAATACATTTGTGGTCGTGGTAATTATATCGCCTGATTTTGAGGCTGTAATTCCTGTCTTGTCGGAAATAGAAGGTATTTTAAGCTCTGTGTATAACTGTGAACCTGTGCGTCCCTGCACTTCGGTAGGATATACAATAACATTCAATGCGTCAGCAAGAGAACCCGGACGTGGTATGCGCGAAGCAGGAGCGTCTTTTATAACACCGTACTGAAAATAATCTATCTTATCAGGCGGCGGATATGTCCTGTCCTGCTGGTTGTTAGAGGGCTGTAATAGCTTTCGCATTTAAAATCCATGATCGATTGCGTCAGAGTCCTCGCCCTGTTCTCCCTGATTAATTTCTAAGGAATATTTCTTTGCAAGCGCTTCTATTCCTGCGTGAGCGTCAAGAAAATTCCCGTTCTTAAATGCCTGAACCATCATGGTAACAGCCGGGAAAAGATAACCCCATGCAAAAGCGTCCGAACTTTCGCACAGTTGAATAGTATCCGATAAAATAGGAGTAGGAAGCCTGTAACCGTACCACCTGTAGATATCGTTTACCGTGCCGGGATCTTCGGTAAAAATGATATAAGCGCCCCGGTTGTCCTGAGCGTCATACGAGCGTATATACGGCACTCTTACATATTCGATATTCGCTATAACAATAATGTCTCTTTTAAGACTTGCCGTGCGTGTAGTATATACCCCGTAATCCTGATGCACTACGTTTGTCCCGTATGTAACATCGGCTTCTACAAGTATACCCGCAACCCTCCACATATTTGCAGGAGCACTATAACGGAACGTTCCCGCAGTGGTATTTAAAACAGGTAGTCTTCCTGTGCTCTCATCAAATATAACATGCTGCTCAGAAGCGGTTTTCCCGAATATGTCGTTAACTATTCTTAAAAAGAATAACAGCCCGTTCGGGCCGTCCCTCGGCACACCGTCACACTGGACTTCCAGCATGTTTAACATTTCATCGGCATTCATAGGTTCTCCTATGGTTTGCGAACACCAATAGAGGTTGTAACCACGTCACTGACCTTTTCTTCATTGTATTCCGGGTTAATATTGGAGCCTTCTCCTGTGGCTATTTGCCTTATGCGTTCAAGCAAAGAGTGTTTTTTCTGCCTGAGCAAAGGTTCCTGAGACCTGTCACAGCTTAACATCTGGCGCTCAACATCCTTTATCTGGGCGTTAATCCGTTCTATATCCTGCGGAACGGTGGTCGCTACTTTTGTCATACCCTTGTTTATCTTGATAACATCCTTTTCGATTTTCGGGTCTTCAATTTCCCAGTATCGGTTATTCGGATTGTCGTCCCAGTGGGAAGCGAGAAACCTCATGTTGTGGTCGGTTTTTACCCAGTAATCGTACATTGCGCCGCCCTTTGCTTCGTCCGGGTGGAAATGGGCACATCCACCGACTATCCTGAAGTTCCACGATTCTCCACCTGTTCTTATGTCATCGTATGGTTTTGCGTCAACCTCGTCTATCCCCGCAACGTTTTTCATTGTAAAATCTTTAAGCCGCAGGGCAACAAACTCATGACCCGAATTCATTATGGCAGCATTACGCCGTCTCGCAAATTCCTGCTGTTCTAAGTCTACACGTCCTAAACTCATTTATCCCTCCTTACGGGTTACAAAAAGGTGGGGAAGGCCGAAGCCTCCCCCGGTTAAATTATACATAATCGGGCAATCCCAGAATTATGACCGCTGAGCTGTACTGCTCATGAGTACCTACGCCCGGAACCTGCTGGTCGTAAATAGGCATCTGGACACCTTCACACACAGCGGTTCCATGACCCATGATATACTCATAGTCATCGTCCTGCTTTACGTGTCTCAAAGGCATCTTCTGCCAGTCTACTACCGCTGCTTTTCCGAGAATGAAAGCGGTATCTCTGGTCATGGAATTGTCTCTCTGTCTCTGGTCGTTGTCACCCGGCTCAACATATCCGGCTGTCATACCCCACGGCTCACTCGTTCCCGAAACTATCAGGGTCGGCTGCATCATATCCTGAACTAACAGAAAATTCTTGTAAGCCCCGCATACACCCCGCCAGTTCTGAACCTTTTCAGGAAGTGCGGCTTTTGCGACATAGAGAGAACCCAGATTTCTCTGTGACCATGTTGCATCACCGAGAAACGCATATTGAAGTTCGCCCATAGTTAAAATCCAGCCCCTTCCGCCCGGAAGCCCCGGTATCTGAAGCTGTGTAATACGGTTGTCCAGAGCGATATTTTGAGCGTTTGTAAGGGTTGGAACGTTCATTGTCTGAGTTACGAGAGGAGCCAGTGAACCACCACCGGACAGGACTATACGGTTCACGATAGAAGTCGTATAGTTCGCACGGTTAGTGTTATAAGCAACCTGCATCTGTCTCCGTCCCATACCTGCTACGAGAATATTAGGAGTCCAGTTTCTCGGACAGAACGGCAGCGTACGTCCGTGTACAAGGGTCTCGCCATACTGTTCAAGAATAGTCTGGCGAATGCTCCATCCGTGATGCTCTCTGTTCCATAGAGCTAACTGGTCAACCCACTTCTCATAAAGTTCGTATGGCTTGGCATCTTCGTCATCAGGGCCGTAACCCGGAGTCGTTACCGCTTTACGACAGATATTGTAGTAAATGGTAAAACTCTTGGTAACAGGCCGCGCCTCAGTTCCTATCAATGGATTCGGGTCATAAACTCCGCCTCCGCCAAGTCTCAGCACCATTGTAATCGTTACGTTGTTTGACTTGACTTTTTCGGTTTTATCTACGACCATGCGAATAGCATTGGGAACCTGCTCTTTTTCCAAGACATACATCCCGCTGACATCTTCGTATATGTCATCCAGCGCGGATTTCATACGAAGTTCTTTATCATAGCCTCGAATAATACTGTTTCGGGCTAATGGTGTTGGAGGTAATACGCCTACACCCATGTGTCAAACCTTTCGATAAATATTACCTACGCTTTCTTCAGCGTTGCTTTATTTTTTTAAAGACGGTACGTTCGTTAAATCAATTTTCGGCTGTCCCATTACAAGGCGGGCAGCATTATACTCATCAAACACGGATTCGTCTCCGGTCTGATAATACTTTTTTGAGGCCACGTCCATGTTGAATTCATTAAGAACCTTCATAGCTGCTTCCATAGAAAGTTGAGATTCAGCCGCGCTTCCGGTTTCATTTTCAAGCTCTTTGGTATCCCGTTTGTTCACTGCGTCAGCGAAGCTCTTTGCCCCGTTTTTGTGAGCATCAAGCTCACGCTGCTTGTAATAGCCACTTTCCACGCGCTTATGTTCAATAGTCGCCTTTAAAGAAGGGAAGCTAACAGGTTCATGCTTGCCGGATTGAGGATTATAACGGGTAAGTTGCACCCGCTTCCTCTGCACCGGGTCATAGCGAATACAGTCCCGTTCATCCAGAAGTTCACAGAGCTTGAGATATCGTTCCAAGTCCTGTTCTGGTTCAATTGGAACGTTTGCGACCCTGAGTTTTTCGATAAGGTTAGGGCTTCGCTGGTTGAGCATGTACATTGCATAGCTCAATTGTTCCCTGCCTTGCTCAGTGTTGCGGTTAGGTAAAAACCCGTAATACTGTATAGCAACTTTGTCCTGCCAGTCAATGTATTTCTGGTCAGCTTCCGCAGCGGAAACGGACATTCCGTATTCATCCTTGTATTCCTTCATCTGTGAGAATTCATCCACTTCATCGAGCTGCTTCTTTAATTCAACCTTATTCCTTTCGGCTATTGAGGTTTCGTCCTGCCGGTTTGTGTACTCAGTAAGCGTCTTTCTCAGACTCGCAGCTTCCTCATTGGCACGGCTCGCAATCTTGTTAGTTCGCATGATTTCCTGATTTTGCAGGGGAATCAGCTCTCTGTTGATTGCCAGCGCTCTTTCATCGAATGGGTCGTCCAGTTTGGACAGCTCTTCCTGAAGTGCCATGATTTTGCTCAGGTTGCTATCAGGAATATCTTCGGCTTCTTCAGCTTTCTGGGTTTTTACTCCCACTTCTTCCTGAGCGTTTTTAAGCCTTGTTTCTGCAATATCTGCTTTCTGGGTACTTGCTAACAACTCGGCCATGCGTTCTTGGTCTTTCTGTATGCGCTCTCCCTGACGTTTAATCAGTTCCTGTGCTTCCTTGAAAGACTTAAACACCTCGCCGGGTGTTTTCATTCCTTCGGGCAAATCCTCCGGTTTAATTGTAAATGGCTCTTTAGGAGCTTCGGGCTTTTCCGGCTTCTCAACAACACCAGACTCTTCTTCTTTTTTTGGAATTGCGGGTTTTTCTTCGGCCGCGTCTTCCTCTGTAGATTCAGGAGCCTTTATTTCCGCATTGCGAATTCTATGTAACTCTTCAACGTCTCCCGTTTTTTCGTCAAATGCATCAAGAGCTGCTAATTTAGCCTCTTCGCTCTCAAAGGTCATTACTTCCTGGCTTCCTTCAGCCATACGTTACTCCTTCCTTGTGGGTTTATGCACTCCTTTAAGAATCGCCGCTCTCAGCGGGTTTGTAGATTCTTAAATTTGCGCCACTTTAGAATTTATTATATCCCCTGTTCTCCGGCTTCCGCCGTCAAAAGGGGTGTTTCTGCCCGTCCTACATTTGGAACCTGCTGCACCTGCTGTTCCGGTTGCGTTATCTGTTCCTCTATCTGAGCCGGTTGCGGCTGCATCTGTCCCTGTGATGCAAGCGCCATTTTAGCCTGCATGTCCTGTAGTGCCGCTCCGCTCATTGCCGCTGAGTTCTGTGCCGTACGCGCTATGAGACTTGTTACCGCCTGCATTTTCTCAAGCTCCATATCGGCCTCTATCTGCATTTTCCTTTCATCGTCATAATCTATTGAGTCAACGTATATTTTCATGTAATCGAGATAAAGCAATGGGTTAATTTCCGGGTTCACCCGTTCGAGCGCTGCGCTTACCAGTTCCCTGTCAAGCGTTCTTTTCGTGGGAGAACGCGGATTTTCCTTAACGATTATCTGACATCGCGGGGTATACTGCACAGCGTTGCGCGTGGTTCCTTCAGCGTCTATCTGTTCGTTAAGTATGACTTTTTCTTTCCCGCCCTTTACGTTTATTTCCCGCTCAACATCTCCATAAGTTATTTGCCACTGGTAGAAATACGCTTCGCCTATGTTGTTCATGAGCTGCCGGACACCCTCATCATAGACAAGTGTTGCTATCTTGTTCATCTGTACCCTGCGCTCATAAAGGATACCGGACTGTCCCGGCGTTGACTCCGCGCTCCATGCATCCGATACCTGACTGACAATAGGTAACAGCGTATCAAACATGAGCTGTATCTGTGTCATTACTGCTGAGGGGAACTGTGCGGGCGCTACATCCTGATATGGATTTTTAACATTGTCAAGGTCTACAAGAAATGTTTTTCCCGGCTTATTTGCGTTACGCCTAAAATCTCTTTTGTCTTTGTCGTTACTAAAAAGATTAACGTTTACCAGCTTGCTTCCACCGTTTGCCTTTTCAATAAGTTCCGTTTCAAGGCTTATCCGTTTGTTAAGCGTTGCCTGCAAGTCCATCATTGTCTCGGCAAGCCCCTTGTTCATTCCCTTGTACCGCTGCGTGGTGGAATGGAAAAAAGAAAGACCCTTGACCTGTACTCTCGTCTTCGCATCGTAGAGTATAAGTTCAGGGTCTAACGAAGGAACTACTGCCGTAACGTGCTGTATCATATCTTCGTAGGGCTGCTCCTCTACGGTATCCCAGTCTATGTTGTTCTCTTGCGCAAACAGTTGCAGATAATCTCTGTCATCACTGATAGGAAACGGAACCCATTGAAACTGCCCGGCTTTCCTTCCGACAAGCCGCTTGTCCTTTTTCATCTCAAGCCAGAAATGCTCTATGACTTCGTACTCGTCCCCGACTTTCCCCTGAAACCGCTGCTGCTGTTCCGCAATATCTCTGGGTGGCGTGCTCTTTCCCTGTTTGTACATTTCTATAGCGGCTTTAATCATTTCGGTTTCGATATCATATTTGAACTTGATGCCTTCAGCCGTGAGATATGTTGACTTATAACCCTCTTTCAAGTCCCTGTCGTTATTGGATTTCCAGTATGCTGAGGGAACGAACGCACCCGGCCTAATCCACTCCAGTCCTATGTTTCCGAGCGGGTGATACTTTTTTGTTTCCGTCATTTGTATCCATGAATCGTGCGTGAGCATACCTATGAAATGCTGTACAAGGTTCCATCGCCAGTTGCACTGTTCCTTGTCCGTATAGAACGTTGACTTGACCGCTTCCGTTCCGGTTGTGCGAGCGCCTTCTATCGGAGACCAGTCAACATCGGGAAGGTCTACAAGCAGCGCCCCTGCCATAGTGTAAAGCTTCGGGGTAAGCACGTTAAACTGATAGGCATACCTGTCTTCTTCATCGAGCCGCTGCTTTTCCTTGTCGTACCACTGCATACCGGACAGGGCGAAAACAAACTCGTTTGCCTTTATTCCCCTGTCGAAGTCATTCTGCATTGCCCTCTTCGCGTTTTCCCTGTCATGATATATCTGCAATACCCGCTCTTTTTTGCTTGACTTTATGCTGCGATAATTAGCTTTCATTATTGCGGGAGGTTCATACGCAGTGGTTGGAGTGCTGTTCATGCTTTCTCCTTTATGATAACAGGTATTTTCTTTGCACCATACATATTTACATCATATACTTTATTATATACAGGACAACTTTTGTCAATTTCGAATTTTGGAAATTTATCTATTTCTTCTTGTACATAGCCAGCATCGTTTAAATTCAATTTGACACCTGGGATTGTTATTTTTATTTTCCATCGTGTCTTACAGGTACACTTTACATATATACAATCCTTATCAAATAAAAGTATAACGTCACCGACACCGCTAACGGCTTCATGTTTGCGTTTGTTTCTGCATCTAATAACTGGCATATAAATAAAAAAGGCGCTAACAAGTACGCTTAATTGCGTACAAGCTAACGCCTTGACTTTATGGCTATTTAGCTACGCTTTAAAAGAATTCGCGGTTCTCTACGTCTCTCACAAATCCGTTATTGTCAATGTGAAAGATAACGGAACCTTTTGTCTTCTTGCGCTTCCGGTGCTCTAAAAGTTCAATGCCCTCTTTTGTTTTGTCTTTGGGCTTCCTGTAGATATACTTGGGATTTAAGCGCTTATCCATTATATAGTACTTATCTTATAATATAATACAATATTTTGATAAATATATCAATAATTTTATTTATTTTCTTTAAATATCTCGTTTAGCTGCAAAATGGCAGACTGTGGAAACGTTATCTGGGACTTCCACGTTTCAAACCATTTCTTGACTCCGAGCGCCACACCTTCTGTTGCTTCCACCCGTGCGAGCAGTTCTTTCCTGCCGCGCTTTAAGAGGGTAAATTCCTCGCGGGTAAGAATAAACGTCTTTTTACCAGCAACGGATTCTATTACTTTTATTAAGATATCATCTTCCATTTTTTCTCATTCTCCCATCTTGTTACTATCAATATATGTTTTTTGGAACTTTTATCTTTTCTCGGTCTCACCCATCCCGGATACCATGCGTCCAGACAATGGCCTGTCAGTTTCGGCACGTTTATTTTCACTCCCCGGAACTCCATATCGACAAATTCTTCGAGACATTCTACAGGCATACCCTTTGCGATAGCCTCAGCGTTCCCGCCGTAATCCTGCAATACACCCGGAAACTTTCTGTCTGCGAGCCATTTCTTGCCCTTTGAGTGCCATGCAAAGTTGCCATGTTTAAAGAAATTCCATACACAGGATTTCACACCCTTCTGACCGTGAGGCTTCTTGTGCCCTAAAGAAGTCCAGAGAAATCTCCTGTTATCGCTACGTCTCTGGGGACTTCTCTGCCGTCCGGTATAAAGCCCCTTGTAATACCGTACAGGAACTTCCTTGCCATCCTTTATTTCAATAATCGTCCTGTCCCGTGCGACTTCCCGGAGAAAAACCTCTTCCTGCTCGCCCGTAATCTTCCAGCCTGCTATACCATGATCTAAGTCCCTATCTGAACCGATAAAGCCGTTTTCCCTTATAATACCGAGAAGAGTACCAAACGCAGGAAAAATATACTTTCCAAATCCCGCTGTTTCAGCGCAGTCCCTTAACAAACCCATGAGCTGTACCGCATTCTTGCAACGCTCATCAGTAAAAAATATGTCATTTGAGTGTACCTTTATATCATCATACTTAATCTTTGTGAACCATAAGGGATATGTCAGGTCAAGAAATGTACCTACTTTATATGGTACTGGCAAGTGATACCAGAACGTTTCGCTCAGGTTATACCTGTAAATACCGTGTACGTTCATGGCAGTATCACGCTTCTTTAAACTTGCTTCTATTTCATCCTTTGGTGCGACAATAAGCCCCTCTGGTAAGTTATTGTATAATTTAACGTTAGCATCGTACTCCTGAATTGTTACTTTAAACTCATTATTGCCCTTGTCCTGTATAGGCCACCTGTTTAACCGTGCCTTGAAATCTTCCGGTTTGCAGTTTACCATACCGATATGTACAGGTTCTTTCAGTGCCTTGTTGCAGATAAACTCAATGAGCGTGGACTTGTCGAGAAACCATGCGCCTGTGTGGGCTTTATAGAAATTGTCAAAGCTTACTATCAGCATATTAACGAAACGTTCAAATTTTTCGTTCATTGCACACCCTCATATTTACTTCTCCAATGGATACAGCAATAATTCTTGCCTGTCTGGAGATATACAGATTCAAGAACCTTTTTTATAATTTCTTCCATTTCTGCGACATTCGAGCCTACATCAGCACCTTCGTTATTAAGCCATACATCCTTTTTACAGCCTGCGCAGCGGTCAGCCAGTGCGTGCCCTATCCTGATATGCTTGCTCATACATATCTTGTTTTCCCAGAAACGGCAGTTTTTACAGCGTCTTTTAAGTGCCATTTATTAGTCTCTACTTGCTGGTATTATTATGGAACCATATCCTTCTATTTTTTCATCTGTATCAAACCACTTTGCTATTATTCCGTATGTTACCCACTCCTTTTCTTTTTCATCCCAATCCATATAAGATACAAAATTCCCCATGTCTATTATAAAACCATCTGGTGTTTCTGTTATTTTGTCTTCGTTCCATACATAATCAAAAATATTGCCTTTATAAATTACTCGGACACCCTCTTTTGCCTCGTCCTTTTTAAGTGGAATATGATATAGCGGAACACCGTTGTTGTCTCTTGGCCAGTCTCTATCGTCAAATATTTGCGATAGGGTTAAATGTTTTTCTTCTGGATATTTATAAACCGTCCACCCGCTTTTTATTTCATAATCCCAAGCAAGCTCATCTTTAGACATTAAAAAACTCCTTCCATTTAGGTGTTATCTTCTCCCATGTCCACCTTTTAAGTATTTCTTCCCTGTTTCGCTCTCCCATTTTTCTGCACATTTCACGGCTTCTACTGAGGGTGTCGATATACCGTTCGAACTCATCAATAGCCTTTGGAACCTCGCTTCTGTTTCGGGGAGTGTCTACGAGAAAGCCGTTGTGTCCGTGTTTAATCAGTTCCGGCGTTATGCCCACCTTTGTGGCAATAACAGCCTTGCCGCTTGCCGCAGCCTCTAACACAGGGAACGGAGCGCCTTCATAGATTGACGTGCATATCAGAACGTCCATATCACGATAAATATTCGGCATTTCCTCATACGGTGTGGCATTGGTGTAATCGCAGGAATGTACCTTGAATTTTACGCTTTTCATACGTTCAAGTAATGGTTTAAGTATCAGCTCAAAGCCCTTGATATCCCACTTCATACGGCCTTCCCCGCCTTTAACCTCCCCGAACCCTCCGCATGTTGCCTGACCGACAAACCCTACCGTAAATTCCCCGTCATTAACTGACGGTGTAAACAGTGTTTCGTCTACCGCATTGGGGATAAGATAGGTGTTCGGATTCCACAGGACGAGCTTGTTATACAGGATTTCCGATATAGCCACTATTTTTTTGAAGCGGGTAAGATATTTCTTTGATATGTCAGCCCATTTGATTTCGTAATTATGCTGGCACACCCCTGCGGAGACATTGGGAAGTCCTGCGAATTCCTGACCGTTGAGCCAGTTAAAAAAATGTACCTTGTCATATCGCCCGATTATATCACCGTTTATCTTCGGCTCATCAGAAGAATAGTACAGGTCTGCTTCAAGGAACTTGCTTATTCCCTTGTAGGTAATGTGGAATGCCCAATTTTGTACATCAGATACGAATGCTATTTTCATAATTATATCTTTTTGTAATGATTCATAAACACGGGCAACCATGCTTGCGCACATTGTTTCCATGTCCAATTTTCTAATATTATTTTTCTTGCGTTAATCTTCATATCATTTAATATACCCATATTATTTTTCAAAAACATTATTTTGTCTCTAAACTGTTCTACTCTTTCTTCTGTGTCTTTCTTATTATAATATCTTGGTATTAGATAACCACCTTTCTGATCTCGCAACAACTCTGGTGCTGCACCTACCGCTGTCGCAATCC
>Ga0180438_10006325_pt1 | contig 16039 bp, 11 predicted proteins | sample SS_ome_12_FD_132455 | JGI IMG/M metagenome (GOLD analysis project Ga0180438, IMG submission 132455) | Hypersaline lake sediment archaeal communities from the Salton Sea, California, USA - SS_3_D_2 metaG | ecosystem: Environmental > Aquatic > Non-marine Saline and Alkaline > Hypersaline >...
CGCCGTCGCGGTCGATGTCGAGCACCGCGCAGTGCGTTGCCAGTGGATAGGGGCGATTCGGATTGCCGAAGGGAATGTTCTCGTGCGTGATCCAACTGATGCCGGCGCCGTCGGCGTTCTCGAACCAGAGGTTCGACCTCGCCACGTCCACGTCGCCGTCGCCGTCGAGGTCGCCGGCGCCGATTCCCGCGTGTACCGAGGGGCCGACGTCGTGCCGCCGCCACGGCCGGCGAGGGTCGGCCGCGACGTCGTACCAGCGAAGGTTGTTCTTGTCGGACATGGTCAGCACGTCGGCGCGGCCGTCGCCGTTGATGTCCGCCAGGACCACGTCGTGCACCCCGCTCAACTCCGCGTCGAAGACGGTTCGTTCGAAGGACTGTGTGTGGGGCTCGGCCGGGTTGCGATACCAGGCGCCGCCGGCGACGAAATCGATCCGGCCGTCGCCGTCGACGTCCGCGGCCGCGCCGCCGACGTCCGAAGGAGAATCGTCGCCCAGGCGGTGCCGCACCCAGCGGTCGGCACTTTCCTTCCGATACCAGGCGATCTCGCCGCGGCTGCGGCCGGTGATGAAGTCGGGCCGGCCGTCGCCGTCCAAGTCGGCCGCCGCGGTCTGACCCCAAGACGAACCGGGCAACTCGCGGTCGACGAAGTGGTGGCGGAACGAGATCTCGCCTTCGGCGGAAGCGAGCCCGCACCAGACGCAAAGCAACATCCACGCAACCAGCCCGCCGGCACAGCCGGGCCGGCGACGCATCAACGTGAACTTGTCGTGCATGGCAGCCTCCTCAATTTGGCGCGTTCAAAGACGTGCTTATCTCTTGCGAAAATGAAAGAGCACCGCGCGGCTGGCCGGGGCATCGAAAACAAATCGCCCGGACGCGGCGCGGTCCAATACCGTAGACTCCTTGGCGACGACGTCGTGCCGGGTGACGGCCCACTGGCCTTCCGGCAGGTGGGCGACGATGCCGGAGCGAGCCCGGTTGCTGCCGAGCAGGTACTCACGGCCCGGCCAGGCCAAACTGCGGAACTCGCCGTCGAGATTCTCGAAGATATCAGTTCCCGGCGCCATCCGCCAGAACGTCACCTCCGCGTCGACCGTCTCGCGGAGGAACCTCAGGTTGTCGGCCGCCGTGTGCTCGGCCGGGTTGAAGTTGCCCCAGAAGTAATGGCCGAGTTTGTTGCCGGGCTTGAACCCGGTCGTGCCGTAACCGCCGCCGAGCAGCGCGCCCAAGTGCGACTCGATCGTGTCGCCCTCGCTGTGCTTGTCGCCGTCGCCCTGGTAGCTCAGCTCGTCGTTGATGGTCGGCTTGTTCCGCGGGCCTTTTCCGCCGCCGTTTCGCCAGACCTCTTCGATCGCGTCGGCCGAAGGGGTCAGGTTGCGGAGCTTCTTCTGGATAATCTGGTGGTCGTGCCATGGCGGCAGCGAGTCGAATTCGCCGGGCCAGAGCGTCTTGGGCACCGTGTGCACGCTCAGCGGCGTAGGATACGGCAGAAAGCGGCGGATCGTGCGGCCGAACTCGGCGGTCTGTATGGGCGTGTAGCTCGGCGACTTGATGTCAAACTCGTTGCACAAGCAGATCCAGACGTTGGGATAGCTGCCGTAGCGGGCGGCGACGTAGCGAAGCCAAGGCGTCGGGTCGCCGCCGCCAGCGCCCGCCCGCAGGGTCGAGCGAGAGTCTTCAGTGTCCGGGCCGCAGAGGATCAAATCGGCGATCAGGTCCACTTCAAACGCGGTCCGGACGGCCACGTCGGCCCGCTGGTGGAACCAGCGTGGGTTGGGGCGGTGGGAGTAGTCGCCGTCGTCGGTTGGCTCGCCGGCGTCGTCCAAGAACGGTTTTTCGTCGGGGTTGGGATAGCGGCAGCCGGTGAGGCCAAGACGGAGCTTCTTGAAGTACTCGGCGTTGCCGCGAACGTCGGCGGCGACGTCGTTGCCGATGGGCCTGCCCTCCGGACCGTATCCCGAGAGGAAGCTGTAGTGTGTGTTGCCGAGGATGTACTGGTGGGAGCCGTCGGAGCGGCGGTACCAGCGGCGCCCGGGGCTCTCGTCGTCGACCTCCCAGAAGCCCCGCAGTTGGCAGTCCTCGGCGACGATTGACTGCCCCTGGCGCTGGCCGGCCAGCTCGGGGCGGTTCGACTCGACCTTTGCCAGCGTCCAGCGGCCCGGCCGGGTGGCACAGAAGCGGAGCTTGAAGACGTTGCCGCTCGTGCCGCCGCGGCCGTCGCCGTCCCAAAAGCCCTGCACCGTGATCTCCGCCGAGCCGCTCTCATGGCGAAACGCGCCGCAGAAATCAACGTCGCGGGCAGGCGCGTCCTTGGCGGTCTCGTGCGGCCCGGCGAAGGGCAGCTCCACCACCGAATAGACCACACATCGAAGAGCCTCTTCGATGTCAGCGGCAATTGCAGTGGCTGCAGCCGGCAGCAAGCTCCAAAGCGCGACTACTGCTGCCGCAAGCGGCCGCAGTCGATTCCAACGACCGGGATTCATGGCAAATCCTCCCTGGGGTGATTTGCCCAGCAAGATGATCGCCCGAACGGCCACTGTCAAGAGCCGGCCTATTTGTGCGGCGACTACCGCGGCCGGTTTGCTCGGCCGGTGCCGTTTGACGTCGGACGGAAGAACACCGTCCTATTCGACTACCTCCCGCGCAAGATCGGCGAGGTCTTCGGCGAGCGTGTGCAGGTTGAGAAAGAGGGCCTTGAGCCGCTCCTTCTGCTCCTCGGTCATTCCCCCGGCCAAATCCTCCTCGCCGAGGCGGGTCTCGATTCCCTTCAACAAAAGCGCGATTGCCCCGGAAAGCCCCAATAAATCATTGGCGGCACAACGCCTTCTGTAATTCTCGGGCAGGGGGCTTGCAGGCGTCATGAGTTGCTACCTTTTCGCTTTGAGCCGAGGGAATCCGTCACCGGCATGCTACCGAGTCCGGGCCGTTTTGGCCAGTGCCCCGTCTTGCGGAGCAATGCACGTCCACGGCCGATCGGCTACGCCGCCACCCCCTCGCTCTGACGGGTCAAGCTTGCCGCTGGAAGCGACCCGTGCTTATAGTAGAAGTGAACGGGACATCCCCCCGCCTCTTCCCCGCCACCTCGGTCGAGACCGGGTGCGGAGCTGCGATGGCCAGTGAAAAAGCGGAATTCGATCCCTATCTGAAATGGCTCGGGATTCACCCTAAAGACCAGCCTCCCAACCACTACCGATTGCTGGGGGTGGAGCTGTTCGAATCCGACCCGGACGTGATCAGCAACGCCGCCGACGCCCGCATGATGTTGGTGAAAACCTTCCAGTGCGGCGGCAATTCGAAGCTTTCGCAAAGGATTCTCAACGAGGTGGTGGCGGCCAAAGTCTGCCTGCTCGCGCCCGGCCAGAAGGCCAAATACGACGACGAACTGCGTCGCCGGCTTGCGCCGCCGATACCCGTATCCTCGGCTGCTGAAAGCTCAAGATGGTGGTCCCTGTGGGGGGCAATCGCCGGTTCCTTAGTTGGGTTGCTGATAGTGGTCTTGGCTTGGCTTTGGCTGACGGAGCGAGACCAGACGGCGCGACTCCGGCAAACGACTCCCCAATCAAGCAACGACGTCATCGCCGGCGACCCTATTCCTCTCCACCCGGCCGAAGGGGCAACTGCCGACTTTGGGGGCGATTCGGCGGCGCGGCCCGGCGAGGCGGGCGCGGGCACTGGGGCCCCTGGGGCGGTTGACCAGCCCGAGTTTGACACGAGAGAGGAAGGGGCCGGCCCACCGGCCGTTGCAGCCGCAACGGCAGAAGGACCGGCCGAGGCGACGGGGCCGGCATCCGCCGGGGAGGCCCCGGCGGCGCCTGGCTCAGGCGTGCCGCCGCAAGGCGATCCCACGACCGATTCCGCGGCAGCAACGGAACCGCCTTCGGCCGGATTGACCCAGGATGCCCTGCCCGTGGATGAACCGCAACTGGAACCAACAGCGCCCGCCCCGGAAGCGGCCCAAAGCGCCCTCGATACCGTGGAGATGCCCTCGGCCCCCGCGGATGAAGCTGCAATGGCGGACGAAACGCCCTTGAGATTGCCCGTTCCTTCGCGCCCGGACCGGCAGCGCGAGGAGCGCGAGCTTCGCGAGTCGTTCCGCAATGACCTCGCCCGCGCCAGGACTGCCCAGCACAAGTTGGCGCTGGCGGAGGAGATGTATCGCCAGGGGGTGGAAAAGGCGGTCGACCCGGCTACCCAATACGTGCTTTTCCAGATGGCCTGTGAGCTGTCCAGCTCGGCGGGCGAGATCTCTCGCACGATGCGGGCTGCGGATGAGATCGCCGGCAGGTTCGAGATCGAGGCTTTGCGACTGACGGCCCAGATGCTCGACAAGGCGATCGAACTGACCCGCAATGCCCCGGCGCTGTCACTCGCCAATCTGGAAGTCGTGGAGAACGGTCTCCTGCTGGCCGACGCGGCGCTGGCTTCGGGGAAGATCGATCTGGCCCAGGACTTTCTGAATTCGGCGGGCGTGGCGGCGCGGAGAAGCAAGAGCAGCGAGCTGATCCAGGAGGTCAACGGCCGCACGAAATCGGTCGAGTCGGCCCGAAAGGAGCAAGAGAAGGTCGAAGCCGCCCTGAAGACGTTGGAGCAAGACCCGGCCAACGCGGAGGCCAACCTCGTGGTTGGTGGCTGGCACTGCTTTGTCGCAGGTGACTGGGAGGAGGGGCTGCCGTATCTTGCCGCTTGTGGCGACGCGGCGATTGCCGCCGCGGCGCGGCGCGACCTGGCCGGACCGGCTGATCCCAACGAACAGCTCGCCGTCGGCGAGGCGTGGTGGAAGATCGCCCAACGGGAGCAAGGGCAAGCCAAGGCCAGGATCGCGGAGCGGGCAGCCGAATTCTTCAACCTTGCCCTGGCGGTGCTTCCCCTGGACGCGACGGCCGGGCCTCAAACCCGCTCGCAGGAAATCGCTCAGGCCGCCGCCATGGTTGGTCCTGATCTAAGCGGAATGGTGAAGGCAGGCAACGTCGCCGCGGCCGCCAACGGCACGGTTGTCACCGGCGCCCTCAACGGACCAGCCATCGTCGACGGGATCATCCCGCGGACCGTCAATGAGTCGGGCATTGCCGTCGCCGCCTGGCCCTGCGAGTGGCTTGTCACCCTCGACGACGTCTACCGCCTGCGAGAGGTCCGCATGAAGCTGCCGGACAACTCGCCCCAAGGCTACGTGCTGAGCACGTCTCCGGACGGCCAGCAGTTTCAGACGCTCGCCGACCGAAGCAAGGGCGGTGCGATGGGGTGGCAGCGGATCTGGTTCCTTTCCCGACCCGTGAAGGTGGTCAAGATCCAGGGCCTCTTCCACGGCGGAAACTCGATGTTCTACGTCACGGAATTGGAGGCGTATTGCGCCCCGCCGAGCGCGCCCCCGCAATAGCGCGGCGATCTCGGCGACGAGGCCCGAGTTACCGCCGCCATCCGTCGGCCGAGCTCCGCGACGCCGTCATGCATCACGCGCAAGGATCTCAAGAGGCGAGGCTACGCCGGCTTGGGCTGCTCGATGAGGAAGGCCACTTCGTAGCGCTCCAGCGGCTGTTCGGCTTTCACGACCGGCGCCAGGCGGATCCAGAGAAAGCTGATCGGCTTGCCTGTGGCGTCGAGGGTCTCGTAAAGGAACACCCCCGGATCGTTCGTCAGCCGGCGGCGGAATCCGAAGCGGCTGCTGAGCAGGGCCACAAGCTCGCGGGGATCACCGGTGTTGCCGTGGAAGGTGACCCGCTGCAACTGCTGGCGGGGATTGAAGTAGTAGGTCAGCGAGCCGGCCAGGTCGCCTTCCCTGGTGCCGGTGACCAGCGGCACGCGATAGCCCTGCAATTGGATCTGCGCCAACCCGGCCGACACCCGCGGCCAACGCTGGACGACCCAGCCGGGCGAGACGTCGAACCGCAGCACCTCGGCCAACTCGTAGACGGGGGCTTCGTCGCCGGGATAGGCGGGCGCCTGTGCAAGGCCATCCTGGCCGGGTTTTGCACCTTTCTGCTGGCCCGCCGCCGCCGGCGCGGCCGGGCCCGCGACCGAAAAACTCGCCGTCAGCTCGGACCACCACGCGGGCGCCTTGAAAAGCAGCATTGGGCTGAACAAGGTCAGCACCGGCACAAGCAAAAGCAGGCCCTTTTTCAGCATGGTTCGCACCGCAAACAAATCGATCTCCTACTTTCCCTTGTTAAGGATCGGCGCCTCCCCCGACTCGGCTTCCTCAACGTCTGTCCGGCCCGCCGCAGGTTGCCCAGCCGTTCTTCAGGCTACAACGCGCACGAGCCGATGGCTCGCGGGTCGCCTGCTCTGCTACAATCGGAACGGCTGTAATTCCTTTCCCAACGCGCAGCGATTGAATTGAGCACCGCGGGCCGACTGGACGACTACCGCTGGCTGGTAAGCGAGGAGGCCGCCGGGTGGCTCCAACGCGCGGCCGACCTGCGCGGGGATCCGGTTGCGCAGGCCGCGCGGCTTCGACGGGATTTGTCGGCCGCGCGGGCCCACCTGGTGATCGAGCAGACCGAGCTCCGCCGGCGGGCGCGGGGCAAGTTCCTCCGGGCCGAGAGGATGTTCTTCACGCGGCTGGGCCTCGAACAAGCGACCGACCAGTTCGTGGCCGCCTACAAGGCACGGCGTTTTCCCTGCGGCGCGAACGTGGCCGACCTCTGCTGCGGAATCGGCGGCGACCTGCTGGCGGTGGCGGGCCGCGGTCCCGCGTCGGGCGTCGACCGCGACCCTATTGCCGCGCTTCTGGCAGAGGCGAACGTCCGGTCGTCGGCCGAGAGCGAAGCGCCGCCGGGGAACGTCGCGATCCATGTCCGCGACGCGCGGGAATCGTCGGTGGACGAGTTCGCCGCCTGGCACATCGACCCCGACCGCCGACCGGAGGGCCGCCGCACCACCCGCCCCGGCCTGTACGAGCCGGCCCTCGACGTCATCGAGCGACTGTTGGAGGCCAATGGCGACGCGGCGGTCAAGCTGGCCCCGGCGGCCGAAATCCCCGAGCGGTGGCGACCCGACGCCGAGCTGGAATGGATCAGCCGCCGGCGCCAGTGCCGGCAGCAGGTGGCGTGGTTCGGTCGGCTGGCCACACGGCCGGGTAATCGGCGGGCGACCGTGCTGGCGGCGCCGACGGAGACCGACCATGAACTCTCCGTCCGCACCGTGATCGCAAAGGGCGGCGAGGCGGCCCCGATTGCCTCGCGGATCGGCCGCTACGTGTTCGACCCCGATCCTGCCGTGCTGGCCGCAGGACTGGCCGCCGCACTGGCCGCAGAGCACGATCTGGCCGCGCTAGCCCCGGGGGTCGGCTATCTGACGGGCGACGCCTGCCCGCTCGATCCGGCCCTGGCCGCGTTCGAGGTGACCGACGTGCTGCCGCTGGATCTGAAACGGCTGCGGCGGATCGTGACAGGCCGCGGTCTCGGGCGGCTGGAAATCAAGAAGCGGGGCGTGCCGGTCGAGCCCGAACAACTCCGCCGCCGGCTCCGCCTGCGAGGCCCGGCCGAGGCGACGCTTCTCGTTGCCCCGGTTGCCGGGCAGGTGACGGCAATTCTCGCTCGCCGCTGCGACCCGTGATCCTCGCCCGCCCATGCCGATGAGATTTCGGCTCGCTACTCGGTCTTCGACTCGGAAGGCTTCTCTCGCGACGCCGTGCGGGAGGCGGCGGGAAGGAGCTCTTCGGTGAAGCGGGTGAGATAGTGGAGGCTGCTGGCTTCGCCGCTGAAACCGACCACCTGTTTGTCGACGTCGATCTGCTGGCTCACGACGCGGCCGGCGTCGACGTCGAATCGCACCGTGCCGTTTTGCTCCCGCTGGATCAATTGGGCCTCGATGGCCGGGTCGTGCACCGGCGTGAGGATCTGAGTGACCATCTCGATCGTGGCGATGCCCGTCTTGAGGCTCAGCAGCGTATACTTCTGCGCCGTTTTGATTTTCTTGACCGCGCCCGCCGTTCCGTAGGGAACGTCGATCTGGTAGGGCATAGACCAGCTCTCGCCCACGGCGACCGGCTCTTTGGGGAGCTGGATCGTGATCTGGCCTTCGTTGTCGACCGTATGGGCTTTGGACGTTCCCGAGCGGTGGAGGATCTGGCCGGTGGCGTCCATCGTGATCGTCGACAAGGGAACGCCCACCGACTCGGCCATGTTCTTGAACCCCGGCGGCGGCTCGCGGTCGGTCTGGCTGTTGTAGCGTTCCTCCTGGCGGCCGCTGATCTTTTGCCAGAGGTCGACGCTTTCCACGGAGTTGACGAAGGTGGCGGCGCCGTTGGGCTCGACGTTCTCGACCCGCCAGGCCTTGATCGACTTGGTCACGGTTTCGGCCATCTGCGTGTTGCCCAGTGCGCTGGTCTTGACCTTCGTTCGCTGCACCACTTCCCAGCGGAGGGTCTCACCCGGCTGGAACTTGTAGCGAAGAGTGACCTTCGCCGGGCTGGAAGCCGTCAGCTCGTCGGCGGTGGCGGCAGCGGCCAAGACCAGGCCGGCGGCCGCCAGCGCGGCGGCCAGAAAACATGGGGCTTTCATGCTCGCTTCCTTTCGAGTTTGCTCGCGGCGGCGCCGCTTTGAGTCCGTCCTCAAGAATCACGCACGAGGGCTAGCCGGCTCCAAAATTCAGCCGGCCGCCCCAGCCCAGTTTCTCACGCAAGGTGCGGTAGTACGTATGGCCCGGAGCGTCCACCAGCTTGAACCGCACGTCCGCCCGCTCCACACGGACGCGGTCTCCCACCTGCAGCGTCGCGATCACCCGCCCGTCAAGCACGACCGACGTGCCCGGCTTTGGGTCGGCGACGACCATTTCGTACACCCGGTCTGCCGAGTCGACCACCGGCCGGTTGGTCAGCGTGTGCGGGCTGATCGGCAGGATCACAAACGCCTGCAAGTCCTTCCGCAGGATCGGTCCGCCGGCCGAGAGGCTGTGGGCGGTCGAGCCGACGGGCGTGCTGACGATCAGGCCGTCGCAACTATAAGTGGTTACCAGCTCTGAGTCAACGTAAAGATCGACGTTCATGATCGTAAACGGCGGTCCGGCCTGGATGGCCACCTCGTTCAGGCCGAGCTGCTCACAGACAACGCGCCCGTCGCGGAGAACGCGGCAGACGAGCATCAGATGCTCGATCACGGGGAGCTTTCCGGCCGCGAAATCGGCCAAGACGCCGACGAGTTCGCCGGGCGGCACGTCCGCCAGAAACCCCAGTCTTCCCAGGTTGACGGCAATGACGGGCAGTTGTCGATTGCCCATCTGATGGGCCGCCCGCAGGATCGAGCCGTCACCGCCGAATACGACTACCAAGTCAGCATCGATTTGGGAGACGTCGAGTCGACCGGTGAAATCGGACGCGACGATCTCGGCGCGTTGCTGGATCTGCGGCCCGAGCCGTTCGGCTTCCTCGCGCACGCCTGGCCGCTCGCCAAACCCCAGCAGCACGACTTGCATTGCCGACCCCCGTACGACAGGTTCGACCCGACAACGATATGGCCCGCCCCTTACTCCTGCCCGCAGTTTCCTTTGTCCTTCATCTCTGGCGCGAACATGCCGCAGCCAAATCCGAAACCCTAAATCCGAAACAAATCCGAAAACCGAAACCCAAATGCCTAAAACCTCCCGGACGGGATCGCCAAGATCCGATCGGTCCGCTGCATTTGTTTTGAGCCTTTGATATTCGGGCTTTGGATTTGTTTCGTATTTCGTGATTCGGATTTCGGATTTCAAAGACGCACCACCGTTGGGCTCGTCTTCCGCCAGAAGACTCCGGCACCTCGCCCCCGCCCCTAGCCCCTGGCTCCCAGCCCCTCGCCCCTCGCCCCCAGCTCCTCTCCCCTCCGAGCCAACTGCTCGCGGCAGACGTCGGCGATTCCCTCGGCGTCCAGCCGCAAGTCGGCCAGGAGCTGAGATCGCTCGCCGTGCTCGATGAAGCAGTCGGGCACGCCCAACCGGCGGATGCGGCTGGTATCCAATCCGGCGTCGTTGGCGGCTTCGAGCACGGCGCTGCCGAAGCCGCCCATCAGGGCGCCTTCTTCAACGGTCAGGACCATCGGGGATTCTGCCACCGCCTGCAGGATGGTCTCCGTATCCAGCGGCTTGACGAAGCGGGCGTTGATCACTCCCAACTCGATTCCCTCCTGGCGGAGCCGATCGGCCGCCGCCAGGCAGGCTCCCAGCATGGTCCCGCAGGAGATGATCACCCCGTCGCCGGGCTCTCCGCGACGGTTGGCCGGGCGGAGAATTTCGGCGCGGCCGAGCTCGAGCGGGCATGGCGGCCGGTCGATCGACTCGGCCACCGCCTTCGGAAAACGGATCGCCGTCGGGCCGCCGTGCGAAAGGGCAAACTCGACCATCATCTCCAGGTCGATCGCGTCGCCCGGCGCCATCACCACCAGGTTCGGCAGCGGCCGCAGGTAGGTCAGATCGAAGACCCCGTGGTGCGTCGGCCCATCGGGGCCGGTCAAGCCGGCGCGGTCCAACAGCAGCACGACCGACAGGTCCTGGAGCGCCATTTCCTGGAAGATCTGGTCGTAGCTCCGCTGCATGAAGGTGCTGTAAATGGCCACCATCGGACGCATGCCCGCCTTGGCCAGCCCGGCGGCGAAGGCCACCGCGTGCGACTCACAGATGCCCACGTCGAAGAAGCGATCCGGGAACTCTTCCCTTGCCGGCTCCAGCATCGTCCCCTGGCACATCGCGGCGGTGATCACCGCCACCTGCGGATCGCGGCGAAGGCCGGCCAAAACCGCGTCGCGGGCGATGCGGGTGTACGAGGGGCGGGAGGGGTTCTTGCGGAACTCGATCTCTGCGCCGTTGAGGTGGGCAAACGGCGCCGGAGCGTGGAACGACGTCGGGTCCTCCACCGCCGGCTTGAACCCGTGCCCCTTCTCGGTAACCACGTGCACGAGCACCGGGCCGTCGAAGGTTTGGGTCATCGCCAAGTATTTTTGAAGTTGGATGATATTGTGGCCGTTCACCGGGCCGAGGTAGCGGAAGCCGAGGTCCTCGAAGAGCATGCCGCCGAGGATGCCGGCCTTCAACGCGTCTCGGAACTGCGTAAGGAACCGCTCGACGGGGTCGCCCAGCAAGGGAACGCCCTTGAGCACGCGCTGGATCTCGCTCTTCAAGCCGGTGTAAAACGTCGTCATCCGCAGGCGGTCGAGGTGGTCGGAGATACTGCCCACGCGGGGGCAGATCGACATCTTGTTGTCGTTGAGCACAACCGTGAGGTTCTTCTTCAACCCGCCCGTGTTGTTCAGCGCCTCGAAGACGATTCCCGAGGCCAGCGCGCCGTCGCCGATCACGGCCACGACGTGGCGGCCGTCGTCGGGCCGGACCAGGTCGTCGCCGCACTTGAGCCCCAGGGCGCAGGAGACGCTGCATCCGGCGTGGCCGGTCATGAAGAGGTCGTAGGGGCTTTCTTCCGGGTTGGGATAGCCCATCAGGCCGCCCTTGCTCCGGATCGTGGCAAAGCGGTGGTAGCGGCCGGTGATCATTTTGTGCGGATAAATCTGGTGGCCGGTGTCCCAGATCAGCCGGTCGCGGCAGAAGTCGAAGGTGGTGTGCAGGGCGAGCGTCAACTCGATCACGCCCAGGTTCGAGGCGAAATGCGCGCTTCGCGTGCCCAGCAGACGGCACATCGCTTCCCGCATCTCGCCAGCAAGCTGATCAAGCTCCCGGACGGTGAACCCGGCCAAGTCCTGGGGAGAATCAATTGTGGAGAGGAGACTACCCATCAGCGATTCCTTTCGAGAACGTAGCGGGCGACGGCGTCCAAGCCGGCGGCGGCGGGGCCCAACGGCACGAGAGCCCCGCACGCGTCCGTGACCAGTTGCTCCGCCCGGCGGAGGCTTTCCTCGACTCCCAGGCAGGCGGGAAAAGTGAGCTTGCCCCGTTCGGAGTCCTTTTTCAGCCGCTTGCCCGCGGCATCCTCGCTGCCTCGAACGTCGAGCAGGTCGTCGGTGATTTGGAAGGCCAGGCCGAGGGCCCGGCCGTAGCGGTCGAGTGCTTCGAGCTGCTCCGCAACGGCGCCCGCAACGATCGCGCCAAGCCGAAGCGAGACGTTGATCATGGCGCCCGTTTTGCGGCGATGGATAGACTCCAAGAGAGTCAGGAGTCGGGAGTTGGGACCCAGGACTTCTGAACCCTGAAACCTGAGCCCTGAACCGCTGATGTCATCCGCCTGCCCTCCCACCATGTGGCAGGCGCCGGCGGCGGTGGCCAATTCGCCACAGCAGTCGGCAGCCAGGTCGGGCGGGTGGACGTTCTTGGCCACGACCTCGAAGGCCAGCGTCAACAGCGCGTCGCCGGCCAAAATCGCCATTGCTTCGCCGAACTTCTTGTGGCACGTCGGCCGCCCCCGCCTGAGGTCGTCGTCGTCCATCGCCGGCAGATCGTCGTGCACCAGCGAGTAGGCGTGGATCATCTCGACCGCGCAGGCCGGCGGCAGGGCGTCCTCGACCGACCCTCCGCAGCCCTCGGCCGCCAAGAGCACCAGCATCGGCCGCAGCCGCTTGCCCGGGGTCAACACGCTGTAGGCCATCGCCTCGCGGAGCGGGGCCGGGCAGCCGTCGGGCAGGTCGATGTATTGCCGGAGAGCCGCGTCGATCTGCGGCCGCAGCCGCTGGGCGATCGACCCCAGCGCGATTTCCGCCGTGTGCACCATGAATCTGACAGTCCTGGGTTCCCCGCCGGCGAAAAACGGCCTACCCCCCCGATCGCCACCGCAGCGGCCGGCGATGAAGCAACTCTGTATTCTAAAACAACTTGCCCGGCCGGTCCATGTCGCTCGGCCGGTCTTCGCCACAGTCGCCCGCGGCGGGCGGTTCCCTCCGGACCGTCGAGCGACGGTGGCCGCGGTTGGCTGCTTTCTCGTCGAGCGAGAGCGCGCTGTCGTCGACCGGCCCAGTCAGCGGGTTCCCTTCGGCATCGACGCCGCTCAGAAGCTCGATGCGCCGTTCCGCCCGCTTTAAGAAATCGTAGCACCGCCGCAGCAGCTTGACGCCCTGTTCATAGCAGGCGAGCGACTCGCTGAGGCCGATGTCGCCCTGCTCCAACCGGCGGACGACCCCGTCAAGTTCGGCCAGGGATTGCTCAAAGTCGGGATCGGGGGGATCGGAATTCGGTTGCTTCTTGTTCACGGCGAAGTGACCCTTTCAATGCCGGTGTGCCGGATTGCCGTGCAGTCGGCTGCCTTGTCGTAACGCCCTTCAATAGATAGGGTTACGCCGAGTTTTTCAAGCCCTCTTGAGCCCGGTTCGGACACGTTTAACCGAATTCTGAGCCCGGCGCCGGCCGATTCCGGCTTGGCAACTACCGTGGCACACCCCCCGCCTACTCCAAGAATCGCACGTCTTTAGCCATCTGAAGCGACGTGTAAGGAAAGGGGAAAATGGAAGAGTTGGGAAAAGCCCGGCAGTTTGCAGGTTTTGTCCGAGGAACAGTTGCCTCCGCAAGAGAGCTCCCGACTGCCGGCACCCCCCATTGATGGGAGGCGAGAGGGCCCAGTACGCTGGCCGCCAGCCGGCACGCAAGCAATGGCGTCCGACCTCGTTCAGCGCTACTGCAAAACAACGGTCCCTGGCTCCGGTTGTGGGACATGACATGTCCAAAGCACGGGGCCGCATACATATCTACGCGGCAGCTCGCCGAAGTGGAAGACGACGCGGGACCGTAGCCGGTTGCGGAGCGATTCCCGTGCCGATCTTTCGTTCCGCCGGCGAAAGAGGCCATTTGCCGACACCTGCAATGGCACTGAGGCCGGTCTCGACCGACGTCCTCAGTTCGCCACGAACCTGAGGACTCGGGCCGCGTGGCCGCTGCTGGCGGCGTTTTTCGCCCCGGTCACGCGTAACAGCAGGGTGTGCTCCCCGGGCTCCAGATCAGCCTCGAAGATCACCGTGCGAGGGTAGTGGAGATTGGCGCTGAAACGGTGGAAGAGGTCGATCCTTCTCGGCTCCCTGCCATCGACGGCCGCCTCGATCACGCCCGCGTCGGGTCCGGCCAGCACGTAGGCCCCCACCGCCTTGCCGGTGAACGTGAGCGTCAGCTCGGCGCCTGGCTCGGTGGCGCACGTCAAAGGCGCATCGGCGAATCGTTCACGGCATCGGCCGGGCAGATTCTTCCAGACGGGCACGCGTAGGGCCCAACCGCTGCCGAGCCGCACTTCGGCCGGATCGACCAACCGTCCCTGGCCGTAGTGGTTCGCGTCCAACGGCGCATCGGGCAGCGGATGGGGACGCTTCGTTGCATCCTCTTGCAGCGGCCCGGCCCACGCCGCCGACAGAAGATCCTCGATCATGTCGGCACAGAGGGCATTGCCGGGCCGTTTCGGGTGCGTGCCACCGAACTGTTCCCAGGTGAGCGTGCCGCCCGTGATTCGCTCGGCTACCTCCCCGGCCAGGTGGATCGTCGAGACGCCGTAGTGCCGGGCGACGTCTTCGTGGGCGCCGATCGATACCGGCACGCCGCCTTGTTGGAGAATCTCCAGCATCGGCGGGTTCACGAAATACGTAATCACCACGTCGGCCGCCGGGTTGTGGCGCCGTAGCTGAAGCAAAATCCCTTCCATGCCGCGGATGCACGCCCGTCGCTGATGGGCCGCGTCCTGATCGTCGTTGACCGCAAACTCGATGAAGAACAAATCGACCGGACCGCGGCTCAGCACGTCTCGCTCCAGGCGAAACGCGCCCGTCGTCGAGCAGGTCGACGAGATGCCCGCGTCGGTGAACGTGAACTCGGTCTTGGGGAAGCGGCGCTCCAAGATCTCCATGACCATGGGCCGGTATCCGTTCATCTCGGTGATGGAGCCACCCATAAAGGCCACGTGCCCTCGGCCGGTCCGCTCGAACTCGATCCGCGAGTTGTTCAAGCTTCCACGAAGCCGGATGTTCGAATCGTCGGTCCCCTCTCCAGCCCCTGCGCTAACAAGGCATGCGAGAAGCGCCGCCATAATCCGGATGTGTTTGCAGGACATGCGGTTGGCTTTCCTAAGCTGGCATTTCCCAGATGGGTTGGGCCTGGAACCGATCCAGACCCACAATAGTGCTCATTGTAACAACGCGCTCGCCCGGGGATAGTCCTGTTCCATGTAATACGTCCCGGCGCCTTCCCTGCTGTGAACCGGGGACTATCGATCATAAACAGGTGATGGTCCGACGTGGGCGTCGTCGAGCAAGCACTCGCTTCATTGCCTGCTCTTCTCTCTCGGACGCGAGCCCAGCTCGGTTAAACGGCGCATGAAAGGCTCACTTCATGGGGAACTCGTCCTTCAGTAGCACGCGCCGGGCTGGCGAAGGCAGCGACTCTCGCTTATCGGCGTCAAGAGAGGTGGCGAAGAGGAACAAGGGCACCTCGGGCCGCAGCTTCGTGACCAGCAGCTCCGGCTCCGCGGCTTTGGCCATCACCTCGGCTCCGGCCCCGTCGGCGTAGGCGGAAACGTAGACGCGGTATTCCGTGGCGCCGCTCACCGGCCGGACGCCGACCACGATCCGCGTGCCGTCGTAGCGCTCTTCCGGCGGAGCCACCTTGGTGATAACCGTGGGCGCGCCGGTGCCTTGCTCCTTCAGCGCAGCGATGGGATTGGGCAGGGCGGCGCCGCGGGCGGGCGGAACCTTTACCACGCCGGCCGCCTCGCGCTGGAGCCGGACCGGGGCGTCGGTCTTCGCTTCGGCGCCCTGGTACACGGCCGTCAGCGCGTCCAACTGCACGCTGCGGTCGGCGACCGGCAGGCAATCGTTGACGTAGATATTGTGCGTGCGATGCTCGATGATGATCCGCGTGAGCTTGAGCGGCAGGTCGACCACGCCCTCGGCGCTATGGTTCCACCAGACGGTCTCTTTCCGGCGATAGTCGTCGCCGGCGAGGTGGCCGGGGAGCGGGAATTCCAGGTAGCGCCAGCCGTCGAAGTTGAAATACGACCAGCAGTGCGTGTCGTCGCAGTTCCACCCGTCCTTGGCCCCAATGCTCTGCCAAATTTCGCCTTTGGCATCCTCGATTTCATAAATGATCCGCCCCCAATTGGACTGGCCGCGGGCCCAAACGCCCAGCGCGGCGGCCTTGCCGGGAATCGGGATCGGGGC